>JACCDN010167336.1_pt1 | contig 16924 bp, 18 predicted proteins | sample 7441691 | NCBI WGS metagenome assembly JACCDN01 (sample SAMN15323439, study PRJNA562643) | freshwater metagenome | isolation source: river surface water | place: USA:Blue River Watershed | collected 2017-08-16
GTCACCAGACTCAAAACAATCGCACCCAGACCCAGCACAGAAAAGCTCAACACGCTAAACGTGATCATTAGGTCTTGTTCATCCATGTTTCAAGCCTACGCTTGCGCCACTAGAACTTATAAACCGCAAGCAGGATTGCAATGCTGAACATCACGACTGCAATTATTGAATCAAGCACCTTCCAAAAAACCGGCTTCTTCATCAACCCCGATGCCGCCTTCGCCCCAAAACCAATTGAGAAGAACCAGAGGAAGCTCCCTACGATTCCGCCGGTGGCAAACCACCACTTATCGGTGCCGAACTGATTACCAATTGAACCCAAGAGAATCACGGTATCTAGATAGAAGTGTGGGTTCAACCAAGTGACGCCAAGAACTGTTAGTGCAACCTTCTTTGCCGATCCGCTCTGCACGCCTGAGGCATCCAGCGATTGTTCTTTGAACACTGACCTGACGGACTTGATACCAAACCAGGTCAGGTAGGCCACGCCAAACCATCGGATAATCTCCAACAACCAAGGCAACCCTTGAATGATCGCGCCTAGGCCACTAACTCCAAGAACAATGGCCAACGCGTCTGAGGCCGCACAAATTGCTACCACCAAAAGAACGTGCTGCTTGGTTAGGCCCTGGCGAATTACAAAGGCATTCTGCGCCCCAATCGCAATAATCAGCGATAGGCCAGTCAATAGGCCAGGCAGGAAAGCAATCATTAGGTCAGTCTAGACTTTTGCTTATGACCAGCCCATCAACCACAGAGCGCGTGGGCATTGTCGTACCAACCATCGGTGGCCGCCCTGAATACCTGCCGCTGGCCCTCAAATCCATTCGCGATGCCGGCAACGCCTACATTCTGTTGGTTGGCAATAAGGGCTTCGATGCCAGCAAGTTTCTAGCCGATGGACTAATTGACCAATACCTCGATGAACCGGAACCGGGCCTGGCAGCCAAGATCAACTTTGGCTTTCGTCAGCTTCCCGCGGACATTCGCTTCATCAACTGGCTTGGTGATGACGATCTATTGACTCCGGGTTCATTAACCGCTGCTGCCCAACGCCTGGCCCAAGCAGATGAGCCAGTTCTGGTATTTGGCGGCTGCGAATATATTGACCCAGACGGTAAACCAATCTTCACCAACAAGAGTGGCCAGTGGGCGGTTCCGCTTCTGCGCTTTGGACCACAGCTAATTCCACAGCCAGGTGCGCTTTACCGTCGCGATGCGTTTGAGCGCGTTGGCGGGCTCAGCAATAAATTTGGTTGGGCATTCGACTTTGAACTTTTCTATTCACTCAGTGAAATCGGCAAGTCGGTTTACTTGCCTAAAGTTTTGGCCAACTTCCGCTGGCACCCAGGATCTCTCTCGGTTAGTCGCCGACGTGAATCGGTAAACGAAGCTAGCGCTGTGCGCAAAGCACACCTACCAAAAGCACTTCGTGCAATTTCAGAAATTTGGGAGTGGCCTGTTCGCCAAGCAACCTACCAGGCTGGAATTAGGGTCTCAAAGAGACTCTAATTCGCACGAATTACTTTGAATCCGTCGCCAGAAAAAATGATGTCCGCGCTCCCTACATAGGATGCGTTTCCATTTATTACTACATACTCGCGTCCGCCAAGTTTGCTCAAATCAAGTGCACTTGTCTCAGCGAGTTCATAGTCTGCAATATTCGGTTTATCAATCCAGAATTTTGTTGTGAAGTTATGAGTCCTTAGTGGACCAACTACAAGAATCTGATCACCGTTTACTTCCAAGAGAAGTTCGTGCGCCTTTTGACCAGCAATATCAAAAGTTGCCTTTTGTGTTCCCACTTGTGAATTCAAGAAACCCTGTGAAGTTGCACCTGCAATAAGAATCACAAGAGGAGTTGCTACATAGACAATAACCTTGGACCCCACATTTTTGCTAACAAGCCAAACTAGGGCAGTGGCTATTCCAATTGCAGCAACAGATGGGAGTACTGCCTCACTTGAAAGATAACCTGACAAAAGGATCGAATCTGCGAAACTTTGTTTCACTCCGTTTAGAAACGCCGCCGCAAAAATGCTTGAAGAGACTAGGACCAAGGCTTGAATAAATCGTGTTGAAGTTTTTGGCTCCACGAACTTGAAAAATACTGCAGCCGCAATTGTTAGCAGTGGGACCAAGAATTCATAGTATCGAGTGATGATTCTTGAACTGTGGTCGTCTCCGAGTTGCGTGACCATGCCCTCAAACGCACCAACTACAAAAGCAAATGAGATGCTGAGCAGTCCAATCAAAAGCAGGTACTGGCTCGAGGCAGATATTGCTTTCTTTTTTTCTCTCAAAGAGTCATAAATTACTTTTACAGAGAGCATGAGCGGGACCCCGGCAATAGTCATCAAGAGCGCTAGGTGAGCCAATGTGTGGGGTATGAAAACTTCCAAAAAGCCTGGGGAATTTGCCTCGTTTGCAAGTGGGTTGCCTGTTCCATCTGAACTAACCGTTGAAACAGCATTTGCTACTATGTCTGCCTGGCTGGCTTGGGGGCCTGAAACAAATTGATTCAGGCTTGACTCGTAAGAGCTGCCAAATAGTGAAAGGCCAGCCAGCCCTGCGAACGCAAAACCAAGCCCAAATTTAGTGACCAGAAATGTGCCAAAGGCACTGCAAGTATTTCTAATGCCCTTGCTTAGATTTCCATCTTCACTTCTCATGCTGGTGATCAAAGCAAATACCGCGAAGGCAGGAATGGTAAATATCGCATGTGGCTTGACTAACGCACTCAAGCCGATTGCAATTCCTACCATGAGCCAAAGTCGCAGGCTGTGTTTTTGACCAGCCACCAAAGCTAACCAAATCGTGGCTACCATGAAGGCGAAGTACATCATCTCGGGCATGAAGTAAGAAACATATACATGCACAGGGCTTAACGCGGCTAACGAAGCAATAGCGGAGGCCCAAGTTTGCCCTAGTAATCGATTCGAGATCAGATAAATGAAGAATAAGAAAATGAAAAAGAATACGGTGTTGATGCCCTTTCCGCAGGAGTAAAAATCGGTGCCGCAAACGGATGTCGATGAAAAGACTGCAGAGAAAAGATAGTTAGGGTAAAGCTGTTCCGCAAAGGGTGTGTACCTTGCCTGCATGCTGTAGATGTATTCATCCTGCATAACGGCGGGAAGCACAGCCCAAATTCTTAGAACTGAAATGAGGCCAAGAAGTGCAGGTATTCCCCAACTAATTGAATTTGTTAAGCTCTTTTTCAAATTACACATCCCCCTGCTTCTTATGTTTCACGCGCTTTGGCACTGACGCAATGTCATAACTTAAGAACGCCAATACCAATTGGAAGCCCAAGATAACTGGCACCGCCGACAACATTACTGTTCCCGCGGTCGCTGGCATTCCAGATTCAACTGATTCGGCAAACTTAGTAATACCAAAGATCAATCCAAACCAACCAAGCGCGGCACCAAGTGGCAACTCTAGTGATGCAGCACTCATGTCACGCAAGTAGTAGTTATAGAACAAACGCTTGTGAAAACGCAAAAAGTGCTTACCTGGGAATTCAAACAGCGCCTTCAAGACTGAAAGATTGCTCTTCTCATTTCCATAGCGCGCCTCCATCGGCACATCCCAAACAACGGCGCGCATCACGCTCAACCGGTAAAGCATGTCTGATTCAAAAAAGAATCGCTTACTGATCATGTCTAGCGGCAGCGCCTTCAACACGTGTCGGTGAATTGCCGTGAATCCATTTGTTGGGTCAGTCACATTCCAATAGCCGCTAGAGATCTTTGACATCAAACTCAAAGCACCATTGCCCAGCACACGAACCCCAGGCATTTCGCGCAGACCAACCAAGCTGTCAAAACGATTGCCTTTGGTGTAATCGGCATTGCCGTCAATAATCGGTTGAATCAAATCACCGATCATCGCCGGGTCCATCTGTCCATCACCATCAATTTTGACCACAATGTCTGCACCGGCTTGGAGAGCGGCTCGGTAACCGGTAACTACGGCACCGCCAACACCCTGATTTTCTGAATGGGTCAGAACCACAACGCGCTTATCGGCGCACTTTGCCGAAACCAAAGCCCCCGAGCCCTCCGGGCATGCATCATCAACCACATAAATCTGGCTAACTTCAGGCCCAATCTCGGCAATTACGCCAAGCACATGCTCAGCAACCTTGTAGGCGGGAATTACCACGGCAATCGTGTTTGTCTTCATGGCTTCCTCCCAGGCACTCCCTGAATCCCCAGGGGCGCACTTCCTAAATTCTACTTAGGTAGAACTCCACGGTCTCGGCAAGCTTCTCTTCAAAATTCCCGTGCTTTGGCTTCCAACCAAGCTCCGCCTCAGTGGCTGATGCATCAATCGCATAGCGAAGGTCATGGCCTGGACGGTCAGGAATAAATTCGATGAAATCTTGAGGCTTACCCATAATATTTAGCAAGGCTTTGACAACCTGCAGGTTAGATCTTTGGTTATCTGCCCCTAATAAATATGTCCGGCCAATTTGCCCACGATCTAGAATGGCCCAAACACCGTCGTTGTGATCGTCAACGTGGATCCAGTCACGAACATTAGCTCCGTTGCCATAAAGCTCTGGTTTCTTGTCAGCTGCGATCAAGCTGATCATGCGAGGAATCAACTTTTCTTCGTGCTGGTACGGGCCAAAGTTGTTGGAACAGTTAGAAATAGTTGCCTTTAGCCCAAATGATCTGACCCAGGCACGGACCAGCAGGTCAGATGAAGCCTTGGATGATGAATAGGGCGATGAAGGGTTGTACGGAGTGTCTGCGGTGAACTTCTCGGCGCCCTGAAGCGGCAAGTCACCAAAAACCTCGTCAGTAGAGATATGGTGAAATTTCACACCGTGCATAACACAAGCCTGAATTAGCTCGTATGTGCCAAGAATGTTGGTGTCGATGAAAGGCTTTGGCGACTTTAAAGAGTTGTCGTTGTGGCTTTCGGCCGCAAAGTGAACCACCTGGTCAACTCGCCCAACCAATGAATTAACGAGCGCCGAATCAAGAATGTTTCCTTCAACAAACTCGTACTTGTCCTCAAGGCCAGCTAAATTCTCCAAAGATCCCGCATAAGTAAGTGCGTCAAGGACAATTACAGAAACTTTGGGACGATTCGCAAGAGTGCGACGAACAAAGTTCGAGCCAATAAAGCCCGCTCCGCCTGTAACCAAAATTCTCATAGGTCTGCCTCCTGCCCCTAAAGTAGGCTAGCAGTCATGAAGGGCATCATTCTTGCTGGGGGTTCAGGCACGCGCCTGGCTCCGCTTACCCTACCAACTTCAAAGCAGCTTCTTCCGGTTTACGACAAGCCGATGATCTACTACCCACTAAGCACCCTGATGCTAGCCGGCATTCGTGAGGTCTTAGTTATCACTACGCCTCATGAACAGGACCAGTTCAAGCGCCTGCTCAGTGACGGCTCGCAATGGGGAATTTCTATTTCCTACGCCATTCAGGAAAAACCTGAAGGCTTAGCGCAAGCTCTGCTGATTGGCGAATCATTTATCGGAACCGATTCGGTTGCACTAATTCTAGGTGACAACATCTTCTACGGCAATGGAATGGGCACAGCGCTCAAGGCGATGTCTGGACGACAGGGTGCAACTGTATTTGCTTACGAGGTGAGCAACCCGCAGGAATACGGTGTTATCCAGTTCGATGCAGCAGGCAAAGCAATCACAATCGAAGAAAAACCAAAATCTCCAAAGAGTAACTATGCGATTCCCGGACTTTACTTTTATGACAACCAAGCCGTCGAGCTAGCAAAGTCTCTTATGCCTTCGACGCGAGGTGAATTAGAAATTACTGATCTTCACAACCTGTACTTGTCGAACAATCAACTCAATGTTGAGGTCCTTGACTCAACGAAGACTTGGCTGGACACCGGCACGATTGAATCTCTCCACCTTGCAGCCGAAGGCGTTCGAGTAATTGAAAAAGAAATTGGTCGCAAGATTAATGTCCCAGAAGAAGTCTCTTGGCGCCTTGGCTTAATTTCCGATGAGCAGCTGATTGAAGAGGCAACCAAATACGGTAAGTCGGGTTACGGCGACTATCTGCGATCGTTAGTCGGCTAAAAACTCTCTGAGCACCTCGGGTGCTGCTACTTGCCACCGTTCGTACCAATCTCCAATAATTGGACCTTTGGTTTCTGAATTATCCAAATCACTAAATGCGGGTCGCTTTGCAGCTGTTGGAAATTCCTTAGTCGACACAGGACTCAATAAATATTTTTTATCTCGAGGCAATTGGGCTGCAACTTTATTTGCAAAATCAAACCAACTTCCGCTACCACTTGCTACCGCATGAACGATTTTTTCGTTAAAGTCATTTACTCCGTGCGCATAAACAACTTCAGCCAAATCGCGCGTCCAAGTTGGCGTTCCAATTTGGTCGTTCACGACGTGCACTGCACCACCTTCAGTCAGCTTTGCTGCAATCGTTTTTGCAAAATTCTTACCGTGTGCCCCGTACAACCAAGACGTTCTAAATATCGTGTAATTCGCACCAGATTGGGCGACAAGCCGCTCGCCCAATTCTTTAGATTTCCCATACACGCTTTGCGGGTTGGGCTCCGCTGTTAGAGCATACGGGCTGCCTGACTCCCCATCAAAAACATAATCCGTTGAAATGTGGAAAAATTTGGCACCAAGTATTTCTGCAACTTGAGCCAGCTTGCCTGCATAGATTCCATTTACGGTGTTCGCCTCGTAAAGGTGCGACTCAGCCTTATCAACTGAAGTAAATCCGATGGAATTCACAACCAGATCCGCCGTGCCAATCTCATCGGCGAGAGATTCTGGCGAATCTTCCATGTCAAGGTTCGAGCGATTAAAGCGTGCAATTTGCTCGCCCTTCGATTCAAGAAAAGCTGCCATTTCCGAACCAAAAAGGCCCCTGTCACCAATGACTACCCAGCGCATAAATTCCCCTTATTCAGTTAGCCTTGATTTTATGCCATTCGAGGAAATGAAGATAAAGGGCGCCTGGATTCACAACCCCATGCGTCACAAAGATGAGCGCGGGCACTTTGAAGAGCAGTTCAAATTGTCGGATGTCGAATCACAACTCGGTAGACCCTTCAACGTGAAGCAAGTGAACCAAAGCGTCTCCCATAGAGGGGTTATCAGAGGGATTCATTGTTCTGTTGGCCTTTCGGCGGAGGCAAAGTATGTGAGCTGTCCCCGTGGTTCGATAATAGACTTCGTTGTTGACTTAAGGCCTGAGTCGGAATCCTATGGACAGTGGGACTCAGTGGAGTTGAATGAGGAAAACGGAAAGAGCTTGCTGATCTCCGAAAGACTTGGGCATGGATTTCTGTCACTAGAAGATACAACAGTGGTGCATTACCTAACTACGAATTTTTACGATGCGAATAACGCGAAGGTTGTAGACATGAGAGACCCGAGCCTAAACTTAGGTCTACAAAATTTTAAAGCGCAATACGAAATCGAAAAGTTCACGTTCAGCTCGAGAGACGGAAGTGGAAGTTCTTTGAATGATTTTCTAATAGAAATCTTGGGTGGCGATGCGCCCGCTTAGATTCTGTGCCTTAGTTATAAATTCCTTGTTTTCCCGATTAAGGCACATTCTTAACTTGATTTGGGCGTTTGCAAAGTCCCTAATGTATTTTGCCGTTCGCGCCGCCAAAATTATGCTAAACCTGGCTCAGGGATTATACGGAAAGAAGCTTTTGCTACAAAGGTATAAAGTGCGAAATCGGGTAGCGAAATCTAAACACGACGAAAGCCAATCGGCTCAAACTCCGTCGTTCAACTTTAAGAACCTCAAAGTAGTTTTCATCAACTTGGATTCCCGAGTAGACAGATTGGGCCACATAACCTCTGAGTTAAAGAGAATTGGACTGAAGGGCGCCAAACGACAACCAGCAGTTAAGAGAGAGAATGGTGCCTTGGGTTGTTCGCTTTCGCATATCGAAGTGCTATCGAAGGTGGCATTAAGTGCTGATGAGCTCTTAATGGTCTGCGAAGATGATTGCCAATTCTTAGTCCCTAAAGATAAGCTGGGGTCTCTTTTGAAGGAATTTAATCAGAACTCCTCGCTTGATGTGCTTTGTCTTGCATACAACGTCGTTGGTAAACATAGTTCAGCGCGAGTATCGAACTTGCTTTCGATTACAAATAACTCTCAGACCACTGCTTGCTATGTTCTTAAAGCTCACATGATTGAACCACTAGCTGAAGTTTTTGCTGAGAGTGCCCGGGCACTGGAAGTGGGCAAGCCCATGAGTATTTATGCCATTGACCAATTGTGGAAAAAGCTGCAACAAACTTATTTATTTTCGATTCCAAATTCCAGGGTAGCTCGACAAGTTGAGTCGCACTCAGACATAGAAGGGCGCACAGTTTTTTATGGAGTTTAATTTTCTTTCAAAAGCTTCAAAATCTAATGTCGGTGCTGGCAAGAATTACGTTTCGTGCCTGTTACAAGGGGGATTAGGTAACCAACTGTTTATCCTCGCCGCTGGGTTGGAACAGGCGGAAAGACTTTCAGTCCCACTAATAGTGGACGACAGTTTATATGTTGAGACTTATGGTCGCAAACAGGAGGTATCGGATCTGCAACTGGGCGCAAATGTTTCCTTTCTATCAACGCAACCTGCGCCACGGGGTCTCGATTTAAAGTCACAGATCAAACTGGGAAATCGCTTTGCAGAAAAATCATTTCGATTTGACAAGGGAATCTTTCAAATAAAATCGAGGACAAACATCGAAGGTTATTTTCAGTCCTACAAATATTTTCCTTCGATAAGTGGGAAGCTTTTGTCATCCCTTCGAAGCATAAAGTACAGTCCGGATGTCGAAGAAATAATTAGGCATCTTTCTTCAAAGGAATTCATCGCTGTTCATGTTCGTCGTGGAGATTACGCAAGCAATCCAAGTACTCAGGCATTTCACGGACTCACTTCGAGCATGTTTTTCCAACGTTCTCTAGCGTTATCTCAACTGGTTTCTAAAATTAATAGGGTCCTAGTTTTCAGTGACAGCCCGGAAGTTGCAATGTCGGTTCTTCCAAAAGATTTGGGGCTGAAATATGAAATTGTGCCAAACTACCTTTCAAATTTCGGAACACTTGAACTAATGTCGCGGGGTTCGTCGATAGTGATGAGCAATTCATCATTCAGTTGGTGGGCTGCGTGGCTTTCTTCCAACTCTGGTACCACAACGCACCCTGTGATCGCTCCAAGACCATGGTTCGCCGAAGACATAAATACAGACGATCTGCTTTTGCCGTCCTGGATGTCGATTGGAAATTAGCTGCTGCTTGCGTAATAGGCTTCCGTCACCTCAAGCGTGGGGCCATCCAGACGAACAGCACCATTTTCTAGCCAAATAACGCGTTGACAGGTGTTTTCTATGAGCTCTCTCGAATGAGAGGCAAGAATCAGAATTTCAGTCTGTTGAACCATGTCATTCATTTTTCGTTCCGCTTTTTGGCGAAAATTTTCATCGCCAACGGAGAGCCATTCGTCCATCACAAGGATTTGAGGCTGAATGACCATCGATACTGAGAAACCTAGTCGCATCTGCATTCCTGATGAATAGGTTCTCACAGGCAAGTCAATAAACTTGTGCAGTTCAGAAAAATCAACTATTTCATCAAATCTATTCTGAATTTCGTTTTTGGGTAATCCCAGAAGGGCTCCGCGCATGAAAATATTGTCTCGGCCCGAGGACTCCGGATTTATGCCTAGACCAATATCTATTAGTGAAGCCGTTTCCCCCACTATTGAAGCATGTCCGGACGTTGGATGGTAAACCTGGCAAATGGCGCGGAGAAAAGTGGATTTGCCCGCACCATTTCGACCAATTACTCCGACTCGCTCCCCCGCACTAATCTTTAAGTTTAAGTTTTCAAGCGCACTTATTCCTTTTGAAATATTCTTACTGTTGAATCCCTTGCCTGTGACAAAGGATTGAACCTTAGAGGTGAAAGAGTGTGCTTCAAGATTTCGAACCGGGAAAAAAATGCTCGCATTTACAAAATCTATGGATGCTTTTTGATCAAACCCAGTATGCAATTTTTGTCCTATTTTCTTTGTATAACTTATAGGCCAATAAGGTTCCGCAAATTAGTACCAGAGAGCCCCCTATCCAATTCTCCAATGTAGGAAGCTCCCCTACAAGCGGTTGCCTCACGATTTGGTAAAGGTGGTATACGGGATTCAGTCCCAGCAAAAGGTGGGCAATCTGACTATTACCCAAGGCCTCTGGTTTCCACATAATCGGAGTTACGAAATAGGCAATTGAAATTACCGAAGACACTATGGGTGCAAGGTCCCTAAATCTGGCGCAAAGAATTGCAAGAATCATTCCCATCCAATATAAATTCAGGAGCATTAGCAAAAGCCCTGGAATAACAAGTAACATCTCGAACTTAAGTTGCACCCCAAAGACTATGTAGGCAAGGGGGACTATGGCGAAATTGTGAGCCAATATAATGAGATTCTTAAAAATTGTCCTTAGCGGGAACATCGTCGTTGAGATTTTCATCTGCTTGATAATGTTCTCGCCGGAAATAATGCTCTGGCACGATTCGACGAGTGTTGAAGAAAATAGTCCCCAAATTATCTGACTCGCTGCTAGCCAAGGCAAATAATCCTTGATTTCAATCTTGAATATTAATGAAAACACGACTCCCATAGAAACAATCTGGATCAGCATGCTGAGTGTGACCCAGAAAGGGCCGACTTTGGACCTTCGATATGCAAGCCTTACATCCTGGCTGGCCAGCATCAAGGCTAAAGAAAATTGGCGGGACAGTTTGTCTTCGCTATGAATAGTGCTAGTTCGCAAATTCAAATCACAGACTCCTGACCTCAGAGAACTGCTTTATCAAGTTGAGATTTCCAATTGCCATTTCAAGGCCCTCGTCCAGTTCTCCTATAAATAGGACCGAGGGCTGAATAGTTGTAATGACATGGAAAATTGCGCTGGCAAAAACTTCCAAAGGTAAGTCTGCTTCGTTGTAAACAACACGAAAGCCTTGAGTAGCTTGCTTTCCTTTCTTCATTTTTCCAGATGACGGGATTTGCAAGACACTTTTTGGGCCTTGTCCTAATGTGCTTACTATGTGATCGGTTGAATCTATTTTCCCCAAAATAATGTGTGTAACATCTTCATTGGCATTTCCTTCGAGAATGGATTTGACGGTCTCGCTGAGGTCATTTGGGCTATGAAAGTAAATGGGATCTGCCAATCTTTTACTGAAATGGGTTTCTAAGATCTTCGGCTCTATGGCGGCAGCCTCGTTTACCAGTGGCTCTAGCCACTTTTGTACCGTCTGAACTTTTCTATACCTCGGAGCGCGCCTAATGGAAGCTTTGCCGGAGTGGCGCATTGCAAAAGTTATCGCATCAACTACGCCACTTACGCCCGATTCTTTCAAAGCTAAAAGAGCTGCCCGAAGAACGGCAGTAGGGCCACCATAGACTCGCAATGAATAAACCGTCGCCCTAAAAAATCTTCCAAGCACGAGCACTACCCTAGTACAAGGATAAGTTAGTTTGGGGAGTTGGAGTTGAAGGTTACCGCGGTAGTAGTTGGTCACAGAGAAGGGGAGTGGCTGAGGTCTGCACTTCGCAGTGCCTTACAAAACGTTGAGGCAGTTAGGGTGCGTCACCCGTCAGTCGACGCACGCGTCGCCGTCTTCCTAGATAACCCCGACTCGTTGACGAGGCAGGTTGCATTCGATTTCAATTCACAAGTTGAAATTTCTGAAGTCTCCTTCGGGGATTTGGGTATGGTTAGAAATTTCGCAGTCAAAAGAGGTGAGGACTCTACCCATTTTGCCTTCCTCGATGGTGATGACCTGTGGTCTTGGAACTGGTTGGAGGGGGCTGTTTCGAGAGCGATGGGTATAAATGGGGACGCTTTCGTGCTACATCCTCAGATCAACTACTGCTTTGGAACATCTGGGGCCGAAAGTCGAGTAATTAGTGAACATGTCTCTACTAGCGATTCAAGATATGATCCGTACGCACTTGTCTCTGGGAATTATTGGTCAGCTCTTTCATTCGCACCAAGAACGGTCTATAAGAACTTTCCATACGTTTCCCGTTCAATTGAACTATCAATTGGTTTTGAGGACTGGATCTTTAACATTCAGACAATAGGGGCTGGTATAGAACACTTGTCCGTCCCGGGAACGGCCCATTTTCATCGAAGAAAGCCCCAGGGTTCGCTCGCTCAAGAGGAGAAAGATCGTCAAGCAACCTTTTTCCCAACCAGATACTGGTGGAAATTAGCTCGGAACAAGTCTTTGGCAACTAATTTAGGAAATTAGTTTCCGATACGAATCGATTTCGATTTGTATTCCCTGATGTAATGAGGTTTTTGATTTCCAACCCAGCTCATTTATTTTTGAAACATTCAAAAGTTTTCTGGGTGTGCCATCTGGCTTACTGTTATCCCACTTAGTCTCACCTTCAAAACCTACGGCTTGAGCTATCATTACAGCTAGTTCGCGAAGCTCTATGTCCGTTCCAGTGCCAACGTTGATATGCGTTCCCGAATCGTAATGATTTAGCAAAAAGATGCTGGCGTCTGCGAGATCGTCGGAGTTCAAGAATTCTCTTCGAACAAGCCCTGTGCCCCAATTTGTGACGATGTCAGCTTTGTGATTTCTAGCATCAACATACCTTTTCACTAACGCGGCAAAAACATGTGAAGACTGCGAATCAAAGTTATCGCCAATTCCATAAAGATTGGTCGGCATGGCACTTATCCAGTTGAGGCCGTGCTGCTTACGGACAGACTCAACCTGAATAAGTCCTGCTATTTTTGCTATTGCATAAGCGGAGTTTGTGTCTTCAAGCGCTCCTGTGAGTAGTTGGTCTTCCGCAATGGGTTGAGTTGCATTTCTTGGGTAGATGCACGATGAGCCAAGAAATAACAACCTTTGAATCCGCTGCTTCGCTGAAGCGTCCATTATGTTAGATTGAATTTGCAAATTTTGAGATAGAAAATCAGCAGGAAAATCTCGGTTTGCAAGAATGCCGCCAACTTTTGCGGCGGCGACAATTACGCAGTCAGGTTTATTTGAAGAAATAAATTCAAAAGTTGCGTCCCTGTCAGTGAGATCTAGATCCGTTGACCTTGCGGTTACTATGTTCGTATGGCCTGATTTTAACAGTGCCCTTAAAATCGCTGAGCCGGCAAGCCCGGTATGTCCAGCCAAATAGATCTTTGCGTCTTTACGTAATGGCGACGTGTTGTTAGTCATTTATAAACACCTTTAACGTTTTCAAAGTCTGCTTTCGCCATAATTTGAGCTAGCTCTTTTGGAGAAGTTTCTGCCTTCCAGCCAAAGTCTGCGTAAGCTTTGGATGCATCTCCAATTAATGCGTCAACCTCTGTTGGCCTCAAATAGCGCTCGTCGAATTCAACGTGTCTTCTCCATTCAAGGTCGAGGGAACTAAAGGCATCTTCAAGGAATTGCTCAACAGTAGTTGCTGTCCCAGTAGCTAAAACATAGTCGTCGGGTTTATCAAGTTGAAGCATTTTCCACATTCCATATACATACTCTGGAGCAAACCCCCAGTCTCGAACTGCTTCAAGGTTTCCAAGAAATAATTTGTCCTGAAGTCCCAGCTTTATTCTTGCCGCTGCCAAGCTGATTTTGCGAGTGACGAATGTTTCTCCTCGTCGAGGAGATTCATGGTTGAAAAGAATTCCATTGACTGCATACATCCCATACGCTTCGCGATAATTTCTTGTCATCCAATAGCTGTATAGCTTTGCTGCTCCGTAGGGAGACCTCGGATAGAAAGGTGTCGCTTCCGATTGGGGAGGGGGGGTCGCTCCAAACATCTCTGAGCTAGAAGCCTGATAGAATCTCGCGCCTGGGGCGACGAGTCTGGCCGCTTCAAGCAATCGCGTCGAACCTAGCCCTGTGACTTGCCCCGTAAATTCAGGCTCGTCAAAAGATACCCTCACATGCGACTGGGCACCTAAGTTGTAAATTTCGTCAGGTTGAATTTTGTTAATCAGGCTTACCAAGCGACTTCCGTCAGAGAGGTCTCCGTAATGGAGGATCAATTTCCTTTCAGGTTTTTCCGGTCCAGAGTAAATGTGGTCGATTCTCGATGTGTTTATATTCGAGGCCCTCCTAATTACTCCGTGTACTTCGTAGCCCTTAGAAATGAGAAGTTCTGCGAGATATGAGCCGTCTTGGCCTGTTATGCCTGTAATTATTGCTTTTTTCACGAATCTCCTACCGCTCCTGCATGTCGGTCAATTATGGCACGCGCAGCTGTTGTACTTCTTGGAAAACGCTCCATGGATTTTCCGTACTAGAGTCAATTTGTGATTGAGGACAAATGCGGCTAATTAAATTTTTCATCAATGTAGTTTTTAGGCTCGTGGGTGTCGAGCTTAGTATCGTTGATGGCTCGCGAGTTGTAATGCGGCGTGTTGGAGACAGGTTGCTAACGGAGACTCAAGCGGCCATTAAGGACCTCATCGCTTCTAAGAGCGAGATAGCCGAGTTACTTGAGGATGAAAAGCTAAAAAATCAGAAGCGTTCGCAGCAGCTAGCTGGCTTGCTTGGTGTTTTGAAAGCCTTCCCTGAAAATACAGACAATGCTATTCAGCTGTATGAAGAGATTAATGGCCAATTGGCCCAGGATTTTCTTGCACTTTGCGTATCCGACTTCAAATCCAAAGGATTTTTTGTAGAGTTCGGTGCGACCAATGGACTTGATCTGAGTAACACGCACCTTCTTGAGAAGAGATTCAAATGGTCTGGGATTGTCGCTGAACCCGGTGCAATTTGGCAGAATGAACTCGCATTGAATCGAACCTGCCACATTGAAAGAGGCGCCGTGTGGTCTGAATCCGGAATCAAACTTAGTTTTACGGAAGCCAGCGTGCCTGAGCTCTCGACTATTTCGATGTACAAAGAAACGGACTTTCACTCAAGGATTGGCATAGAGTACGACGTTGCGACGATTTCATTAATGGATTTACTAAGGAAATATAATGCCCCAAAAAGAATTGATTTCATGTCCGTCGACACGGAAGGTTCGGAATATGAGATTTTGTCCAATTTGGATTTTTCTGAATACAGTTTCTCGTTAGTCTGCATTGAGCACAATTTTGGCCCTCAAAGAGACGCTTTGAACGCTTTGATGAATTCAAATGGGTACAAGAGAATACTCGAGGAATACTCGCAATTTGATGATTGGTACATAAATAACGAAATTTACAACGCCCGTTTTAAAAATTAATTTTTGCAAAAGAGCCTTCGAACACCTAAGGCCTAATGCGCGACCCTAGTTCCCAATGCCCCCTGGCAAATGAAAGTTAGGCCTTCTTAATTTTGCTCGGAGATTTCGAAGTTTTTTATCTAGAACCTCAACACTTAACCATGACAACACGAGCGTAAAAGCGATTACCGCAAAAGGTGTCCTCCATTCTGGATTGCCCGTTATTGATGACATCCACGAGACAACAGAAATAACTAACATATGCCACAAGTAAATCGGGTAGCTTAGTTGCCCTAAATAAAAGTCGAATTTATTCTTCGCTTGAAAATTAAAAAGAATGGGTAGCACCAGCGCAGTCATGGTAATCAAAAGAAGGCTCTTAATTTGCTCCGCTTCGTTGACGTATTTAAACCCGAGTATCATGGACAAAATTGTTAAAACTACTACTGCATTAGCTGGCTTACTTTCAATAAAAGCTTTTGAGTATCTTCGAGAAAGGAACTGATGCGACATTGAACCGAGTAGAAACAGAGCAAGCTCCGTTGGAAAAAACCTGTAGCTCCAGGGGTCTTCCAAACCAAAACCCATTCCGATAAACGCTACTCTCAAGCCCAACGAGAAAACGAAGATAATCAAAAGCAAGGATCTTCTTGCGACAATCACCGGTGCCAGTAAGTAAAACGCCAGTTCTAATCCAAGGCTCCAAGACTGAGGAACTAACAGGGCTTTGTATAAAAGGGTTTCTGAATCTTGAAAATTACCCGTCCACGCAAAAGCGCCGTCTTGGACCGATAAAAAGAGGGCCTGGTCTTGTCCAACAATTATTAAGTTCATCAAACTAAATAATTCTGAGCCCCCTTGAGGGAGTGATGACATTGTGTCTATAAATGAATTTTCGCCTGTGCTTCGAAGCAAGTAGTAATTAAAAATTAGGGCGAATATTGCTACGCACCAATAAAGCGGGAAAATCCGGAGTGCCCTATTTAGATAGAAGACGATCACATTAGAGTAGGTCTTCGCTTCCACCAACACAAACGAAATTAAATATCCAGAAATTAGGAAGAACAGCTGAACCGCAAGTTGACCGCCAATTAACTGTTCAACAGAAAGATGTGCAAATACCACGGAAATTGCAAGTGTGACCCTGAGAATCCCCATTCGCAAAGCGTAGCACCAGTCAATAAATCGCGGATTGAAAATTTTGGTGGGTGATTACTAGGTCTTGCAAGGAAATGCTGCTCTTCGCAACCTCAATTTTCAAGAGTCGGCTTCCAAAGGCACAAAAGTGCGGACGTGTTCCCCTTTTTCTTACTCGATAGAGGTGAGGACCGCATCTGACCGGCCCTAAAGAGGCAGGAGTTTGCGAAACAAAATTCTCGCCACAAAATTCTACCCCTCCACAAAGTGGAGGGGTAATTTGTGGAGATTAGGGGGGTCGAACCCCTGACCCCCTGCTTGCAAAGCAGGTGCTCTACCAACTGAGCTAAATCCCCGGGTCTTGGTGCGCTTTGTTGCCTTGTTTCTACGTTTGGATCCCTAGTCTCAGAAGAGAAAGGCTTCCTGGTGGGCCTAGGAGGACTTGAACCTCCGACCTCTTCATTATCAGTGAAGCGCTCTAACCACCTGAGCTATAGGCCCGTAGAACCTTTCCGACTTTACACGAAAAAGTCCAGTGAATCAAACCGCTTTAGTTATTTGTAAA
>JACCDN010825181.1_pt1 | contig 16923 bp, 23 predicted proteins | sample 7441691 | NCBI WGS metagenome assembly JACCDN01 (sample SAMN15323439, study PRJNA562643) | freshwater metagenome | isolation source: river surface water | place: USA:Blue River Watershed | collected 2017-08-16
GAACGATTGCGTGGAGCAGTAATCTCAAAAATAAAAAAGCGGGCACACTTGGACGGCGGCAGTTGCGGCGGGAGCGACTCGCGGCGAACGATTGCGTGGAGCAGTAATCTCAAAAATAAAAAAGCGGGCACACTTGGACGGCGGCAGTTGCGGCGGGATCCGCAAGAGATAAAGAGGATGATGTTGGTTAATTTTAAAAAATTATAATGAAGTTTATTAATAGGTTAAAATGTGTTGGTGGACTACTTGTGTGCGCACTCGCCTTCTTCGATTCGGCTCTGAACTGTCTTTGCTTTTTTAGAGATTGTGATTTGGCTAAGGTTGGCTTTTTGTTCGATAATTTTCATCGCATCAGTCATCCCCTTATTTTTGAGCCAGTAGAATATGACTCCCGCCGCGATTGATTGGGGGCGCGACATGCCAATCTCAGCATCTTCCTTGATGGCCTCATAAATCTTGATAACTTCACTCACCGACTCTTCCGGGGCCTTCAATTCGCTGAGATATGCTGTGATGAAGTTTTCCGGGGAGACTGGGGAAGAGATAACGTCGTAAAACTCGAACGTCTTTTTCTTTGCAATCTCAGTGTTGACGAACTTGAGTCCCTTAAGAGCAGACTTTTTCTTAATGTTGAACTTGGAATAAACGTGCGCGTAGTCGATAGGTCGTCCGACGAACTTCAGCGCTTGGAAAATGCACGCGCAGATGATGCTGCTCCTATTTCCCGTCCTCTTGGAGTTCTCGTCGATGATTGCTGAGTAAATTTTGTCCGCAACAAGGACAATGTCGTTGTCAAATCCCTTTTGATGAATGCAAACGGAAATGCTGGTGCTTCGCGAAGACCTTTTGTACATCTTGTGACTCGTATATGTTTGGCCGTCATTGACTTTTTCAGAAAATCCACACTTCAAACAAACATATACTCCTTCATCAATCCTTTTTTCTGCGTGCTGACAGGCGTCTGCCTTTTCGTCTTCGCGCAGAAAAGCATCAATAATTTCTTCAAGCAAATCAAAGTCCTCCATTTCCGTTTTTTGAATGCGCTTAACAAAAAATTTTTATTCATTTTTACTAATAAAATGTCATACAGCACTCTAATGGATTACAACAGCTACGCTGCCGGTAGTTGCCAGCAGCCAATGCGCGCTCCAATTTCAGCAATGGCCGTTCAAGTCGTCCCCGTCTACAGCCCCCCAGGATACGAGGCACTAACGCACGGACCTTGTGCGGGCGACCATCTCAACATCACTCAAGCCTATCCCAGCAACTGCGACAAATTTGTTCAGAGGCTTTGCGACTGCAACTGCGGCCAGCCACAGATGCCCATGCCCATGCCCATGCCATCGCCTTCCGGCGCAAATTCCATGGCATTCGACCCGATGGCCGAAAGGTACTCGGCTTCCGCAAAGCAGCCAATGTACAGACAGCGGCGCTGAATTACTTTTTGGAATAAGCATCTTCAAACTCAAGATAGCACACCCCATCTTCACAAAAAGGAATTCCGACAGTATACTTCGGAACCTCATTCACTGGCTCTTCTTTCTTTGTAAAAGAATTTGAGACGCTTGCGTAGCACTTCTTAACAAACTCGGAGAAGTTTTGCGCCGTGTATTGGCTTGAAAATACAGACAGAGGGTCTCCGTCGAAATATGCAATTAGGAACGGGACGTAGGAAATTGGCGTGTTGGTTCCCTTTGAAAGTTGGGGAACTGAAGGATTTTTTGTCACGTTGATAATGCCAAACTTTACGTTCTTTTGGACATACTGGCTCGCTACAAAGTTAAAAACTTCACGCGCTGGACCGCAAAAGCGACACTTGGTTGAATAAAAAAGAACGAAAGTAAGGGCTTTATTTTTTGTGAAAACTAGCTTGTCTTCAGAAACCTTAAAGTCTTGTGAGTTAAGTAGGTAAAGCGCGCTCATTTATTGATTCCGGAGAATATCTGTTAAGCGCGAATTCTTCTTTTGAACACTGGATTATCTTGACAAATGTTTCGTATGCATCTTTTCGGTTAAGAAAGGAGGAGCACCCCGACATGATTGTTTTGCCGCTTTCGAATATGAGAAAAGAGTTGTACATGTCTTTTTTGTACTTTTTATTCTTTTCCTCATACTGCTCCAAGTACTCTCTAAAGGTTGCGGGCTCGACTGTGCATGCGCCGCTCTTTGTGAAAGTAAGTTTGTCGATTGTCGACTCTTCCTTCGATTCCACTTCCGACAAAATTTTCACGTTAACGCCCACGTATCCAACGCTCTTTTCGAGAATTGAAATATGCTCTGTCTTGAGGTTGATAAACGAATGCATCTTATCCCTGTTAATTTTAAAGGGAACCTCGATGTTTACGTTTGACATGACGCAGATCGAGTAGCACACAACTACTTTTTTATCGTCTTTCAACACAAGTATTGAGTTCTTCTTCAGAATTCTGATAATTGCTCCGAGGATGAAAATTACCGATTCCAATCCGCGGCATCCGGTCATTTGAATTTTTCCGCTGTTTGGAATCTTTACGTTATACACCTTCGAATCATACTTGATAATTATTGAGACGACGTTCAGCATCTGGCGCTTTTTAACGCCTCGATCGATTCCTTTTGAATCCGCGCCTTTCTGAATGTAAATGATGTCTCCGTCCTTGAGATTTTCTCCGGCGATGCTTATCTTCTTCACGTTCGTCGGCTGCTTCATCGGTGCGCAGTTTACTGCGTCGTAAAATGCCTGCAGAGGAATAGACAAATTTGTGTGTGCAACATATGTTTGCGTCGTTACCTTGAGGTCTTCAAAAGGCAAAGGAAACATTTTTATTTAACTTAAGCTTCTTAAATGCGCAAAATCATTTTTACGCGCGCAACTTCGCTCGGATAACTCGAAAAAACTCGGGCTCCTCCTTCGATATGCCCTCTCTTCTGAGCGCGTCAATCGCCTCTTGCGAAACTTGTTGCTCGGCGTCGATCTTGACGCGCGCGCTCGCTTTGAATCTAAACGTCTTGCCATCAACTTTTACATCTAGTTTAACAAGGTGTGAGAACTCGTCCTTTTCGAAGCTCCAAGACACGGACAAATTCTTTTTGAAGAAATCGCATAGTTCTTTGAGTCGTGTTTTTGAATCGAATAAATCGTCATACAGCAGGCTGATTCTCCTCGCGTCGTAAATGTGCGCGAGCATTTGGTTGCACACGATAAACCCAGTGCCTTGTCCAAATTCTTCGTCAATAAGATTGTACGTCGCGCCGATGAACGCTTCAAAAACATCCTCCAGCAAGTTTAGTTTTCTTGCTCCCTGAACAGGCGCTTCGTCTTTTCCCGAGATGTGTTCCCAGAAGCCCAAATCCCGCGCGATCTCGGCGAGAAACTGGCAAGAAGTGTAGTTTATTCGGACGCGCGCCACAACTTTTACTCCCTCTTTGCAGTTCAAGAACGGAAACTTTTTGTACGAATAAGAGATTATAAAGTGGCTAATCACGGCGTCTCCGATTTGCTCCAAGACTTGATAGTCCGGAACTGTAAATGCTTTTCTGTATTCTTCTACTCCCTTTTGCAAAAAGAGAGAAATATCGCGCGGAATATTCGGGAACGCGCCGATTGTCTTTTGGATGAATACAGAAAACTCCCCCACCATCCTTTTCAGCTTTTCGAAAAGCCCCAGAGGGTTAAATCAATTTTTCATCTTTTGTCTTGATCGCGACAATTTGCCCCTCGAACAAGCTAATATTATCTGGCAAAATAGCCTTTTCATTAATCATAACTTGAAGTTTCAAAGCAAATGTTTCGGGAGACTCTTCGCCCGAGTGTTCTTTTGCGTACTTTCTGATGAGCAAATTCCGCGTGCTCTCTTTCTTAATGTCTTTCCATTGCGAAAGGGAATCGGGGAGGTCCCAGCCTTCTTTGCAGAACTGAATTACCCTTCGCGCGCTCGCTGTCTCGAGAGAAAGGGGCGCCTGCTCGTGAACGAAAAGTAAGTCTCCCTTGATTTTTGAGAAGAAGGGCGCGTCCCGAATACTCACCCTTTCGAGAACGGTTCTCCAGAATACGCTCACTCCGGATCGCTCAGATAACAAACGATTGTACGCGATCATTTTAAGACAGTACTTTTTCTTTATGTAATTTTACGATTCGGCGGACGATTTTGTTAATTTCTCTGTTCGCTTCTTCAATACCGATCTCAACATCGATGCAATTTGAGCACAAAAAAAGAGAAGCGTTCACAACAAGGCAGCAATCCGCCATAAAGTAATTGCACGCGTCGCACGTCAAAGGCCGCGACTGCGCGATGAACAGCTTTTGCTTAAAGATGCTGAGCATTTTTTCGCCGGCCAAACACTCCGTGCAAATGTCCAGAGAGTTGGAGATATTAGAGTACTCTAAAGAAGCATACTCGACAAGATTCCCCTTTCGGCAAATATCGCAAACTCGATTCATTTAACTTTGATTGAAAAAGTTTAACCGCAAGGCAAAGCATGTAAATGATACTCGCTGCTCTCAATTTCCACTTGAGAGATCAACACATATTCTTTGACGAACCTTCCCATAAATACACAACGCGCAAAGTCTCTGAAATGACGAGCGTGACTACCTTTATCAAATCTTTCTTTGGGGAATTCGACGCCGATCTTGTCATCGGGAGAATGCAAAGATTCGGATCTTTCGCGCGAAAGTATCCCGGCATGACCGCGGAGGAAGTGAAAGCATCTTGGAAGGAGAAGGGCACTCTTGCGGCAAAAACAGGGACAAAGCTTCATAGATATATCGAGCTTTTTATAAACGGAGAACAGGACGAAGATGTCGAAGGTATTGATATTGAAGTTGGAATGTTTCAGGATTGGTTCGCGAACCTCTCACCAAAGTACACCCCCTTTAGGACAGAATGGATTATTTACGATGAAGACCTCAAAATCGCGGGGACGATCGACATGCTCTTCAAAATTAGAGAAAAGCGCGTCGCAATTTTCGATTGGAAGTGCTCCAAGGAAATCAAATTCAAAAACAGTGAGCGCGCGAAATTTCCCCTTGCACACATTGACGATTGCAACTTCAGTCATTACTCTTTGCAGCTAAATCTCTACAAGTTTCTTCTTGAAAAAAACTACGATCTCATCGTCGAAGAAATGAATCTCGTAGTCATTCACCGAGTTAATGAGGCGGCGCGCGTTATTCCTGTGAAGGAAATGCAACATGAAATTAAGAAAATGCTGCAGCATAAATAAATGAGCGACAGTAAGCAAATCAGCGACAAACTAGACCAAATTCTTGCAAAGCTTGATGCGATTCAGAAGGGGCCGAGCGATGATGTTCTGAAGGAAAACTTTAAAAAATTTATGCTTGCCAACTACAATATTTCTTGGATCGACGACCAGATTGAAGGCGACATCTACGACAGTATTTTCTCGTTCGTCGAAGAGCTCTTTTTGAAGAAGTAAGTTTTGATTCGTTTCATATGCCGCGGCTGAAACGAATCCCAAGCGCCGGACGAAGGATAAGCAATCAGTCCGGGCGATAATAAATGGACTGTACTAACGACTTCTGCGTCCAGATTCCGCTGGAAGCAAATATGGACCAGTGTGTTGAGACACTAAACAAAAAGCTCACTGGCAAGGCGAACCCCAGAACGCTCGTGCAGCCGACAATCTCACCCCCTTCGCATGATATCACTGTTTGGAGGCAGAACCCGAACATCAATCACAGCCAGATAAACGAAAAAACAACTTCGAATCCCTCCTTAGCTGGGTTTTCCTTTCCCGACATGACTGTCTGTGTCGAAGAGGATGAGCCGGACCTTCCTGAGATAAACAGCCCCTTTGTCGTTCCGATCCAGCCAGGGATCTACACGTCAACTGATGTCTTTCAACCAATTAACAATAATCTGGGAATCGCATACCCTCCGCAGTTCCCCAACGCCACTTTTCAAGACGGATCGCTTTTCTTCGACACTGATTTGCGTCCTTTGAACGAGGATCGCTTTTTTGTCAAACAAAAAGACTTTGAACTCATCGGTAGCAACTCTTGCGCGCAAGAAGTTTTCAGCGCGCCAAGCATGGGTTCGGGAGACAGCGGGCCTTCTTCTGTGTATGATCCGCGCTTTGTGGGATACGGTCCAGGGAATAGGGCATACCAGGACAATCTTTTGGGGTCTGTAAAGTACTATTACGACGACATTAGCGCCGTCAGAATGCCGCAGTACATCACAAGGAACAAACTTGATTCCTGCGTAACCCCCTGTGGGGACAAGTATGGAGACTTGCGCGCGGGCTATCTCTCAATGAACGAAGCGAGAAAGGGCGCAGAAACGTCCTGGCGCAAAAATAGTCTCGACTTTCGAACCAACTTATCCAAAAGTCTAATGAGAAAGAAGGACGAAGAAATGGTTCAGCGGAGACTCGCTCCAAAGTACACCTTCTAAGCTGCGGCTATTCTTGCGCCGTAGCCATTCTACAAGAAAAAGAGTGAAATTTTTCTACCGCGGTCAGAAAAAAGATAATTGAGATGCCCGCGCCGGGCCGCGGCTTTCCGACGGAGAATATTTCGCGCGTATTGAACACGCATATATTGATATCTTTTGCTTGCTGAATTTCGCTCGTCTCGATGGGAGAGCATAAGTAAATTTTTTCATCGATCTCGATATTAAACTGTTTGCCCACCAGCGGCTTTCTTTCCAGAACCGGCGTGAAATTATCCCACTCGACGCGCACGTCGGTTCTGGAAACAACCTCGTCTGCGCGCCGTTCGAAATCAATCATTGAACTGAAGCGATTTGGAATAACCTTGTAGTTTTTGTATTCTGCAAACTCTTTTGGATAATCTTTTTTGAACAACTTTACAGAGTAGTCCACCTTGGGCTTGATTCGAGCGGGAATAACAAGACGCCGCACCCACTTGTCATTCGGCAACACAGACAGCTTTCCGACTCGCAAGGGTACCGAATTCGAGGCGGAGTAAATTGCTTGTTCGACGATAATATTGCTCGTCTTCTTCATATTCACGAAATCCACGAGCCAGCTTGACTCCGCGCTCTGCAAGGGAACGGCGCCCGAAATTATGAATACATGGTCCGCATAAGGAACTGGAATGTGTTCGATTCTCTCTCCGCGCTGCTTTTCGGCGCGAAGGTGGCTGTCAGTGCTGATTGGAATCGGAAGTGGGGGAATTGGGTATCTAAGTAAGTAGGTGGTCTGTTCCTTCTCTCCGCGGCGCCCAACGTTGAGTGCGATGGTTTGTCTGTACGAATTGAAAAACTGAGAGTGAACGACAATGCCCTCGCGCGCTTGTTCCGAATCGACGCGGAAGGGCTCTTGAATCAGAAACACCGAGCCGTCTCGGGAAACCCCGTGGCGCTTGAAGTCTTTTGCGTACAGCGCGTAGAGTTCTTCCAAGATGGGATCTATTCCCTGAAAATATTCCCACTGCGGAAAATCGGCGTTCTGGATGCTGCTGCCCTCGTTCTCGTACGCGACAATGATCGGCTTCTCAGAATGGAAATGTGCAAAGTCGTACATGTAATTAGGAAAAATAAAGTCTTCTTTTCCTAACAGAACGAGGCGGCATCCGAAGCAGTATTCTAAAAAGCGGTAAAAAATCCGCGGATCTAGGTATGCTTTCGAACTGCCAAGAATCTCTTGTGCCGCGCGCAGTCCTCCGATCGTTGCGATCTCTTGAGCAGAAACAATCAGCTCCAAATTTTTCCCCGCAAGATTCGACCGCACCCCGTCAACTTTTGAAGAGCGAGTGATGCACTCGATAATGCTCGCCGGGCTCTTCTTTGTTCCAATTCGCAAAACAGGCCCGGAACCAAGGAGCGTAAACAGCTTCTTCAGTTTCAGCGGTGGATTTCCCTTTTGGCCTTGGTCAAGTATCTTGTCTGTTTCGATAAATCCGGCGCGGCGGCCTTTCTCGAGCGTAACTCGAGGATCGAGGTAAAATCTATAGGTGGTGCCTTTCATCTTTTGGTCATCTTTGAAGCAGCAAGGAATGTACTTGTATTTATCTTTGTTTGAAAGCTTGTTGACTTGAAGGCCGGGAAAGATGTTTCTGTCATGCTTTGCACAAACGTAGCTTCGCTGCTCTAGTCCTTCGTCCGCGGTCTGCGGAAATTGCATCACCTGAAAGCCCTTCGCCTCGTAGTCCTGAATCTCCTCCTTACTCTCAATAACTTCTGGAGCAAATTGGCACTGATTTCGTACGTATCCAGGAAGAAATAGTTTCGGCTCGATATCTTTGAGTCTCTTTTTCTTATCCTCTTGCTTCGGAACAGATATTCTAATCTTCAAATCGAGCAGTTTATTGTAGAGCGCGGTGATGTTCTTCTGCTCGGCAATGTACAGGCCAAACACTTTACACAGCTTGCTGACGAATTCGCCCACTTCGTCCTTTTCCCAGTCATTCAGTTTCACTTCGATCCGGGTGAGGAATTTTCCGCCCTTTGTGTTATCGACTAAGCTCTGTGCCCTTATCGAGAAGGAGCGCTTTTCTGCTTTGAGTTCGTCTTCGATCGTCTGCTGCGCGCCAGCGGGAAAGAAAAACATCGGCACAATCGTCCGCTGGCTTGCTATCTTTTCGTATTCGTTGACGACAAACTGGGATGACACGTAGGGATTGTTCATGATTAGATCCTCCCAAATATGTTTGTTAAAATCAAAAGGCCCAAAATCGGGCGAGTAAAGAGTCGTCGATACCGTTTGCTTTTGCTTGATAACGACCGCGTTCTCAATTCCTACAAGCGCGTCAAACTCTTTGAATGTTTCCTTTTTATGAGTAATCTCGAACTCTGGATCGGAATAGCTCTCGTTCCAGGAAAGGACGATCTTTTCTCCGCGCGCGAAGAAGAAAAGTGTTCGCCCGTCTTCTGGAGCGTCGAGAGAGTACTTGAACCCCTTCAGCACCTTGAAGTAATCTCGGGAAGTTATCAGGGGGATGTCGTGTGATACTGGCGTCTCGTTAAAAATGTCGAGCAGCGTCTTACTCTTTTTAAAAGACCGCGTTATTTTGCGCGCGGTTTCAACAATCCCTTCAGAGACAAAAGAGGGCGCGTTGTCAAACACAAGTTTCTGCTGCAGTTTTTGCGCAAAATACTCCCTGAATCTGTCGATCTCGGCTCTCGTTTCGGCGGCGATTTCGTTTCTCTTTGCCAACAAGGCTTCAAGAGTTTCGCCGATTTCTCCCTGCGCGAGAAGAAACGCGCCGATCATCGCTGGCTGTCGATCCATCGACGAAATAATTTTCGAATAGTTTGAATTTACAAGAGTAAAGAGGCGCAAAATTTCTGTTTCTTCAAGGTGCAGCTTTACAGAAGCCTCTTGATTAATAAGGGAGTATGTGTCGAGAGGGTTAATGAACTGCCCCTGTTCAGATACACACGCGACGCCTTCGAACACCCTGGCAAAATCAGCGACCTTTCCGTTCAAAACAAAGACGTAGCGCGGAAGAGTAAAGTTGGAATATGCGAATTCTTCATATTGTTCATTGGTAAGTTCATCCATTTATTAGTAGGCCCGGAAGCATATTCGGCGGCGCATCTTCTTTTCTAAGAACTAATAAATGAAGCTCATTCTTTTTATCGCTGCAATAGTCTTGCTCACCGGCGCGTTTGCGATTTCTTTCGTCAATTGCAACAAAGAGAACACGCCGACTTTATCAGAGTACTCGCGAGTGTGCGACTTTTCCTGGATCCTCCTGTCAATCGCGCTCTTCATTTCGACGTTCTGGATGTTCCGGTTTTGTCCGAACGCGTGGGCAATTACAATCGGTTTTTTGGCGCTCATCGCTCTGATTACAATCAAAGTCAACCAGCACCGGATGACTTATCTCCACATTCTTTTTGTGTGTCTAAGCTTCATCGCAACTATTATCTTTTTAATCGTTGGAAAAATGTCTGCAATGGTCGCGGTGTACGGCGTTCTTCTCGTTTCTTTCTTGGTTGGAATCGTTCTCAAAGACAATGGAATGACCATCACCGTAGAATATCTCTCATTTGTCGTCAATCTTTACGTTGTTTTCTTCCTTATCCCAGAAGGAAAGTGTGTTTTTTCTGGAACGGAGGATGTCGGAAAATGATTTTCATTTGGCCTTTCTGTACCAGAGGCACACCCCCAGCAGCACTTGAAAAGCTCATCTTTTCTGTTCACCAAAAAGATAACATTTCTTTCATCATGTGCGTTGGCTTCACTAAAGATGGACAGCGATGCAAAGCTACCATTGGGCTCGATGACAATTTGCTGTGTTTCAGACATAGACAATCGACCGGAGGAAGTCAAGCTTCATCCGCCAAGAAGGAAAAGAAAGCAACAACTTCTGCTGCTTCAAACAAATTCATCATTGTCGTTTCTCGCGGCGAGCAAGAATTCGCGGTAGGCCCTTTCAAAACTCGAAAGGCTGCGGAGGAAGTCTCCGAAAACTACAAGCAGCTGCAATTTGAATCCGTTTGCATTTTGGAGATGGTGAAGCCATCTGTTGGAGAAGAAGTTCCGATCGTTGAGGAGCGCGATGCGTGCGCGCATTGTTTTTCTCGTGGAAAAAACAAAGGTCAAAACTGCTCTAACTACGCAATCAAAGGGTCTGCCTACTGCCGATCTCACGCCAAAGTTATTCCAAGCGAAGATAATTCAGAAGAGGATAGCGAGGATAGAGAGGGAAAGTGCTCTCATAAATTCACCCGCGGAGCAAACAAGGGACGTTCTTGTAAGAAGGCCTGTGTTGAGGGAACCCCTTTTTGCAAACAACATGCAAAGTCTGCAAGTTCCGAGGAAGAGGAAAAGAATGAAGTGCGAGCAGAGGCCGAAGATAGAAACACATGCGAGGTTATTTTGTTGAGAGGAAAGAATAAGGGAAACATGTGTGGAAAGCCGGTGATGAGTGGAAGCTTGGAATGCAAAGCGCACCAAGGAAAGATGGGGGAAAAGCAGTCTGCTGTTTGCGAAAAGGAGGAAGCCGCGGTTGAGGAAGAAGAAAAGCAGCTTGATGAATTTGCAAAGTTGCTGGAGGACGATCTTTTCTCCGCGATTGAAGAAAGGATGGAGGAGACTTCCGCGGCCGATGAAGAAAAGAAAGAAGAGACTCCAGCAGCCAATGAAGACAAGAAAGAAGAGACCCCCGCAGCTGGTGAAGACAAGAAGGAAGAGACTCCAGCAGCCAATGAAGACAAGAAAGAAGAGACCCCCGCAGCTGGTGAAGACAAGAAAGAGGAAACCAAGTCCAAGAAAAAGGCGCGCACTTCCTACGACCTGAGAAAAGGAGTAAAGGGGCGAGTCTACCTGCCTGAAGAGAAGGAGTTCGTTCACATCAAAATTGGAGTGCATTTTGATGAGAATATGCCTTCGTCTTTCAAACAGACAGTTGGTACATGTGAGGTGTTTCTCGCGCGCAAAAGAGGAGAAGACGTTTTTATGATGAGAAGCGTTGAAGCTGATAATGCTTTGGAACTGGAGGATGTTTTTTCAGCATTGAAGCACGTTTTCAACCACGCGGGGGTTGAGATGGAGTGGGTCGAGTCGATCAAGTTCAAGACGGAAAAGGCAATCATTAGCGTGGAAATTTCTGGCGACGCTGACGACGATGATGAGTAAGAAGATGATAGCGGTTGATTACTTTTAGTTCAAATAAAAAAGTTTATTTCAAATTATGTCTCTTGATTTTAAGAATGCTTGTTTCAGTCTTGCGCGCGCCTCTTTCATCCATTTCCTTGAGAACCTGTTCAGGTTCGGATACTCCGCGTTCCTTGAGTACTTCTATCAAAATCCTTTTCTCATCCGACTTTTTGAGTCTGTCTTTTTTCTCTCTCTTCTCGAGGGAAAATTCTGTGTTTCCAAAGACAATGCCGCGCTCGTTTGACGCCTCGAGATACTGCTTCAATTCCTCTTCCAGCTTTTTTTTTCTCTCTTGCAGAGCTGCGGTGTCGTTTCGCACGCGCGCGAGCTGATTGCACACGTGTTCGTATTCGCTCGTTATTGATTTAACAGAATTCATTTGTTCAGATTTGGACTTGAAAAAAAAAACTTAACTGACTACTAATAAAATGTCTGAAGGAAATTACTGCACACAATTGTGGAGGTCGCCACTGAAGAACCCAGCATCTGGGAGAGCTTTCAGAGCAAGGTCGCCTGCTCTCGCCAGAATGATTAAGGAGTGTCGAGGAAGCTGGAGTGAAGACGACTGCTCTGTTTTTAACCGATTTGGACAAATGTACAGCCCACTTGGAAGAAGGCTCCAAGAGGGAGTTAGGGGCAAGTGGCACCGAAAGTGCTCTCCCCTTCGCGGAAAAAGAAGACTTAGCAAAAGTCCAAAGAAGTCCCCCAGGAAGTCTCCCAAGAAGTCTCCCAAGAAGTCTCCCAAGAAGTCTCCAATGAGGGCTTCCGCATCAATTACCAAATCGTACTGCGACGGAATGGGACTGTCTTTCCGAAAGGCTGCCTGCGTTTCAAAGAGAAAGAGAAAGTCAAAGTCTCCCAAAAAGTCTCGCGCTGTGAAAAGAAGGTTCCCAGCGTCAATCGATCCCTCAATGGAAGTTTAATTAAAAATGTTTCAAAATAATTCTTATTTTGAAATTATTGCATCAGCTTGAGCAGCTCTGTGTCGTCTTGATTCTCAACGAAGAACTTTTTTATTACAAACACTTTGTTTCTCTGTTTGAGGAGGTCGTAATTGTCGTCAATAATCAAGGTGTTTTCCCGGTTGAAACTTGGGCCGTGTTTTTCAAACACGAGATCCAGATTCTTAAGAACCCCGAAGCGGGAAGACGACTCGTCGCAAGAACTGCGCGACCAAACAAATTCAATAGATTGATGTGGGTGCAAATAAGGCTGAATAATAAACTTGACAATATACTCGGCGTACTGCCTGTCGGCCGCGGTCCAGATCGCGACGCGTTTGTTCCGAAGAGACTTTAGAAATGGCCCGAGAAAGGGCCGCTCAAAAATTAGATAAACAGTATCGTCGATGATTACGTCGTGGTACCGCAGGAAGCCAAAGCGTTCGCGAGAAACTGGTCCAGGGCCGCGCATGGAGAAACTTTCCGGGCAATGAATGAGAGTATGATCAAGATCCAGAATGATATTTTCAATCATTTATTCTGAGCTGTTTCTTTTATCACTGGAGAATTGAGTCGAGAGCGGCGACGCGCGCGGCCTTTTGCATATCGAGCGTTTCCTGCATTTTTTTGAGATGCATCTCGGAGAAACGCTGCAAAATCTTCTGCAGCTTATCCGGAATGGCCGACAGATCGAGGACAAGCTTTTCGTTGATTTGCGGAGGCGACTTTCCACCTTCGCTGATGTTGTAGTAGTAAACGAGAGCAAAGATGAACGTATGGCCCTCAACGTCGAGCCGCGAAACGCTGTCTTTTAAAAGCGATATATCGACCTTGTCCGAAACCTTGACTTGAGCTTCCAAAGAATGGTAGAGTTCAAACATTTGCAAAAATGATTTTGCTTTTAACTTAAGGAGAAACAAAGTATCAAAAAGGAGCAATGAACTGTGAAATTGTGAAGACTGACATCACCCAATTGAAGCCCGAGCAAATCCGCTGGAGAATTAACTCTTCTTCCGTTCAAACCGGAAATACCAAATTCCAAATTCATAGAGCATCTCCATTTGTTCTCACCAACAGCGGCAAGGAAAGTCCTCTCATTATTCAAACAGACAAGATTTTCACCTTTGGCGTCAAGGAGTCCACCAACGATGCCGGCGAAATTTCATATTCGATCCCTCTGTCCGTTGTTGACTGGAAGCAGCCAACTGAATATCAAAAGGCTTTTGTCAAGGCGTGCGACATGATTTCTGAGTCGGGAAAATCATTCCTTTTGCAGGTGGCTTCGAGCATTAAAAAGGACTGGGTTCCCTCCGATTTGAGAAAGGTGAGTGTTTTGTGGCGCGGAAAAGACCCCGAGAAGCCAACTCTCTACGCAAAGCTCCCCGCGAGAAAGGGAAATATTACATGCAGCTTCTACAAGCCCGTCATCTCGAAAGAAAGGGGGATTTCAAGAATCGGGAAAAGAGAAGTTAACCCCCTTCTTTTCAGAGACGTGATGTGCCATGTCAAGGCTATAATCAAAATAGAAAGCATTTTTATTGGCTCGAAGGTTACGTTCCAAACAAAGGTTGAGGAGGTGTTGATTTTCCCTCCACCCAAAAAGGTAAGTTTGCTTGAAATAGATGAAAAGGATATCGAAGGACTTGAAGAAGAAGAACAAGAAGAGGAAGAACAGGAAGAGGAAGATCAAGAAGAAGCCGAAGAAGGAGGAGGCGACTTAATGGACAAGCTGGCGATCATTGACCAAGTTGTGGCAGAAGAGCTTCAACTCAAAAGACAGGAGCCCGCACACGAACAAGAAGAAGAAGCTGTTCCGAGACCAAGAAAGGCGAAAAGAAATTCAAAGCAATAAATAAAATGGCAATTAGTTACTCTGGAATTGTTGGCTATGGAAAACTTAGTCTCCCCTCTGTAGAGTCGTGGGGAACAAATAATAACATTCTTAAAGATCCACCGCGGTCCGTGACGACAAGAAGGCGCGACAAAGTTGGCTTGAACTCGACAATCACGCAGGAAGTCGAAATGTCGCGAGACAGAGTGGCGGAAGTTATCAAAGCGTACCCGCGAGGGGTGAATCCAATGGTCGGGGTATCGTACAACGGATCTGGAAACGGAGGCATTGGCAGCGGCCAGGCGCTTCTCGGGTCGGGTCAGCAGGCAAAACTCCCTTACAGAGTCGCTATGGCAGGCGCGTTCCGACCTCCTGTTCTTGCGCCAGTGGATTTACTTCCCCTGTCGAGAATGCCGAGACTTGTTACTAAAGTGAATTGTTCCGTGAACAACCCAGATTTTCAGAAAAAGCTTTCGTGCGGCGCGGAAAAGAGAACATACAAGCAGAGAATGATGCAGACGTCGTGCGCTCCAAGAATCGTCTATAATGTCAAAAAACCGTCTGAAGTCATTGACCGCCGTCATGAAAATACGAGAAAGAACGTTGCTTCGCGGAACGTCATGACGAAAAAGGCTTTGCCTGCAAAGGGAAGTCGGGAGAACAATGGAGAACTCACTCTTCACAGAAAAATTATTCCTGCTAATATGTTGAATGTGAACAAGGCGCAGAAGAAGTTTCAGTCTGGAATGAAAGCCGGCGTTAATGTGTCCAGACATGTAGTGCCAGTTCTCTCTGGAAACTTTGAAGCCCCTGTTAGGGGAACAAGAAATGACCGCTTGGCCGGTAATCATCAGATTTCGCGCGCAATTGCCAACCCTCTTCGAACGAGCGCGGTCGCCAGCACGGCCGGGCCGAGAAGAGAACAGACAAGCAACCTTGAGGCGCTGAACTATGATCGCTTCAAGTCTTCTGCAAGAAAAGTGAGCGCCGAAACCAGAAAATGCGGCCCGAACAAAAACGCGGCCGTTTCCGAAGGCGCTCCAACCGCTTGCAGAGAAAGTGTGTTCAAGACAAGTATCGAGCCAGTCAATGTGATTGAGCGAACTCGTCCAGGAGCGGCGGCTGAATTGCCCCAATTCAAGCGAGCTTTCGGAAGGGGAGGCGTCCTCGCGCCTGAAGGAGGAAACTACAACCAGAAGCGCTCACAGTAAAGGGGGTTCCTGAAGATTCTTTGCAAACGCGACTTGCCGAACAATCGATCTGAATCTTAGCAAAATGTATGCCATGACGAGGATATTGAGGAGAATGACGAGAAGAACGCCGTTTGTTCCCGCTTTCGCATACATGATTAGGGAAGTGGCAATCGTCCAGACGATTCCGACGATAAGGTAGTGTTTTATACCGGCCGCTAATCCGTCTAAATCTTTTTGCGTGTTTGTTTGTGTGCTCGCGGCGTAAAGGCTCGTTGCTTCGTTTCCAACAAGAGTGATTTGGACGATTGCCAAAAACATCGCTTCTCCGATGTATTCAATGACGCTCATTTATAATTCGGAAGTTATTAACAAAAGAAGAAGCAACATAAAGTCGGGAACTCACTTGTAGTAAAGAATGTGTAGAGTTGTGACATGGAAGGCCGCTCAGAGGGAACGTGAATTCTCCAGAGACCCGAGGACGCTTGGAAACTTTAAAGCCGGAGTAATCCTCATCAACGACGAAAATCACATCCTACTTGTTCAAAATTATGACGGAAAGTGGACTTTCCCCAAAGGAGGAATTGAATGTGGAGAAACGACCGAAGACGCCGCGCTGAGAGAGTTGTTCGAAGAAACCGGGATTCAGCTTGCGAGAGAACATATGCGATTTTTCATCAAGTCATACAAGCAGACCTATTTCATCTGCGGCGCAGACAGTTCAATGTCGTTCGACGAAGCGCTGATTCAAGATAAGGTAGAAATTACAGGGATCGGCTGGTTCTGCATGGAACACATGAGCGACATAAACACAAGCAGACCAACGTCTCGCATCATCTGCCTATTGAGAGACGACATGCGCCGCGCATCGCTTTGATGACTGGTTGCTCGTTTTCAAAATTAAGAGTAATTTTGAAAAAATTAGAGAATGTCATCCGTGGCCGGGTTCTGATAGACATAAATTCCATTTATATTCATGCTCATATTGCCGTAAGGAGTTGTTCCTTCTTTGGAAATGCACTTGGCGGGTGGGTTGGGTCCGAAGCATGTGTTCAAATAGTCGGAGAAGGAAGGATTATTCATGACGTCGTCTGTATTGCAGGAGTCGAAGCAGCATCCGGTGTTTTGAAAAATGCCGTCTGCTCCGGCCCAGTTTCCTCCAAAAGAGAGATTAATGACAATTTCCATAAAGTTGGCATCACACCCGACCATATTTTGAGAGGGGTCTGTCAGTTTGTAGTTTGCAACAAGAACTGGGTCCCAAAGCGGTCCTGGAACTGGAGAAGAGCTGAGAGGCCATCCAGGCGCTGATAGCTGTGCGGGCGTGAAGCTTGTCGGCGCGTCGGGAGAGTAGGGAAAGAACCAAACATTAATCACAGAAGCTGGA
>JACCDN010276591.1_pt1 | contig 16911 bp, 13 predicted proteins | sample 7441691 | NCBI WGS metagenome assembly JACCDN01 (sample SAMN15323439, study PRJNA562643) | freshwater metagenome | isolation source: river surface water | place: USA:Blue River Watershed | collected 2017-08-16
AATTTGAATTTGAATTTGAATTTGAATTTGAATTTGAATTTGAATTTGAATTTGAATTTGAATTTGAATTTGAATTTGAATTTGAATTTGAATTTGAATTTGAATTTGAATTTGAATTCATTTATCAGGCAATACTTTTTTTAAATTATTTTTTCAAAAAATGTTTTTTAAATTATTAACACAGTCCTCTGGTTAAATCCTTAAACATACTCAGTTCGTGAAACACAAAATCTGTTTCAAGACTTTTCCACTGATGATCAAAAGTACTCTCTAACTGTGCACTGAATAATTTTTCACCTATAGCTTTGCTAAAGGCAATCAGCCCCCAAGCTTTCACCGAATCAACTTCCATCATTTCCAACAAAGTCGACGGCTGAGGTTTTTCACACAAAAACAATGATGTCGATTTGCCAACCTTCATCACTCCCCATTTCGAATAATCTTCTGTTGTGAACAATCCAGCACTGATCATATTTTTTTTGCCTTGTGCCAGAGCCTGCTGAACATCTGCAATCATTGAATTCCAAACATCTTGTGGTTCATAGATCGTATCTGGTAAACACAATAAATTCACATGCCGCCAATAATCTTTTGATTTCAATAAGGTATCTGGCCATTCTCGACTGGGCTCTATAATTTGAATTGAAATATTAAAACCATCAACCTGATCGGGATTAAAATATTTATTTTGGTATTCTTTTAAATAATTTAACAAATCTGTTTTTTCTTTGCGAGTGATCACATGCACAGCCCAATCACGCAGGCGAGCCTGATGCAAAGAAGCCTCGATCAGAGGACCGCCATTGGCCCCAAAAAAAATCTCTTTCGCGTTCGGCGAACCAACTCTAGTACCAAATCCTGCGGCGGGCAAAAGCAACAATGGTTTTGAAGGATTATAAGATTCTTTCGTCACCACTCAGTTAATACCTGTATTTTTAGTTAAATGGAACTTTTCTCTCTTATTAAAATCTAGCCGCTAACGAGAACTGCGCATACCAAGCTGCATCTAAAAACAGACGATTCTCGCCCTGCTTGGCTACCGACTGTGCTTCGAACAAATGGCGATCCCAAGACTGACCAACTTGCAAATCAGAAAACAACAATGCATTCAACGGCGATCTTATACCAATTGCCATTTTCTTTTCCTCATAGAAAAATCTTTTATCCGACTCAGAACGATCGCGACGAAAAAATCCTTGTTGATTATGATCGTACACAACATAGGCTTGCACTGGACCGAAAACTTGATACGACAATTCTGTTTTTACGGCAGTAAAACCTAAAATAGAAAAGTTTAAATTCCAATTTTCTGCAAAATTCCATTTGGTAAAAATAAATGGAAAACCAAAAATTCCACGAAATTTTGGACTTGGAGTGTAAACATATGCAAACCCGGGCAAAGGTAGATTATTTAGAATCGGCCTGTTATTCGAATAATTCACCAACCAGATCCAGCTTTCTTCCGGCTTAACATCACCCGCATATACCGCATTTATATTCACAGTATCTACATCTGACTGAGAAAAAACCTGATCACTTGCTGATCCAACCTGAGCACTCAACATCCAATATTTCTGTTCTTCAAGCTTTTGACGATAGCTCAAGCCAAATTGCAAGTTACTTAACTCAGCTGGAACCTCTACCTGGTCTTTTGGCAATTTTTCGTCAACTGAAAAATGATAACGATTTAAATAAACGAAAGAACTCCATTGCCCATACTCATCTCCAGAGACCGGCACAGACACCATCAGCTGAGTTTGTGATAAATTCTTATCATACATTACCCCCACACCACGAACAGAGGCCTTTGGCGCTTTAGCACCAGCTCCACTTTCTACGCCTAAGAAAATAGACTCCATCTGAGCCATAGAACAAAAAGGAATAAGCGTAATTAAAAATACAAACAGAAAAGTAATTCTCATAGATAAAAGTCTATCAGAAAATAAATGAATGTCTTATTTAAAATACTTCTTAAAACAAAAAAAGCGGTGTTTTCACACCGCTTTTTTATTTTTTTTAAATATATTTTAAATAAGAACAAAACTAGTAATTAGTTTTGAACAGTGATCCAAACATTTTTGATACCGTTCTCACGTACCAAGCGATTGAAAATCAAAGCGTTGTCTGGATGCACACGTATGCAACCATGCGAAGCTTTATTTCCTAATTTACGCCAGTTACCGCGGCCTGTTCCGTGAATTGCAAAACCACCCTTGATAAAAACTGCATAAGGCATATTTCCCAATCCGTTATAATCACCACCTGGGTACTTACCAGAAGTATAAGCATCGTAAATACGACCATTTGGATGAGTATCAAAATTTGGAGTTCCATGTCCAGGCTCTAAACCTGTCGAAACCAACCATGTATTAATCAACTGTCCGTTCTGATATAAATACAAACGTTGTGTGGATTTAACGACTTGAGCCCATACAGCACAAGCATCACGAACACATCCACGGTCTCCAAAACCTGTATCAAATAAATCCTCTACGATAAATGGTGATACACCAGTTGATTTTTCATATTGTTTATCTAACGCATTCAACTGCTCTTCAACATTTGGCGCATATGGATCCAACTCATCCAAAGCAGTATTCGCTTTTGCAGCTTTTGCAGCTCTTACTTCAGCACGCACTTGCGACTTTGTTTTAACCGCACGAGCTTCTGAAAATTGCCAGCCCAATTGAGCCAAAACCAAAATGGAAAGAGATAAAAGTTTCATGTTCATTCGTCCTCCGACTTAAAAGTTGAGGACTTGTACCCCGAACTAGCACACTCACGCAACGGCGCATTATGTGTTTAGAAATTTTCCACTTTTTATGAAAAAAAGATCCGCTATTTTGAAAAATTAATTATTCTGAGCTCCGGCTTCAATCCATTGCAAGATCAAGCGCAACTCATCAGAATTAAGCTGAGCACGAGGACGCGGAGGCATCACTCCTTTTTGAGAGATTTTATATAATCTGCTTGCTGATGGATTGCTCGTACTCACACTTTTCATTACAGCTTTGTAAGAGTCATAAGCATAGCCCTTTTTCGCATTAGATGCTGAATGACAAGCAACACACTTAGGCCCCAGAATGTTTCGTTCAATAGAGGTAAATGTTGCTTGTAAAGGTACGGGCGCAGGAGCAAGCGTGGTTGTCGTTGTTGGCGAAACGCCACCGCCAGTATTTCCGCCTGAAGCTGGCGTTCCAGCAATCCACAACTTGATTATTTGAATCTCACTAGTAGGCAAAGAGCCACCAATAGGCATACGCCCCTTTGAAATCGAATCGAACAACAAAGATGACGATGGAGATCCTGGAACCACCATACCTGTGGACACCAAATGATTCACATCCAATATATTATATATACCACCGGAACCAGGAGCAGCTTGATGGCATGAAGCACATCTATTCTGTATAATCGCATATGCTTGCGCTGAATAGGGATTGTCCAAAGCCTCTGACCCACCAGCGGCACCAGCGGAAGACCCATCACTAGCACTGGCCGCATCGGCTGCCATTTGTGCCGACATCGGGTTTTGCGAGCATCCAAGCCAAAAGAAACACATCAACATCATTGTAGATACATTTATTGTTTTCATGCATTACTCATCGGCTAAAAAAATCAATGCCACAGCCCCTCTTATAGGATTTCTTTCTGCAAAAATGACCATCTATTTGACGCTAATCAAAGCGAAATCTGTGATAAATCCCAACGTTTCAATTTTTGAAAATAATCTCGACAGTACAGTATTGCCTCATCCAAATGTTGCATCTTAATTTCGTCGCAAAAATCCAGCAAAGCCAATGTGGATGCGACTTTCTTAATTGCTACCTTTCTTCTCTCAGAAAGTTTTTGATTGTTACTTTCAAAAGATTTCTGCCAAAACAACTCAACATTTGCAGACATCGGCAAATTCTTGCCTGAATTTAACTTGAGCTTATCGACAAAATCATAAATAGCCTCTACTTCTGACAACAAATCCTGAGCAACGACAGATCTTGGAGCTAATGCATCGACATAAAAAATTGTCTCGAAACGATCCACAAAAGGACCCGACAGTTTTTGACCGTAACTACGACAACGTTTTTCAGAGTAACAACATTTCAAATCATTCTTTTGCAATGGCGACCAATCCCCGCATGGACAAAGATTTGTGGTCGCAATCACCTGCACCCGTGCAGGATATTCTTTCATCTGCGACAAACGATGAACTCGCATGACCCCCTCTTCCATGGGTTCCCGCAAAGCTTCTTGTACCAATGGATGGAACTCTAACAATTCATCTAAAACCAAAACTCCCAGATGGGCTCGTGAAATTTCACCTGGATGAATAGTCACACCACCTCCAATCATTGAAATCACCGGGATTGAATGATGAGGTCTCACCAACGGACGCCATAAAGACTGATCGGAAAATATTTTTTGTGTACGTTTAATTTCTGCAAATTCAGTTTCACTGGGACGACGACGAAAATGAATGACATTTTTCGCAACCGTAGTTTTCCCACTGCCAGCAGCTCCGGCAAAAATTGCCGAATGCTCCCCGACTGCTAAAATTTTTATTTGACGAGCTTGTTCACTTGAAAACATCATTTGCTTATCAAAATCTGGCCGACAAATACTTAGATCCTGTGTCTGTTTAACTTTCTCACGTGGATGGGCCAGATCTGAAAGCTTTGTAATCACCTGACGCGTAAAGGGTGCGGCTGTTGAATGCGAACTTTCACCTGTTAAAACAATTTTATCTTGCATTTCAAACTGATGAATCAAGCCATCGGGCTCTAACACATCTCCTGAAAGCGAAAGCTCACCGTAAATATAAAATTCATTTTCAGGCGATGGCATTTCAACCTGCCCCGTAGCGTAAAGATAAGCTGCTGCAACAGCCAACTCCACTCCCCGAGAGTTTTTCTTGATATAGCTCGGACGCAGATTCACCAATATCTGCTGAGCCACCGGAAAATCAAAACCACTGGCCTTGATCGCACTTTTAATTCGCAAAGAACTTTCTTTTAAATGCTGATCTGGCAAACCTAAAAACTGAATCATTGGCAACCCTGGCCAAAGTGTTAACTCTACCTCGACAGGGATTAACTGATTGTTATCTGAAATCAAAGAACGGACTTGCATATATCTCCTGACCACAAACACACACGTGAATGTCACCGCCAAAAAATATGCAATTTTACAACAACCTTGGAGAGTTCTACGGCAATCTAATTGATAATCCCCGATCGAAACTCGGATTTTTATTTTATTAAGGAGGTCATAATATAACTTCTAATATATGATGAGCTCAAAAAATTATTTAAAGCATTGATTCACTCATCAGATCAATGATCAGATGAGGATACAATCTAGCAGGATCTTGAAAAACTATTTTGCTTGGACTGCGAAGGTTTTTCAGGAGTTGGCTAGCTTTCTAAATCTTTAATTTGAGATAGTGGATGATGTTGTTCGACAACCTTGACCATATTTTGCGTGGTCACATTGGTGTAAATCTGTGTGGTTTGAATGCTGGAGTGACCAAGCAAAGCTTGAATACTGCGCAAATCAGCTCCATTTTCTAATAATGCTGTCGCGCACCCATGTCTAAAACGATGCGGCCCCACTGGCTCATCAAAACCAGCTTTTTCTGACCAAGCTGCAAGCCAACGCCAAATATCAACTCGCGATGGACGATGACCGCGATCATTAACCAAAATAGTTGAACTATTTTCTTTTAATAAATTCTCTCTAGATTTTTGAATGTAATCCGCTAGCAACAAGGCCAGATGATCCGAAACAGGAACCAGTCTTTCTTTTTGAGCTTTGCCCACAATTTTCAACCAACGGTCACTCTCATGATAATCTTCAAGATCTAAAGCAATCAACTCACTGACTCGACAACCTAAACTAAATAACAACATCAATGTTAAATGATTACGACGAGAACGGTCTTCATCCTCAACAACAGAGGCCAAAAGCAGTTTTTCAAACTCGCCCAATGTTAATGTTTTAGGTAGATTGACTTTTACACGTGGCGGCTTGAGCTCACGCAATTCAGGAGATTTGTGTCCGAGACTTTCACAAAATTTAAAATAAGTTCGAAGTGAAGATACAACCCTTGCCTGTGATCTCACAGACAACTTGTGCAATTTCATGTACTCGTAAAAACCAGCGATCGACTTTTCTTTCAGTCGATAATCGGCAAACAACTCAAGATCACGACGATAAGCCATGACTGTATTTTGAGAACGCCCGCGTACTTGTTGCAAATCTTCGAAGAACTCTATCCATAGAGGCAGCATTTCCATCTTGCTTCTAGCAGACTCAAATTTTACTCGCTTGGCAAGTTCTTTCTTAATTTAGCCTTTAGATTTACAGAACAAAAAATGAACAGAACTTTTAAGTTGATCTAGTAAGTTGCAATCACGCCACACGGATTTCCATTTACTGAAACTTGCCATTGAAATCCAATTCGAGTGAATCCGCTATACAAAATCGAACTATACAAATTCAAAGTGATTTGCACCGGACCATTTGCTACCAACTGACCACTTGTGATTACTCCTGATGCCATATTTGATGGCTGCACACTCTGTAGATTATATGTTCCCGCCGGAGCTCCACACAAATTTCCAGATAAATTCAACTGACCCTGCATCGATACTTGGCCGTAATATGCCGCAGGATTAATCGTTCCTGAATTATTATTTTGATTGCCAGCGTACTGACTGCCGCCGTAAAAATTTCCGCCACCGTAAGCATTGTTGTTGGCATTATTCACATTGTTATTTCCATTCACCGCATAAATATTAACAATACCTTCAATCCGCGGATTGTATGGATAAACAAACTGTACATTAGAGGCAACGTTACCACCTGATGCCGAAAAATTACCTGAAAAACACTGCGGATCATTGCATGCCTGTGTTGTCACAACTGGTGCAGGCTCAACTGTCGAACTGCCGCCATCGCTTTTTTTGCTACATGCAACCGCTACCAACAAAGTCATCAGCGACATCCAAACAGTTTTTGTATATTTAAAATTTCTCATAACATTCTCCTTTTTAATTTTTTATTAATTTCCAAAAGCAGCCACTCTATTCAAATTCGAAAATGTACCAAGCCTTCTCCAGCCACGAGCTGCTTCTTGTGGGATGTAAGGGTTGGACTCATGCGAAGTAACAAACAAAGACTGCTGCGGATAAAGTGCCGACGTTGAACTCACTACTCCGTCACCTTTATCTCCAGAAACCAGAAAGGCGCGACAGTCATATGGACCTGTAGTTACAAACCAGCATGGGATATCATTGTCGTTTGGCAAGACTTTCGCATTTGCAAAATTCTTAAACCAGATTGCACCTGAAACCGAAGTTGCACCAGCACCGTCACCTAAATCAACGGCATCATCAACAATCACCATCACCGCTCCAAATTGATCTTGAAAGAAACCGTGAAACACGTTTTGTCCCTGCCAAGTAAACCACTGATTGTAAGCAGCATGATTATAATTTGGATAATGCGAACCTGAGCCTGGATTGGTTTTATTTAAAGCCAAAAATTTCGAAACATGTTGTTGATTATTATCAACGTAACTGACCACCACATTTCCAGAATATTGATTCTGTCCATTGTCACTCAGCTGAATTCCAACTTGAACTTGTGAAGGACTGTTCGCCGCAGAGGTCGCCTTATAATAACTAAGAGCCTCGACTGAATCCAATTTCAAATCTGTCACAGCTCCCGTCCAACCAGAGATTCCAGAGATGCCCACTGTTCCAGGAGTCGTTGGCAAACCCCCATTGTTTGGAGTCGTTGCAGCGCTATCCGATGCCGTTGCTGAAAAACCACCGCCACTGCGTGAACAGCCAATACCACTGGCCACAACCACAGTTGCTACAACCATCCAAGAAACCGCTTTGCCACTTGCTTGATTGAGTATTTTGTTTTTCATCACTTGCTCCTTTGTAGTGGGTAAGATTCGTTTGAACCTCGCCGCATACAAAGTAGTACTTCAATGGCCGTGCCGAATGTCCGACTAGCATGTAAAACACTGTATTTATTAAGTATTTTTAAAAACACGCCCCAACATGAAACACTCTTTGCGACACTTAAACAGCAAAACAGCGACAAAAACCGTCAGTCAATATAAGCCTTTAAATTCATGGGTTTACTAAAATATGTCTAACGCTGAGACACCTCAGACCCGTTAGCAAGCTTGCAACTGTCGAAATTGTAAACAGACACGAGCACCCTCCCTCACCTAGATACGCCAACGACATTAGCCCAGACTTTGAGCCAGCTGCATTCAGCTTTTATTTAAATAAAGCCCTAAGTCCATTGCCAAAATGCAGACTTGTGTCGATCAATTTCTAACAAGAGCAGGGATAAAATAATGAAATTTACGATTAAAAAAACCAATCTACTTTTAAGTTTATTACTGATTTCTATTAGCTGGACACCCATCGTTTTTGCACAACAGGAACCACAACCTTCGTTACTTGATTTAAAAACAAAACTAGAATCAGAGAGCGAAAAAGGCACTTGTCTTTCTACCCTTCCCCTCGCTAGGCAGATTTATACATTAGACACAACAAACATCAAAGCCTTACAAACCATTGCCGAGTGTTCTCAAGGCGAACAAAATATCAATCGTTATGCCTCTCAAACCAAAGAAGTATTTGAACAGTCTCGCATTCTGTCAATCGTGCCAAAACTTTTAGAAATGGCACAGGTTAAAGATCTTGTTCCCATCTTGCGCGAGGTCGAAGTCAAACAAGATAAAAGCATTTCTGATTACCTAATGATTAACGAAATATATGAACGTTTGGGCGATCCTGAAAAACAAATCGCAGCCCTACAAGAAGCTATCAAAATTGCACCAAATGACCCGCGCCCTTTGTTAATGCTTGCTTCAAAACAATTTGATAGCGGCAAACGCGATCAAGCAGAAGGACTTTTTAAAACTTACATTTCACAAACGACTCCTGATCCAGGACGAATCTATTTGATCGCCTATGTCTTAGCCCTGGCTTACCCCTTGGCAATCAGCCTTGGTTTGGTAACATTGATTTGGTTTTTATCATTAACTCTTGCTTATCGCAAAACCGCAGCCTTCAGTGATTGGCAAGAATTCCGAATTGGCGTGCCACTATTTATTTTTATTATTCCACCTATTTTAGCTTTACGTTTTTGGATGACGGGCAAAGCCCTTCCTGTCGGCGCACTGCTTTTAATTCTTGTGGTTCAAATATTTTTATTATTTGACCCGTTAATTTCAAAAATCTATGTGCCATTTTTTAAATTCATTGGGAAAATTATTTACTTTGTCGGAAATGGAACTTTATTGGCAAAAAAACTGAGCAGCCTAACCTCTGGCTCTCGAGTCCTGATTTCGTTTACAACTTTGGTTTTGTTAGGCACCATTGCTCCGACCATTGACAACCCCGATTTAAAATATTCATTGATTGTTTTTAGTTCATTGGTTCTGTACGCAACAATTGGCTCACTGATGGTAAGCTTTCTGCACTCGCGAAAAACATTGATTGTATCATTGCGTTGGATTGGCATTACAGCAACATTCCCATTTTTGATTTCATATGTTGTTTCCAATTGGAACTCGCTTGGCTCACCACTTATGATTGGCCAGCTTCCTTCTGCCCGAGCCATGGATAGTTTAGTCAGCTACTTGATTTTTTGGGGAGTTTCATTTTTCTTAGCTCTACATTTGGGGAAAATTATTGCTCAAGCCTTTATCCAACCACTAACAGAAATTATCGAAAAAGTTTCTCTGATCGAAAAGGGGCAGTTTGATGCCAAGGTCAAAATTTTTTCTAAAGATGAAATTGGCGAGCTTGGTCACGCCATCAATCGTATGGGCAGTGGTCTTGGTAAACGTGAAAAAATTGAAAAAACATTTCGCAAATATGTCGACGCACAAATCGCCCAACGAATTTTAGACGGAGTTGAAACAGAACTTCGCATTGAAGGACAAAATGTCGATGCCGTTGTTTTATTTGCCGACATCAGGGGCTTCACGACTTTATCTGAAAAATCTGAACCACAAGATATAGTCAAATTGCTGAATCAGTTTTTCGAACGCATGGTCAAAGTTATACAACAACATGAAGGCGTGATTGATAAATTCATCGGAGACAATATAATGGTGGTATGGGGTGTGCCTCGACCGATCGAAAATGCTGAGACCAAAGCTGTAAAAGCAGCCTTGGGCATGATCGAAGAAGTAAAAAAATGGAATCAAGAACTGCGTTCTCAAGGTTACGCAGAAATCGGTGTTGGCATTGGCATCAACACCGGCAAAGTCGTTGCCGGCAGCATCGGTAGTGCCGACCGTATGGAGTACACAGTCATCGGAGACACCGTCAACACCGCTCAAAGAGCTGAGTCCATTGCAAAACGCCAACAAATTGTGGTCACCGATCATATTTACGACAAACTAAAAAATGAACTAGTTGCCACAGCGATGGAACCAGTCAAAGTAAAAGGCAAAGAAGAACTACAACATTGGTGGAACGTAACGGCGATGAATGATCAGAAAGAAATGAATCCGAAAGTGATAGCCTCGTGAAAAAAATCATTTCACAAACTAGACTAGCCTTACCTATACTCGCCACTGAAGACTAAATATGTCAGGATTATGTTATGAAACTTCACCCTGCTGAAATCGCCAAAGAAATTAAAAAGTTTCCTTTTTTTGCAACGTTTGATGAGTCTTTGCTTTTGCAAGTGGCAACAATGATGCAAGAAATGATTTTCCCAGCTCGCAGTAAAATTTTAACCGCCGGGCAAATTAACAACAACCTATATTTTTTGAGATCAGGAACAATCCAAGTAGTTTTCGACAACGAAAATGTCAGTCAACTTTCAATCTGCGGAGAAATTTTTGGCGAGATGAGTGTTCTCTCTGGAAAACCGGTCAGTGCCGAATTGATAGCCGCCAGCGAGGTGTCATGTTTCGCCCTTAACGCTGAAGATCTAGAACATGTTCACCCCAACCAACGAGACCGTTTTCAATTTCTTCTTTATAAAATTTATTCCGGAGTTTTAACTGAAAGACTAACGCAGACCAATCAAAAAGCAAAAATGTATGAGATCACATCACGTGAATTGGAAAAAGCAAAACGCGAATTGGAAACTGTGACCTCAGCTCAGATGAGCTTTATGCGCAGAGAGAGCAACATTCCATTATCAAATGTTTTACTTATTGAAAGTAACAAAAAACAACAAAGTATTATCAAATCTACTGTCGGCGGCACTGGTGTGCATTTGCAAATTGCAAACTCAGTCGAAGAAGCAAAAGAAATGCGTGGAAAAACTGACTTTCAAGTCATCTTGTGTGATGAAAACTCTATCGATTTTTTAACTTGGCAACAAAATCAAAAATACTCTGGCCAAATTGTTTTATTGCATCCTTTGGATATGAATTTTGATTTATTACAATCGCTTCCCTTTGTTCAAAATGTCGTCTCAAGAGATTCTGAAAACAGAGCCTCTACTGTTCGAGGCGTACTGACCACACTGACTAAAATAATTCACAAAGACTACTTTGGAATTGAAAAATATTTATCGTGGGGAGCGGAAACACGAGAAAAAACTTTGTCATCCTCTGAACAACGAGAACCACTACGTGAAGAAATGCTAACTTATTTTAAATCTCTTGGCATTCGCAATGCAATTTTGGATCGAATTCAAGTTGTGGCAGAAGAAATGATGATGAATGCCGTCTATGATGCTCCAGCAGATAACAACGGCAAATCTATTTTCAATCACTTGCAGCGAACCACCCCAGTACAACTGACTGCTGAGCAATCAGCAAACTTACGTTATGCCTGTGACGGCAACTGGATTGCCGTCTCAGTTCAAGACCCTTTCGGATCCCTGTCACGCGACACGGTGTTGCAATATCTTAAAAGTTGCTACAGTGGACAAGCTGGCTCATTAAATGTTGGCAAAGGTGGAGCTGGACGTGGACTGCATCAGATTCTTGAATCCTCTGATTTAACCATATTCAACGTCAGCAGTAGTAAAAAAACAGAAGTCATCAGCTTGATTGAGATCGATGGCTCATCGCACAAAGAAGGCGCCAAACCTCATTTTCAATTCTTTTTTCAAAATTAGAAAAACATCACTTTAGTAATTCTCAAATCGACCGATACCAGTGACATGAACACAGTTAATTTATCAGGACCACAACTATTAGCTATTGCCACTGTTTTGCTTTTCGCAGTCCGAGTACTCGCTAGCCTCTAAGAACGGAATGGCTCAATGGCAGCCATCACCTTTTGCAGTTGCTCCCAGGTATGCTTTTTATATTGCGAATGTTTTAGCAAATATTCAGGGCCAAAAGCTTGCACACAAAACACAGATTTACTCTGCGCAAGTTGTTTCCATTCTAAAGATTCATCCGTAAAAAACACGACAGCCTGACAAGATAAAATTTCGATTTCAAAATCAATCAATGATTTCTGACGACAACTCATCAACTCAATTTGCTTTTTTTCAAGCTTCATCGCCGCAATCATTTTGTAAAACAAATCTTGTGCATCTTCAGAATAAAATTCAGAACAAACAAATAAGATTTTTAATGGCTGAGCCTCTGGAGTAGGTTCAATCGATTGCAGCTCACCAAGCTGCGGAAGCAAGACTTGTTTAATACCTAAAACGTCATTTAAATAACGAATCATAACTTCCTTTCAAAGAATGCACACTTATCAGATCCTGCAAGCCAAGCCATCAACTTTAAATTTCCTCGTCATTTTCAGCCAGCTGCAACAAGATTCTCTCAGCTAACACTCGATTAAATCCATCAAGCCTAGTGATTTGCTCAACATCTGCAAGACGAATGGCCTCCACACTTGGAAAACTCTTTAGTAATTCTTTTTTACGCTTCTCTCCCAAGCCAACAACACAATCTAGTTCGGACTCTAAGCTGCTATTTTCACGCAACTTGCGGTGATAACTGATCGCGAATCGATGAGCCTCGTCACGAATCCCCGTCAGGATATGATGAGCTTCTGAATTGGGTTTAAATACGACAGGATTCTGCCGGCCTGGCAGATAAAATCTTTCTTCTGACGAGACAATTTCTGAATCAGAAAACTCGCCCAGAGTGCGAGCTTTTGCTAAACCTACGACTGGAATTTTTGGCAAATTCACTTCCTGTAAAACCTTTATTGCCACCTGCAATTGCCCTTTTCCGCCATCAATCACTATCAAGTCTGGCAATTCATATTCAGTGTGCGCGAATCGACGAGACAAAACTTCTTTCATGGATTCATAATCATTAGGCACTGTTACTGACTGCAATTTATAACGTCGGTAATTGTCTTTACTTGGTACGCCATCTTCAAAAACAACTTGGCTAGCAACTGTCTGCGATCCTTGAAAATGAGAGATATCAAAACATTCAATACGCTCAGGAGTTTTTTCCAACCCCAAACGATCACGAATTTCTTCCAGTCCGCGTTTTTTTTCTTCAGACTTGGTCACATGTTTTAAAAAATGAGCTTTCGCATTTTCATATGCCATATCTATCAATGCATGACCTTGGTTGGAAGTTGCCATTTTGATCGCAACATCCAGCCCCGAACGTTCTTTTAAAACAGCCGCAAATAATTTCGACAAATCATTTCCAATATCCACTGGCAAAAGAATTTCTTGTGGCACGATATTGTCTTCATAATACTGATTCAAAAATGAAACCAACCAATCCCGAGGATCTTCTTGCGGATCCATTGGATCTAAAAGAGGAAAAAACTGAGAGCGAGTGCCGATCACTCGACCCTGACGAATATGCAAAGTTTCGATCAAGCAACCCCGAGCATCACCAAAGAAACTGACCGCATCCTGATCCATCTCTTTAGAGTCGTTGATCACAGCCTGTTTTTCCAAAACAGACTTCATGGCTTCGATAGAATCACGCAAACGTGCTGCCACCTCAAATTTTTCCTCGTCAGCAGCTGCCATCATTCGAATCTTCATCTGTTTTAATACTTTTTTATCTTGGCCTTTTAAAAATGCTTTGGCTTCACTGATATCTTCTCTGTAATCGTCTTTAGAAATCAACTGAACACAAGGTGCTGAACAACGACCAATTTGATACGTCATGCATGGGCGTTTTCGCGATCGCATCACCGCATCTGTACAATCACGAATTAAAAAAGTTCGATTGAGAAACCGAATCGTTCCATGCACCGCAGAGCCACTTGTATATGGACCAAAATAAATACCACCATCTTTTTTGACCTTACGACTCAAATAAAGCCTTGGGTAATCATCAGACCAAGAGAGTTTAATATAAGGATAGGATTTATCATCCTTGAGGCGAATATTGTATTTTGGACGATGTTTTTTAATGAGCGAGGCTTCCAACAAAAAAGCTTCGACTTCAGTTTTGGTAATAATATATTCAACTTCAAAAATACTACGAACTAATATTTTAGTTTTTGGCGAGTGGTCTGGACTGTCTGAAAAATAACTACGAACTCGGTTTCGTAAGCTTTTAGCTTTGCCAACATAAATAATTTTATCAACTTGGCTTTTCATCAAATAAACGCCAGGTGATGTTGGAAAATCCTTTATTTTTTCTTTCAGTAAATCAAAACGGCTGACTTGATCAAACATACTTAGGATTCGCCACTGTTTTCAGATATTGAGCCACTGCGAATATTTAATTCTAAAATTTCCAAACGTTTCATTTCATCACGGATTTTAGCGGCCTCTTCAAATTCCAATTGAGCAGAAGCTTTTTTCATTTTTTCACGCAATTTTAAAATTTCTTTACCCAACTCATTTGGTTTATGAGCGTATTTATCAAAAATATTTTGTTCTTTACTATTCTGCCCAGTAATTTTAACCGACGGATGTCCATCAAACAATGAATCCAATCCAGCCAAAATTTTCTTTTTAACCGAAGCTGGCGTGATGTTATTGTCTTTATTATATTTGTCCTGTATTTCACGACGCCTTTCGGTTTCAGACATCGCCTTTCTCATTGAATCCGTGATTCGATCTGCATACAGAATCACAAAACCATTTAAATTTCTCGCTGCTCTACCAATGGTTTGAATCAAAGACCTGGTCGAACGCAAAAAACCTTCTTTATCCGCATCTGTAATAGCAACCAGTGAGACTTCCGGAATATCCAGTCCCTCTCTCAAAAGATTGATCCCGACTAAAACATCAAAAACACCCAGTCGTAAATCACGTAAAATTTCAACACGCTCTACTGTATGTATTTCACTGTGCAAATATTTTACTTTGATACCAAGAGACTCATAATACTCTGTCAAATCCTCGGCACTTCGTTTAGTCAGAGTCGTCACCAAGACACGTTCTTTTTTTGCCACACGAATTTTAATTTCTTTTAATAAATCATCGACCTGATGTTTTACCGGACGCACTTCGACGATGGGATCAATCAATCCTGTTGGTCGAATAATCTGTTCTACAATCATACCCTCAGATTTTTTCAATTCATAATCGCCAGGTGTTGCCGAAACATAAACAACCTTATCCATGAATGTTTCAAACTCTTGAAAGTTTAATGGCCTATTATCTAATGCCGATGGCAAACGAAAACCATGTTCTACCAAAGTCATTTTTCGTTGCCTATCACCACGATACATCCCACCAATCTGCGGAACTGTAACGTGTGACTCATCAATAAAAGTAATAAAATTTTCTGGAAAATATTCCAACAAGGTTGGTGGCGCCTGCCCAGGAGCTCGCCCAGTCATCAAACGCGAGTAATTTTCTATACCCTGACAGAACCCCATCTGTTCCATCATCTCTATGTCATACAAAGTTCTTTGCTCTAAACGTTGAGCTTCAACAAGTTTGATTTGTTTCTGCAACTCTTGCAGACGTTCACGCAACTCATCTCGAATCATCACAATCGCTCTTTTTATATTATCATCACCAGTGACGTAATGCGAACCTGGAAAAATTCCGATTTGATCAATTTCCTCAAAGACCTCACCAGTCAAAGGATCCACCCAAGAAATTTTCTCAATAAAATTTCCAAAAAACTCGATACGAATCACTCGTTGCTCTTCATATGGAGGAAAAATTTCAACAATATCACCACGCACACGAATCATTCCACGATGAAAATCAACATTGTTGCGCTGATATCGAATGCGAATCAACTCACGTAAAAAATGATCTCTGTTCATTTCCGTATTGGATTCTATATGAATCATCATTCCCAGATAGGCCTCTGGACTGCCAAGACCGTAAATACAAGAAACACTACTTACGATAATTACATCTCGACGATCAAATAATGAACGTGTGGCTGAATGTCGCATTCGATCGATTTGTTCATTGATAGCAGAATCTTTTTCAATATAGGTATTCGTCGACGGAATATACGCTTCTGGCTGATAATAATCGTAATAAGAGACAAAATACTCAACAGCATTATGCGGAAACAATTCTTTAAACTCACTGTATAACTGAGCTGCTAATGTTTTATTAGGTGCCAGCACCAAGGCTGGCTGATTCAACTGTTCAATGACGTGAGCCATGGTAAAGGTTTTACCAGAACCGGTCACACCCAGCAGTGTTTGATGATTTAATTTAAGATCACCTTCACTTTTAAACTCACTATTACTTTTACTTTTAAAATGTGAAACATGCTCCGCAATCGCTTTGGGCTGTTCTCCCGATGGTTTATATTCGGTGACTAATTTAAATTTTTTATGACCTTTTGACTGTTCGATAAAAAATCCTCATTAATTTTTAGCAACTTCCCACTCACTACCTTGAGGTGTATCACTCACTGCGATGCCCATCTGTAACAACTGATCTCTAAGCTCATCTGATTTTTTAAAATCTTTTTCAGCACGAACAAGAGCTCGAGCTGCAACCAACTGATCAATGTCTGATCTTAACAATCCTTTTTTA
>JACCDN010418083.1_pt1 | contig 16908 bp, 16 predicted proteins | sample 7441691 | NCBI WGS metagenome assembly JACCDN01 (sample SAMN15323439, study PRJNA562643) | freshwater metagenome | isolation source: river surface water | place: USA:Blue River Watershed | collected 2017-08-16
ACGCTGAAGGTGCTGAAGATGTTGGTCTTTTGGTAGCTGCGCCCCAAGCGGTGGCTGGAGATTTTTTCGGGTGTCCAGCCGGTGATGTCTTGGCCGTTCAAGGTGATGTTGCCGCTGGTCGGGGGCAAGTCGCCTGACAGCAAGTTGGTCAAGGTGGACTTGCCCGCACCGTTGGGGCCAATCACCGCATGAATTTGGCCCAGCCACAAATCAAGCGAAACGTCGTTCACCGCGGCCAGCCCACCGAAGCGTTTGGTCAGCCCGCGCGCTGACATCAAAGTTTGGCGCTCAGTCATGGCCAGACTCCTTGCGATCTGATGCGCCACTGAACGCCCGGGTGAGCATGCCCAAGATGCCTTTGGGCGCAAAAATCACGAGCGCCACAATGAACAGGCCCATCCACATTTGCCAGTGTTTGCCGGTCTTGAAGGCGCCCACATCGGGCAGGTCTTTGAACAGGTGAAGTAAATACTCAAAGCTGAAGGCCCCCACAATGGCCCCCGCAAAATTGCCCATGCCGCCCAAAATCACCATCATGATGGCGTGGGCGCTCATGTGGAAACCCATCAACTCGGGGTTGACGAAGCCCGTTTGTGCGGCCCACAAATAACCGGCCAAACCGGCCAGTGCACCGGCCAGCGTGAAGGCCGCCAACTTGTGGCTGAAGGTGTTGAAGCCCAAGGCGCGCATGCGGTGCTCGTTGACCCGAATGCCTGACAGGGCGCGCCCAAAGGGGCTCCACAAAAGGCGGCGCAAAAAGACATACACCGCGATCAAACAGGCCAGCGTGAAGTAATAAAACACCTGTTTGTTCTCGAGGTCGATCACGCCCGCATCGGGCCGGAAGTTTAAAAACAAGCCATCCGAGCCGCCCAGTGCCTTGTTGTCAAAAAAGATAAAGAACACCATTTGCGCAAAGGCCATGGTCACCATGATGAAGTAGATGCCATGCGTGCGCACCACCAAAAAGCCAATCACCAAAGCCGCCAGCGCAGCTCCGCCCACCGCCAAAGGCAAGCTGGTGTAGAGGCTGATCGGCTCGTTTTGTGGCGTGATGAAAGCCAGCACATAACCCGCCAGACCAAAGTAAGCGGCGTGGCCCAAAGAGACCAAGCCGGTGACGCCTTGCAACAAGTCGAGACTCATGGCAAAGATGGCCAAGATCATCATGCGCACCACCATGGCGGTGTAAAACTCAGACCCCACAAAGGGGAAGGCGGCCAGCGCCACAAAGCCCATGGCCATGAGGAGCTGGATGCTGCGCGGCAGCGTTTCGAGGTGTATTTGAGGCGTGCTCATCGTCGTGTGTCTTGTTTCTTCTTTATTGCTTGAACAGGCCTTCGGGCTTGTACAACAGCACCGCCGCCATCAGCACATACACCAGCATGCCCGAGGCTTGGGGCAGCAGCACCTTGCCAAAGGTGTCAACCAGACCGACCAACAGCGCCGCGATTAATGCGCCACGCACCGAGCCAATGCCCCCAATCACCACCACCACAAAGCACATGATCAGCACTTGAGAGCCCATGTTGGGGTAGACGCTGGAGACAGGCGCGGCGATCATGCCGGCAATGGAAGCCAAGCCAATGCCCAAGGCAAAGACCACGGCATGGATCAGCCGAATGTTGATGCCCAGCGATTCGGTCATGTCGCGGTTGAAGGCACCGGCGCGAATCTTCATGCCCAAGCGTGTTTTAGAGATCAGCAAATACAGCCCCAAGGCCAACACCAAACACACGCCCGACATGAACAAGCGGTACACCGGGTACGACAAATTCTCGGTCAGCGGAATGGAGGCGGCCAACATCTCAGGCACGGGCAGGCCATGCACATCGTCACCCCAAATGATGGAGCGCAGTTCTTCGAACACATAAATCAGACCAAAGGTCAGCAACACTTGGTCGAGGTGATCGCGGTGGTAGAAGTGGCGAAACAACACGCGCTCGAGCAGCAAGCCAAAAGCCACCGACAAGGCCGTGCCCAAGAGAATGGCGAGGGTCAAGCTGCCGGTTTTGGCGGCCAATGACCAAGCCAGATAAGCGCCCAGCATGTAAAAGCTGCCGTGCGCCAAATTGACCACCCCCATGATGCCGAAAATCAGGGTCAGACCTGCGGCCAACATGAACAGCAACAGACCGTACTGAACGCTGTTGAGCAGCTGGATCAAAAAATTCACAAAGTCCATCGCGGGTCACACTTGAAGTGAGAAGGTGTCAGCATTCTAGAGGGCTAGAAAAACGCGGCCATTTTCAATCTTGACGGGCCAAGATTTCACCGGCTCCGTGGCGGGGCCGCACTGCACGCTGCCGTCGCGCAAATCAAAAAGCGCTTGGTGAAAAGGGCACTCCACCTGGTGGCCTTCGACAAAGCCGTCACACAGTTTGGCGTTGCCGTGGCTGCACAGGTTGTTGATGGCGTAAACGCCGTCCTCGAGTTTGAAGAGCGCAATGTCTTGCCCCTCGCGGGCCACGGCGATGCCTGCGCCTTCAAACAAGTCGGCCTCTGCGGCCACGTCAATCCAGTTGCTCATGGGGGTTCTCGAGATCAGATGGGGTAAATGATGGAGTTGGGAATCATCTCGCTGTCAAAGACGCAAATGCGCTCGGCAAATTTGAAACCCTCAGGTGTCGCCACGATGGTGTCGATGTAGCGGCCAACATTGAAGACGGTACTTTCCTTGTCGAGCTTGGTGCGAAACACCGCGTAGTTGGCTTCGCTGTGAATGCGGCCATTGTCGATTTTGCGCACGGTGGGGGCGCCGACCACATGGCGTTGGTAATAAGGGTCGTGGTAAATCGTTTCGCTGATGCCGTACACACGGTCTTTCAACATGCCTTTGCTGGTGAGCAGCAAAGTGGCCAATGGAAAACCGCGCTCGTAGTTTTCTCGGGGCTGCAATTTGTAGACGCATTGCTCGGTAAAAAATTCGGGCCACAAGTCCCATTGCCCGCTGTCCACGGCGCTGGCGTAGTCTGAATAAAGTTGCTGAAGGTCAAACCAAGTCTGCAGGTCCATCGCTTTCGTGCTCATCTTCAGGCCTCCATCACTTTGCGCCAGTAGCTGTACATGCCGCGAATCAGGGTTTCAGTCACCATGTGGTCGGTTTCGCCCACCTCGCGGCCGCCCAATTCCGCCAAGGTGCGGTGCTCGGGTTTGGTTTCAAAGGCTTGCTGCGAAAACTCGATCACCTCGCCATCGTCGGCCGAAACAAAGCCGGCAGGGCCAAACAAATTGGCTTGGCGCAAGCGCCGCTCGGTCATCTCAGGGGTGTCGTCTTCAAAGCCAAAGTGGGTCCAGACAAAATCAAAAGCGCCGCGGCCGTCGGGCTGGATGTGGCGCGTTGAGACGCTGTTGACCTGCTGCTGAAAAATCACGCTGGGGAACAAGGTCATCATCACGGCCGTGGGCATTTGGTCGCCCAGTTGCCACCAAGGCTCGGGCACGATGTCCAAAAAGCTCGGGTCGTGCAGTTGCATGCTTTCTTTGAAGCTGCTGACCTGGGTCACTTGGGCTTTGTCGCCAGTGGCTTGGCCGCTGGTGCCTCGGGTCGAGATCATGGCGGCGTGGCGGTGGTGTGCGTCCATGCGCAACTCCGACTTGTTGTCGGCACGCCAAAGCCCAAAAGTCACAAACCAGGTGTGCAGCAAACCGGGGTGGTAGGGGTCTTTGATGTTCTCTTGCATGAGCTTCCAGTTGCCCGGAATGCGCTGGCGGTTGTAGCCCAAAATCTTCAGTTGGCGGCCATTGAACAAGCGGTCAAAGTATTTCAGGATCGTCGGGCCCATGTAGTCTTCGAGCGACTCCACCTCGGGGTCAAAAGAGGCAAACACCACGCCGCCGCGGGCGGCCACTTTGAGTTGCTTGAGGCCGTGGTCTTTGGGGTCAAAGTCGGTGGGCATGCCACCGTTGACCTTGCCATCTTGGCGCACACCACGGCGAAACGGCACGCCCTGCAGCTTGCCGTCGAGCGCATAGCTCCACTGGTGGTAGGGGCAGACCAGTTCTTTTTTGTTGCCGTGTCGCTCGCGGCAAAACGCCATGCCACGGTGCGCACAAACGTTTTCGACCACATGAATCTGGCCGTCTTGACCGCGCGTCATGATGACCGAGCGCTCACCCACCACGGTGCGCTTGAAGTCGCCTGCGTTGGGAATTTCGGCCTCCAGGCCAACATAACTCCAGTGGTTTTTGTAAAAAAACCGCTCCAACTCTTTCTTGTGGGTGTCATCTTGGGTGTAAACGGCAAACGGAATTCGGCTGGTGCCGGCCGTCTCCCAATGGATGGGCTGTTCTTGCATGCGCACTCCTCATGAAAACTTGACCGGCATCATGCGGAACATCAATAATTAAGTAAATCGGATTTTTTGTATAAGTAATATTCGCTAATCAAATAATATGGACCTGTCCAAACTCGATCTGAACTTGTTGGTGGTGTTTCACCAACTGCTGTTGCGCAAGCGGGTTTCGGCTGTGGCCGAAGTGTTGGGCATGAGCCAGCCGGCGGTGAGCAGTGCATTGGGGCGATTGCGCAGCAGCTTGGGCGACGAGCTTTTTTTGCGCACCCAAGGGGGCATGACGCCCACGCCCTATGCCTTGCAATTGGCCGAGCCGGTGGCGGTGGCGCTGGAGGGTTTGCAGCAAGCCCTGAACGTGCGTGCCGCCTTTGACCCGGCCAGCAGCCAGCGCAGCTTTACTTTGGCCATGACCGATGTGGGCGAGATGTACTTCTTGCCCATCTTGGTGGATGCCTTGACCCGATCTGCCCCCGCCGTGACTTTGCAGGTGGTGAGCGTGACACATCCGGCGCTGAAAGACGACATGGCGAGCGGGCGCATTGATTTGGCCTTGGGCCTGCTGCCGCAATTGCAAGCGGGGTATTACCAACAAGCGCTGTTTCAGCAGCCCTATATTTGTTTGATGCGTCAGGGCCATCCGCTGGCCGCCCCCAAGGCGCTGACTTTGGCGGCCTTCACGGCGGCAGAGCACGTGCGCGTGTTGGCTGCGGGCACCGGTCACGGCCGTGTCGATGTGGCCTTGGAGCAGCAAAAATTGCAACGCCGTTTTCGCCTGACGGTGCCCCATTACGTGGCCTTGGGCGATGTGCTGAGCCATTCCAACTTGATTGCCACCGTGCCCGAGCGGTTTGCCGACCGGGTTCTGTCACCCTTCGGTTTGGTCAAGCGCGAGTTGCCCATGGCCTTGGACAAAAGCCCGATTCACCAGTTCTGGCATGGCCGCTTGCACCGTGACCCTGGGCACCAATGGCTGCGCCTCACGGTTCAAAAACTCTTTGGAGACGGCGAAACGCCCGACCGCGAACAAGCCGTTTAACACGGCCGGCACGCGAGACGGGCGTTAGCCTCGAAGGGGTCTCGAAGTGACTTGAGGGGGCAGGCTTACATGCGGCAGCCAGCACCTGAGTCGGCCAAGGCTTTGGCGGCAATGCCAATGACCTTGTTTTCTTTTTCAGACACTTCGCGCAGATACATGTCTTGCACCGGGTTGTGCGACTTGCTCATGGTCCACTTGCCGCGAGGGCTGTCGATCACGGCCACTTCCATGGCCTTGATCATGGCCGCTTTTTGGCTCACATCGCCCTTGACCGCGTTGGCGCCTTGCACCAACAGCAAGCCGGTGTCGTAGCCTTGCACCGCGTAAACGTCGGGCTGCATCTTGAAGGTCTTGGCGTAGTTCAGGCGGAACTCTTTGTTGCGCTTGGTCTCGATGCCGTCACCGTAGTGCAGCGTGGTCAGCACGCCATCGGCGGCTGGGCCTGCAGCGTCCAACACGCCCTCGGTCAAGAAGCCCGAGCCATACAACGGAATCTTGCCTTTGAGGCCCGCTGCCGCGTAGTCCTTCAAGAACTTGGCGGCGCCGCCACCGGCAAAGAAGCAAGCCACTGCGTCGGGCTTCAGAGCCGCAATTTCGGTCAACAGCGCTTGGAACTCGACGTTGGGGAAGGGCAGGCCCAGCTCTTTGACGATGGTGCCGCCGGCCTTGGTGTAGCTCTCTTTGAAGCCCTCAAAGGCTTCGTCGCCCGCGGCGTATTTCCAGGTGATCCAGACCGCCTTTTTGTGGCCGCGCTTGACCATGGCTTCACCCAGCGCCATGGTGGGCTGGCTGTTCGAGAAGCTGGTGCGGAACACGTTGGGCGCGCACTGGGCGCGGGTGGCAATGTGCACGCCCGCGTTGGGGATCAGGTTGAGGACGCCGCTTTCGCGGGCCACACGGTGAATGCCCATTTGTACGCCGGAGTGCACGGTGCCAATCAGCACATCGACCTTGTCGCGCTGCACAAGTTTGTTGGCGTTTTCAATCGCTTTGGCAGGCTCAGATTCGTCATCGACCTTGAACCACTCAATCTCACGGCCGCCGAGCTTGCCGCCTTGTTCGTTGATGGCCATGCGCACACCGTTTTCAATGGCCACGCCCAGTTGGGCAAAGGTGCCGGTGTAGGGCAGCATGAAGCCGACGCGGATCTTGCCGCTTTGGGCCAAGGCGCTTTGGGGCAGCAGCAAACCTGAGGAGCTGGCGCCAATCAGGGCGGCGCCTTGGGTCAGGAGGTGGCGTCTGGATGTCATGTGAAGTCTCCGGTCTTGGTGTTGTTGCAAAGATGGGTGCTGATCGCAAACCCTCGTTCAATTATGGGACAGTCCTGCGCCTGTTTTCGTAGGGGAAATCATGGGGTTTGTCTTAAGAAAACGAAAAAAAACCCACCGCAAGGGTGGGTTTTCGGGGCGCAGCCGTCGGCCGATCTCAAAAGGCAAATTTGAAGCCGATGGAGAAAACGGTGGCGCGATTTTGGCGGTCACTGCCCAACGTGGCATCCAGTTGAATGCCATCGGCGATTTCTTTTTTGGCGCCAATTTGGAAAGTGGGTTTGCCACCTTCATCACCGAACACTTCAATGTGAGGGGTAAAGCTGCCAACGGTGCGCTCAAACGCCACGCCCCAGCTGTTAAAAGAGGCTTCGTCTTTCGGGTTGTGGCGCGTGATGTTGGTGTGAAAAGAGCCAACGGCGGAGTTGCACGTCATGATGCCGACCAGAAAAGGACTGCTGCCCACGCCCGCGGCATGGACTGTGCCCAAGGTGCTGGCAAAGTTGCAGCCATTTTCTTGGCTCGGGGTGATGCGCCATTTGGCCTGAATGGCCTTTTCGGCGGTGCCGTTCTTGCTGGCCTTGGCATAGCTGACGCCAACTTCTACGCCTTCAATGGGCGCGAATGCGGGGGCCACATTACCGATGTTGTTTTTCTCGCCATCGCGAGCCACCCAAACTTCGACATGGCCTGCGCCTTTTTCGTTCACATTGGCATCGTCAACGGCCAAGGGTCGACCGGCCTGGGCGTTGGTGCCCAAAAGGCAGAGTGTCAGTGCGAGCAAGCTCGAGAATTTCAATTTGTGTGATGTGGTCATGCTGATGGATCTTAATAGGCGCCGTTGACTTCGAACTTGCCCACTTCTTGGCGAGTGGAGTCGGCAATTTTGGAGAGTTCCATCACGGTGGCTGTGATCTCTTCAGAGGCCGAGGCATTGCTGCGGGCAATCGCGTCCAAGCTGGTCAGGTTGGCATTGATTTGTTCCACGGCAGCGCTTTGTTCTTCCAGCGCGGCAGAGATGCGCTGCAACATGCTGTCGGTTTCGCGCGAGCCTTGCTCGATCTGGTGCATGCCGTTGTTGACGTGCTTGACGGTTTCGACGGCACGTTGGGTTTCGGCCACCGCTTGTTGCACCAAGCGGGCAATTTCTTGTGAGCTTTCGGCGCTGTTGGCAGCCAACTTGCCCACTTCTTCGGCCACCACCGAGAAGCCTTTGCCGTGCTCACCGGCGCGCGCCGCTTCAATGGCCGCATTGAGTGAGAGCAGGTTGGTCTTGTTGGCGATGTTTTCGATCACCTCGGTGATCTTGTTGATCTTTTCAGAGTTGGCGGCGATCGAGCTGACCACTTCCACCATTTGCTCCATCTGCTTCATGCCGTCGCGCATGATGCTCATGGACTCTTGCGATTTCTGGCTTGCCACATTGGTGTTGCGCGACACATCGCCGACCGCGTCGGTGGTTTGGCGCACGGCTGCAGCCAGTTGCGTGATGGCATGGGTTTGGTTTTGCGCGCCGTCCGAGATTTGACCAATCGCTTGGCTGGTCTCGTTGGCCGCAGTGGCCACTTGGCGGGTGTTGTTGTTGATGGCCAGCATGGCGCGTGACAACGACGACAGCGAGGTGTTGATGTTGTCTTTGAGCTGAGCCAACTCGCCTTCGCCATGTGCTTCAACGCGCTGGGTCAGGTTGCCTTGTGCCACATGCTGCATCACTTGGCCCACGTCGCCCAACATGTTTTTCAACGAGTGCATGGCGTGGGACGCTTGCGTCATGGCCGCTTGGTACTCGCCTTGCGCACTGCAGTCGATGTTGGCCGAGAAATTCCCCGCTTCCATGGCGGCCATCAAATCGGTCAGGTTGCGGGTCGTGCTTTGAATCGCGTCCACCGAATTGTTCACCGCCATCTTCATGCTGGCCAAATCGCCGTTGAGGTTGGCATGCACACGCGTGCTGAAATTGCCGGCCGCCAATGCGGTCACGACTTGGTTGACCTCGTTCACAGCGGACTGTTGCGACTCGATCATGCGGTTCAGCGCTTGCGCGGTCTTGCCCACTTCGTCGGATTGTTCGACTTGAATGCGCAACGACAAATCACCTTGTGACTGGATGTTGCTGGCCACTTTTTGCATTTCAACCAAGGGGCGGGTGATCGACTGAATGATGGAATAAGCCAACATGAAGCCGCCCAACAAACCTGCCAACACCAAGCCCATGCTCAAGTTGCGGTTGAGCTCGTAGGGCTCTTGCGCCGAATCAAATTCGCTGCTGGCTTCGGTCAATTGAGCTTCAATAAAGAGTGACAACTGGCTCACCACCACGTCAATCTCGGGGTAAAGGCTCTTTTCTGCGAAGTCTTCCAGGGCCTTGGGGTCTTGCTTTTGCAGCAGGACTTCCAGTTCAGTGAAGGCCGCTTCAAGCTTGGCGAAAGCGGTCTCGATGCCGGTGACCAGTTTCTTTTCTTCACCGACAAAATCATCGGTGGGGTGTGCAGCCCACTTTTCTTTGATGGTTTGACGCGCTTTGGCTAGTTCCTTTTGCGCGTCTTCCTAAGACATCTTGCCCGAGCGCACCTTGTGCGTTGAATCGGCAATGTGCAGGGTGTATTGGTCTGAAATGATCTTCAGGTCACGCAGGTGCACCAAGTGGTCGGTGTTGACAAACTGAAAGCTGCCGATGGCCTGGTGCATGCCACGCAGCCCCATCAAACCGATCACGATCGACACAAAGCTGATGCACAGCACCAGCAGATACAACCTGGTGGAGACCTTGAGATTCTTCAGCATGAAAAAGACTTTCAGAATAGTTTGTCCTCATTCTAGGGGCATTTGTTGACCGTTCGATGATATTGAAGCATTTAGTGTTTTGCTGGGAAGTTTTATAACTTTTAGAGTTTTCAAACCATCACAGAAGGCGAACCGATGGCGTTTGCTTGATGTACGTCAACGGTTCATTTTCAAATTTATTGAAAAATTTGATCAAACTGAACACGGCGAGCCATGAACAACAGCAAAATTTCCCCGTCGGGCATCGAGCGGGTGTTGTAAGACGAGGACTTCATCGTCTCTAAAACAGATTTGAAGGGCCGCATCACCTACGGCAACCGCGCTTTTGCCGACTATGCCGGTTACACCGAGGCCGAATTTTTGGGTCAACCCCACAGTTTGGTCAGGCACCCTGACATGCCCCGCTCGGTTTTCAAGCTGCTGTGGGATCGCATCAGCCAGCACCAAGAGGTCTTCGCCTATGTGAAAAACATGGCCAAAGACGGCAGCCACTACTGGGTCATGGCCAATGTGACGCCTTCTTTTGATGTGGCAGGGCAGTTGGTGGGCTACTTTTCAGTGCGCCGCCGCCCCAATGCCAAGGCCTTGCCGGCGGTCACGGCGCTTTACAAAAAGATGCTCGAAATTGAAAACGTGCCCGATGCGCGGGAGGGCATGCGCCTGTCGGCCGAGTTTTTGGCCGCCCAACTGGCCCAAAACAACACCGACTACGACCAATTCATCTTGGCGCTGGAGGCGCTTTGAGGGCTGGCTGCCCGCCCCGGTGGATATTGATTTTGGCGGTAAGCATCATCAAAAAAGGCAAATCACATTTTTAGTGCTTGTAATGCCATAATGCCAACGAAAGACAGTACTTGAGTGTTCGACTTCGGGTCTGATTCAAGTGGGTTCTGGACCTTGGGGGCTCATGATTTGGCCGCTGGGGTCGATCAATGGTGGATATGACAGCCTCTCCGTCTCTTTTGCCCTCTGGCAACACACCCCGTGTGGATGCCGCCGAACGCTTCATGCACAGCGCCAACCGCTCGCCTGTGGGCTTTGTGCTGTCAGAGGTGGCGCGGCAACTCGAGCGTGAGTTGGCCATGGCCATGGATGTGGCCTACGGCAAAGCCAGCTTGCAAGATTTAGAAGCCATGCAACAAGGCGTGCCCGTCAAGGCCGCTCCGCGCCAAGCGGCGCCAAAGCCCGCCTTCAGGGCTGTGCCCCGGCCGGCCGCTGCCGAGTCTGCACCCGCCAACAACGACGAGGGCGCAGTCGCTCCTCGCCCTCGCCAAAAAGTCAGTGCCGAAGGCGCAGGCGAGAAAAACGTGTACGAGCCCGGTCAGGTGCTCTTCAACAAAGGCGACAAAGCCGACCATTTGGCGATCATTTTGGAAGGCAAGGTCGAAATCTTTGACCCATCCGATGGCAAAACCATTGCCACCTTGGGCGCGGGCGCTTCGTTTGGCGAGCAAGCCATTTTGGAAGGCGGTGTGCGCGGGGCCTCGGCGCGTGCTTTCGACCGCGTGGTGTGCCTAGAGATCAGCACCGCGCCATTGCGCGCCATTTTGAAGTCAGACCCCGGCATCTTGACCCCGATTGTGGAGAGCATGCTGCTGCAGCTGAACATGGCCAACAAATTGGCCAAGATCGAAAAAAGCGAAGACCAAATCATCTCGTACGAAGTGCTCAGCCAAAGCCGCATGTCGACCACGCAGTTGCAAAACCTGTTGCTCGAGATTTACAACACCGGCGACACCAAAGGCTTGAGCAGCGAAGGTCTGATGTTCTTGAAACTGCAAGCCTCCGACAAGCTCAGAACCACCGTGCAACCCACGGGCGATCAGTTGGGGCACATTCACGAAGACAACTTTGCCTCGGCTTTTATTGTGGTTGAAGGCCATGTGGACGCCGAGAGCGAGCGCTACAAATACAGCCTGGGCCCGGGCAGCGTGTTGGGCTTGGCGGAAGGCGTGACCGACTCTCCACTGGGTTGGACCTTGACCGCCTTGGACCATGTCACCTTGATGAACTTGCCCATTGACAAGGTGCTGCGTGGCTTGGATCATGCCAACCCCGAAATTCGCGGCATTGTGCGTTACATCGCCGACCGAGTTCTTGAGTTAAAGAAAACCATGTGATGGACAACAAGCAGCCTCAAATCATCTCGAGCGGCGCCCGCCATTCGGTGCAGGTCGGGCTTGACAACAAGAACGCCCAGACCAAGCGCAACATCGTGAGCTCTAACGAGCCGGATGCCGAAGACGCGGTCATTGGCCATGAAACCACCACCGAGCGTGGTCACGCGCAACTCAAACAATCGGTCGAGGCCGAGGAAAAAGCCCGCTCGGCGCAAGCCGAAGCCGACATCACTGAAGACCAAAAAGAAGGCCGTAACGCGTTTGTGGGCGAGGGCGCTGCAGCCCGCGACCGCGCGCAAGGCCATGTGCCGACAGAGCCCGGCAAAGCCGCTGGGCAAACGGGTTCGGTCATGCGCGAAAGCCAAGCCGAGGACACCGGGGGCCTGGCCAAAGAAGGCGTCAACGCTGAACGGTTTTTGGGTGCCGAGGGGGGTGTTTCGGCAGACGAAGAACTCAAAGGCAGCCGCGAAGGCGTGTTGGCCGAGCGTGATGGCCGTGCAGCCCGTGCCGAGCATGAAAAAGACCGCATGCTCTCGGGCAACGAAGACAGCGCTGCCGAACGCGACCTGAAGATCAAAAAAGAAGGCGTCGCCACCGACGAGGTGTTGTCGGGCGAAGAAGAGGGCTTGCCCGATCGCGACGGCCGCGCTGCCAAAGAAGCCGTCAAGACCGACGAAGAGTTGTCTGCAAAGCTGGAAGCGCCTGAAAAAGATAACCGCCAAAAAATCAACGAACTCGCCGATGCCGCGCAGCGCATCAAGCTGCAGGCGCAAACGCTCAGTGGTGGTCCTGCCCGTGCCGACAACCCCTTGGACATCCAGCGCGCTTTGGCCGAGCTGGAAGGCGAAGACGAACCCGCCGCGCCTGTCGCCGAGCCCGAGCCCGAGGTGCAGGCCCCGGTGGAGACACCTGCCGCAGCCGAGGTTTTGCCCGAGCCTGCGCCCGTGGCAGCGCCCAAGCCCATGACGCTGGAAGAGATTGCTGAATCTGAGTTTCAGGCGCGCATGCGCGCCCTGAAAACCAACATGACAGTGACCGACGGCATCTTGACCCAACTGCAAAAAACCCCGCCGCGGGTTTGACTCATGAGCGCGGCTGCAGCACTCGAAGCGACCCATTGGCGCTCGGTTTTTGACGGCTGCGATGCCGGCTTGTTGGTGGTCGACTCGGCTGGCTTGGTGCAAGAGGCCAACCCCGCTGCATTGGCCTTGTTCAGGTTCGACCGCGCCGACATGCAGGGCGTGCGCATTGGCCACCTGATCCCCCATTTTTCTGACGATTGGGCCGCGCATTTGGCGGCGGCCGATGTGTGCCGCGACAGTGGTCAAGACGTGCCTGCTGTGCGGGCGCTCGTGCACACCTCGGGCGCACAGCGTTTGCCGGCTTCACTGCGCTTGCATGCACTCACCCCGCGGGCGGATCAAGCGCGTCAATATGCGCTCTGGGTTTCGCAGGTTCAGCCCGAGGCCACCCGGTCCGCCGAGCGCTTGGCTGAGTCGTCCGCAGCTTCTGTCTCGGCCCATACCCAAGCGCTGCAATGGCTCTCGCGGCCTGAGCTGCGTGAGCGCTTTTTGGCCCTGCGCGAGCAACCGCACGAGATGCACCAGCACCTGGCCTTGGTGCTGTTGAATGTCGACCGCTTCAAGCCCATCAACGACGAGCACGGCCATGTGGTCGGCGACAAGGTGTTGCAGTCGGTGGCGGGGCGCATTCGCTCGGTGGCGCGCAACGGCGATTTCTTGGCCCGCATTGGCGGCGACGAGTTTATTTTGATCGTGCACGGCCTCGAGAACATTTGGGAAGTCGAGCCGGTGCCGAGTCGTTTGCTGCACGTCACCACCAGCCCCATCTTGGCGGGCGGCCATTCGGCGTGGATTGGCTTCGGCATTGGCGTGACGATTTACCCGCAAGATGCCAGCACGCCCGAAGCCCTGATTCAACATGCCGATGAAGCCATGTACAAAGCCAAACGCGCCGGTGGCGGCGGTTGGGCCATGTGGCAGGTGGAAGGTGCTGCGGCAGAAGCCGACACGGCCCCTGCCATCGCTGCTAAATAAGGCGCTGTGCGCGCCTCATCAGTTGGTTTCGATGATCCGCTTGTTCAGGGGCTGAACCGGACGCGCATTCATCTTGAACGGGAAGTCCGAGATCTGGCCGGGTGACATGTTCACGGGTGACTTCAAGATGAAGAAGCGAACTTTTTCGGTGCAAGGGGGCGTGGTCAAAGAGCCTTCGTAGGTGAAGTAATCCATCTCCCGGGGCAACAAGTTCATGGGGTTGAACACCACGCCTGCAGGGCTCACGGCAGGGCCTTCTTTGGCGGGCGCGTGGGCCCACAGGGCTTTGATGCCGGGGTTTTCATTGCCGGCCTTGACCAGCACGCCCAACACCACCAATTCGCCTGCTTCGTTTTTGTGGACAAAGTGAATCACCATGTCCATCGGCTTGCCATCGAGCTGCTCTTCGCTGGGGCGGTGGAAGTGGAATTGCACCAAGTCATAGGGCTTGCTGTCAACACGTAGCTTGCTGCCCGCAGGCACATTCACCTGAATGGTGTGGCCGTTGTTGAGAATCGTCAGAGGGCCTGGTTTGTAGTCGGGCGCCAATTTGTACAGCGCTTTGGCAAACGGGCCTTTGATGTTCAAAGGGGCTTGTGACTGGCCTTTGGCGCAAGTTGGAAACTCTTTGCCCCAGTTGTCTGGGCCCAAGGCGCCTTCATATTCCCAGTGCGGGGCATGGGCGTGTTTGTCACCGGCTTTTTCGTCTTTGCCAGGCTCTTCGGCTTTTTCGTCTTTGGCTTTTTTATCGTCTGCGGGCTTGGGCGGAGGCACATAGCACTCGGCCAAAACTTTGACTTCTTTGCCTGCTGCAGCCAGCGCGTTTTGCGCGGCGCAAATGACTTTTTGCTTGTTCTTCCAGTCAACCTGATCTAGCGTTTTTTGCAGCGCCTCGACGGTCGCGGGGTCTTCGCTGCCCTTGGTCAACATGCGCACCAAAGCCAAACCCAGTTGCCGCTCAGCGCTCAGGTTTTTCTGTTTGGCATACAGACCTTCCAAGTCTTTCAGCACGTCACCATTTTCAAAACCGGCTTTGACCGCGCTCAATTCGGCCGTGGCCGGTTGCGTGGCTTTCAGGGCTTCTTGGACTTTGGCCAACTCTTCCTCGGCGGCTTCAAGCGCCTTGGTGGACTCGTCCACCTTCTCGGTCAGCTCGGTCACCTGAGGCTGCAAAGCCTCAACCCCGGCGCGTTGCGTCCAGCCAAAATAGCCTGCCCCTGCCAGGCCCAAAACCAAGAGGACTTCTAGGATGATTCTTTTCATGGTCGTATGATCCGGATATTAGTTTTTGAATTTTGAAGCATGAATACTGTCAAATTGAAAGTTGTCAGCATTTTGGGGATTTTGGCCCTGTGGGGCGGCGCACACCTGCAGGCCGTGGCCGCCACGCCCCAATGGGCCTCGGTGGGTTTGTACGACCAAGGCGCGGTCTCGGTGGACATTGCCAACGTGAGCCGCGAAGGGCCACTGCGCCGATTTTGGTCGATGATGGATTACAAGGTGGCGCAAAAATCCGAATCCGGTGACACCTTCTTGTCGACCCGCTCGCAGATGGAAATCAACTGCCAAACGCGCCAAGTGCGCATCCTGCATTTGTCGATGCACGCCGCCGCCCGGTTGGGTGGTCGAGTGGTCGACAGCGAGGGCATCTTGCGCGAGTGGCAAGCCATTCCGCCCGGCACGCCGGTCGACCGCATTTCGGCTCGGGTCTGCTGAGCGCATCAGTGCGCCTCCCGCTGGTTGAATCGGCTCAGGCCCAAGGCGTCAATTTGGCGTTGTTCGCGCTTGTTCAAGTTGAGTTGCACATTGCGCGCGTCTTGCTCGGCCAACGACGTCATCTTCAAGCGTTCACGCTCGGCTTCTAGCAAGCGTTGGCGGGTTTGGCTTTGCTGCATTTTGACGGTCTGAACATCGAGTTCCACCCGCTGCATGAGCGACAACAATTGGTTCATGAACTGGCGTTGGTTCATCGCCGCGCCCATGCCACTTTGCTCTTGGCCTTGCGCGTTGGCCTGTTGCCGGTATTCCTCGTACAGCGTTTTTAGCCGTTCTTGGTTTTGCACCAAGCCCTGCATGCGGGCTTGCAGTTGCGCCAATTCGGTCTGAATTTGGTTGCTGGCATCTTGCGCTTTTTGTGCCAAAAATGTCCAGCACTGGCGGGGTTTGAGATCGTCTGACATATCAGCTGGCCATCAGTTCGCGAAGGGTTTGACGGGTCACGGCTTCTTCTTCGTTCAGGTGCAAGTCTTGCCGCAAGAAAGTCTCCATGGCACCGCGCAGCCGAATCGCTTCGTCCAAAGTGGGGTTGGTGCCGCTTTCGTAAGCGCCCACCTGAATCAAATCCATGTTTTGTTGGTACAGCGTCCACAGCCGCCGAAAGCGGTTGGCCGTGTTCAGGTCTTCGCTGGGCAGCAGGCTTTGCATGACCCGCGAGATCGAGCCATTCAGGTCAATCGCCGGGTAGTGCGCCGCATCGGCCAACTTGCGCGACAGCATCACTTGGCCGTCGAGCGAGGCACGGGCAATGTCCACAATCGGGTCGTTCGCATCATCGCCCTCGGCCAGCACGGTGTAAATGGCGGTGATCGAGCCATGGCCGTGGCGGCCGACCCCGGCGCGTTCAATCAGGTTGGGCAGCAAGGCAAACACCGAAGGCGGATAGCCCTTGGAGGTGGGCGGCTCGCCAATGGCGAGGCCAATTTCTCGCTGCGCATGGGCCACGCGGGTCAGGCTGTCGACCAGCATCAAGACGTTTTTGCCTTGGTCGCGAAAGTACTCGGCAATCACATGCGTCATGTGCGCGGCTTTCAGGCGCAGCACCGGCGACACGTTGGCCGGCGCAGCCACCACCACCGATTTGGCCACGCCCTCAGGGCCCAAGGTTTCTTGAATGAAGGCCTGCACTTCGCGGCCGCGCTCGCCAATCAGGCCAATCACCACCACGTCGGCTTTGGTGAACTTGGTCATCATGCCCAGCAACACACTTTTGCCCACGCCAGAACCGGCCACCAAGCCAATGCGTTGGCCACGTCCGAGCGTCAACACGCCGTTGATGGCTTTGACCCCGACATCCAAAATGGTGTCAATGGGGCCGCGCTCCATCGGGTTGAGGGGCCAGCCTTGCAGGCTCAAACGGGTTTCGTATTGCGGGCGAGGGCGGCCATCCAGGGGCTCGCCACGGCCGTCAATCACGCGGCCTAAAAGTTCTGGGCCCAAGCCGGCGGTGCCCAAGTCTTGCGCCAGCCGCACGGTCGATCCTGGGCCGATGCCGGTGGGCTCGGTCAAGGGCATCAAAAACAAAGTTTGGTCATGAAAACCCACCACCTCGGCTTCGACCTCTTGGCCTTC
>JACCDN010808293.1_pt1 | contig 16908 bp, 8 predicted proteins | sample 7441691 | NCBI WGS metagenome assembly JACCDN01 (sample SAMN15323439, study PRJNA562643) | freshwater metagenome | isolation source: river surface water | place: USA:Blue River Watershed | collected 2017-08-16
GTGGTCAAGGTGCGATAATGTCGCCAACAACAACATATTCTTTGCCACTTTATGTGTCTTCTTTGAGAGACGACCTTCGTTCAATGATAATGAACAGGTTTGCACAGAGGGTGGACGAATTTTTGCAACAAACGAAAGAAGTTCATGTGTATTCTGGAAGTGGTTTGCCGTCCAACACCATAGCAACAGACGACGGCTTCAGATTGGCAATAAACGATGATGGTGACGGAGATTTGTTCATTTGGTTCGGTGATGATGTTTCTGGTTATTGGATGTCTGTAAATGATATGTCCCAATGCCAACAATTGGTCAGACAAGATGGACATGGATTTACTTTAAGCGGCAGCGAACCACTTATATCTTTAAGGCATAACGGCACATTATATGTAAGGGCTAATACAACAGACAATTCAACATTACCTTCTGTTTTTTTAACAAAAGTCATTAGCACAAATTATTTTGTTGTTAGTGGGCCTGGTTGTGGAATTGTGCCAACAGCGTCAACCTTGTCTGCCCCAAATTTTTATTTCCTTCAAGATGATGGCACATTGTCAACGACACCAGATGCACAATATGCGTATAGAGTGGGCGCGTCATTGACAAACGGAGACGGAGCAAGTTATTTTGTTCTTCACGGTGAATTGGAAAACGCTGGCGGTGGCGGTGGTGGCGGGACTGGTTTGCCAAGCCAATCTGGGAACACTGGCAAAGTGTTGAGAACTGATGGCACTGACCCATATTGGTATTACCTATCCAAACAAATAACCGAAAATGTGAGGGATGTAAAAGATTATGCAGACCCTGGTGAAACACCAGATGTATATTTTCAACAAGCCATAACAGCTACACCTGAAAACTCTGATTTATATATCCCAGAAGGGCTTTTCATTTTTACCTCTACGTTAAGAATAAACAAAGGCATTAGGCTGATAGGGCAAGGAACCACTGGAACGATATTGAGATTTCCAAGAGACAGTTCTGGCGTAGTGATAGATGGTGGTTCTTTGAACAAATATGCCACACTCGAAGGTTTCAGGATTGAAGGTTCGCACACTGCCGCTCCGAATGGAAAAGGAACTGGTTTGAATATCAGATGTAGAACAATAGTTAGAAATGTGTATGTTACTGGTTTTGGAGGTGATGGTGTTTTAATCAACGCAACGATTGAGGGCGTGACTTGGGGCGAGCAAGAATCCAACACAACAGAGAATTTGAACGATGTTTATTTTAACACCGCAAGTTTGGGTATTGTGGTTGGAAACAATGCTACCATATTGAAAACGATTGATGAAGGTGTCACTTGGGTACAAAAAACGGCATCCACCACAGAAACATTGACTGGTGTATATATGTCAGGTTCCCTGAATGGTTGGATTGTAGGTGGAAACGGTGAAATACATGGTACTGCCGATGGTGGAAACACATGGGTTAAGCACACGAACACTGGCACTACTGAAACTTTGTCAGGCATCCATTCATCCAACTCATCTTTTGCTGTTGCTGTTGGTAACAGTGGTACAATATTGTGGAGTTCTACTGCGGACAACACATCCACCACATGGGTTAACAAAACAGGAAATGCACCATTGGTGGATTACTATGATGTTTTTTTGGTTGCATCTAACTTGATATACGTTGTTGGTGAAAACGGCACGTTGATAAAATGCACAGATATATCGGCCACAACGCCAGTTTGGACTGTGGTCGCTACTGGCACTACCGAAACTTTGCACGACATATATTTTAGGCCGTCCACCACATATGGTTGGATAGTCGGTGATGTTGGATTTTGCATGAAAACAGAAGATAATGGTACGAATTGGGAAATAATAACCACAAATGAAACAAGGTCTCTTAGGGGTGTTGGTTTTGGTAACAGAAATAGGGGTTTTGCTGTTGGTGTAAACGGCAATGTTTTAAAATCAAACGATGCTGGTGATACTTGGGGCATTGACCCAGCGTTCAATGACAACACAACATTGAATGCAGTTCAATTTTTGAACACGACAAAGGGTTTTGCTGTTGGGGAAGGCGGGGCTATATACAAAGCATTTGCAGAAGAGGCAAATATCAATAACTGGATTATAGAAAGCGTTTGGGCAATCGGTAATGACGGGAATGGTATGTTGGTAAGGGGTAATGATGCGAACGGGGGATATTGCGCCTTTATGGATGCAAGGAACAACGGAAAATTCGGTTTGAGGGACGACTCTTTTTTGGGAAATGCCTATGGTATGATACACACCAACAATAATGGGCAGCGAAGCGTCGTTTCTCACCCGTCTGGCGGTATTAGATGGTATGCCAAATTGGACAGGATTGATTCTAATACATATACAGACTCTATTCCGCCTAATATTGAGCCAGGCGTACACCCGCAATGGCAACTGTACTGGGATACAATGCCAGGTCAACCAACTGCTGTATTATGGGCTTATGGTGACGGACTTGCTGGTATTCATACAGAAGATGGTGGGGTGACTTGGGACGACAATGTTACACCTTTCGCCATAAACGGCATGGCATCGAACGGAAACTCAAGGATGTTGGTTGTTGGAAACAGTGGGAATATCGCAAAAAGCGGTAATGGCGGCAACACATATACTACACTGGCAGCATTTACTTCAGAAAATTTGAATGAAGTAGATATGATAAATGGTAACATAGCTTGGGCAGTTGGAAATAACGGAGCAATATATAAAACGATTGATTTTGGCGTAAACTGGACAAACCAATCTTTTGGATCAAATGATTTATATGATAATTATATGGTTTGTGCCACAACTGGATTTGCTGTTGGTGAATCTGGAACTATTCTAAGAATGTCCAACACAACAAACACATGGGCAAATGTTACATCACCAACCGTAGAAAATCTAAATGCAATTTGGGTAGTTCAAGTAGCCTATCCATTGACCTGTACATTTAGCCATGCGTTTATTGCGGGAAACAATGGTAGAATATTGAGGAGTACAAATGGCAATACATGGAGTGTAGTAGTACATGAAGCAACAAACTATCAAGATATATTTTCTTATGACGGGACAAAGGTGTGGGCTGTCGGGCCAGGAGGAAAATTTGTGAGAAGTGTTGACGGCGGCGTTTCGTTTACCACAATTGCTTTACCATCACCACACAACACAAAAGATTTTTATAGTGTTTGGTTTTTGGACAACAGAATTGGATGGATATTAGGCTCTGAAGGGACTATATTATTGACTTCTGATGGGGGCGATACTTGGACACAACAAACTTCACCAGTAAATACCACTTGGAGAACGGTGGAAATGAACATACAAAGGGCAAACGGAAAAAACCTACCCTGGTCTCCGTCCATCCCTTATTTCGCTGGCGGTGCTGTGGCTTTGACTGGTTTGACGAACACAACCTCGATGTTAGGGTTGTACGCAGAGAATAACCAGCCGCCCTCTTATATAGAAGCACAATGTAATATATTGGGTGGATTGACTGGCGCAATTGATGAACAATCAAATGGTTTTGTCGTTGCACACGATGCAAACGGAAAATTGTTTTTACAAAATGGTATAAAAATAGCAAAACCTACTAGCAGTACATCCAGCACATTGTTGTTAAATCCAGCAAGCGTGGGCGTAACACTTAAGGGCACGACATTAACGAATGGTGTTGTGTTGGAACCAGACGATACAAATATATCTTTTAAAAATGGGACGGCTGCTATTTTAACATTTACAACCAATTTAAACGATGAGATTTATGCTGGACGGGCAAGTTTGTTGGCTGGTGGTGCTGTGATTTTACCAAAAGGTTTTTATTTTGGCAACAATATCAACAATGTAAGGAATTTTACAAATGCGACCACAAAACCAACAACAGTGACAGCGATTGGTGACGTGGTGTGGAATTACAACCCAGAAGAAGGTGAGCCACCTTATTGGATAATGGGCACTGGCGGTAATATATATGATGGCCCGCTTTTGGGTTATGACTATTATCACACGATTTCAGATGTGACAGAGGGTGTAGAATCAAGGCAGTCGACCATAAATTTTATGAACAATTATGCGTTGTCCGCAAGGGCAAGCAATGGTGGTGATGTTATTGTGAGCGGCTTTTCTGGTAGATTGGGAATATCGGAAAATAGAGGCGGTACATGGGTATCAAAAAGTTCTGGTTCTTCTACAGATTTATATGGTATCGATAAATATGGTGCATATTATTATGCATCTGGGGCATCAGGTTTTGTTGTAAAAAGTGTGGATGACGGTGTTACATGGGTATCAAAATCCATATCCACGTCCAACACAATACACGAAGTTTCTATAATAGATGATAAAACTGTTTTTGGTGTTGGGAACGCGGGGTCAATATACATGACAACAAATGGTGGCGACAGTTGGGTTTCACAAGGGATTGACACTATTAGTTTGAACGATATACAAATGTTGACGACAACAAACGGATATGCGGTTGGACGGGCAGGAAAGATATTAAAATACAACGGAACGGCTTGGGCAAACCAAACATCGCCTTTGGCAAACAATTTGAAAGGTGTTAGTTTGAGTTCTGCAACAAGAGGATATATATGTGGACATTCAAACACAATTTTAAAAACTACCACTGGCACAACATGGACTAATTCAAGCCCGTCTATTACACTGACTTATCCAAATCCAATAGATTTTAATGATGTTTTTACACCAGACGGAACTTTGGTAGTTGCAGTCGGTCAAAATGGTGGCGTGGCGAGATCTGGAAACGGTGGCAGCACTTGGACTGCCATCACATTAACTTCGCCGTATAACACATATGATTATTATGGTGTTTATATGTACAATACGTCCATTGGGTGGATTGTGGGTGAAAATAACAGTATATTGTACACAATTGATGGTGGGGTTACATGGACTGCACAAACATCTGCTTTGCCAAGCGGCACTTTAATTAGCGGTGTCAAATCTAAGGGTTTGCAAACGGATGTAGAATTCATGTTAAACAATAATTCCGTTTCAACGTCCAACATCCAAGATTTTGCGGTCACTTTTGTAAAAATACAATCCATAACAGCGGGAAAACTTATTGGTAGAAGAAATACAACCAATGGCGCACCAGAAGAAATAGGTTTGAGCAATGGATTGAAATGGAATGGTGCAAATATAGAATTCGACCCCAACACTGCGATACAAAACGAAAAAACTTCCTTCTCATTGAGAAACAGGACAAGCCAATTCCCAAGTGGAGACCAAACCGATGTTGTTTCAGATGTAGAATTCACGATACCTGAAAGCATGGACGGATGGTTTTTGCAAAAGGCTTTTTGGAGTGTTACAGAACCAGCCATCAGTGTAAATACAGCAGTTGTTTTGAATGCGATAGAAGTATCTGGTAATAACATATTTACTACCGATATAGCACAAGTGGATATATCTGAGACAAGGTATGGCGTAGACAACGCAGTTTGTCTAGAATTAGAAACAGGTATGCAGTTTGCCTTTAAAATGAAGGAGTTGGATTATTTAGGTGATGGTGGTGCAACCCCACCAACAGGGCACGGTATTACTATGGATTTCACGACACAACCTTGTATCCCTACGGTTGCATCGAATTTGGTTTACGATATACAATATGGCGCAGCGATACAATTTGCCACAACACAAGGTTATGGATTGCCAGATATACAAAGAAGGATTGCACAAAACAAATTGGTAAAAACATTAAGAGAAAAAAATATTATACAAAAATTGGATATTTTGATACTTGGAACACAAGGTTCGGAGGCATTTTCAAAAATAAACATAATAGACCCAACATTGTATTATCTAAACGAAGTGGGAACAATTTTATGGACACAAGGAGAAGGTTTTAAACAATCTGGCAGCCCAACAACAACGCAATACCTTGAAACCTATAACCCTTCTTTGACCTCCCCCCCTAACCAATATACTTTGGACGACGCTTGTTTAGGTGTTTGGATGTTCAACGATTTAGATGAAAGTGCTGTACTGGGTACTGGTTCGGCTGATAATAGAGTGAGAATCAGGCTGATAGATGACAACAATTCTTATAGATTAAATCACAATACAGCATCAACTGTTACAAACTTGGGTGGTGCGACTGCTGGTGTTGGTACTATGGTTCATATGTCCCGTTCATCAAGTTCTCAAATGACTATATATAAAGACGGAAACGCGGGTGTTGTTTCAAACAACACAAGTGTTTCTCAGCCAGGTATGATTAGGTTGTTGTCAGATTCAGTCAACGGCACATCATCAACACTTAGTGCTATGTGGGCGGGAAAATCTTTGACTTCAACAGAAGTAACTGATTTATATAATGCATTTTATACATATTTTACAACAATATACCTATGAAACAAATTTTATTTATTTATTTGTGTTTGTTATCACAATTCTTATTTTGTCAAAGTAACGGTTATGTTGGACAGGGTGTTGGGGGTAGCACATCTTTAAGTGGCGATGTTGGCGGCACAACTGACAACAATGCTATAAATATTAATACTATAAGCACGGACAATATTATTGATGGCACAATATTAACTGAAGATATTTCGAGTGGGGTCATACCAACATCCTTGCCGCCAAATGGCAGTGCCAGTGGGGATTTAGGTTCAACATATCCAAGCCCGTCTGTAAATAAGATTAGGGGCAGGACTGTTGCTAGCACAACTCCTTTGGATGGTCACGTTTTAAAATGGAACCTTGCTAACTCACAATGGGAGCCGTCTACAGATAACACTGGTTCTTCTGGTGATGTAACAACAGTTTTTACTAGGGATGGCGATGTTGTTGCACAATTGGGCGATTATTCCGCAAGTTTGATTTCAAATACACCAGCAAACAATATATCTTCGATTACCGTTCAAGAAGCGTTGAGTGAATTGGATTTAGAAAAAATAGCAATAGGTGCTTCCGCTGGTGGTGATTTGAGTTCAACATACCCCAACCCATCAGTGGTAAAAATACAAAATCGCGCAATTTCAAATGCTGCACCTTTGAATAATCAAGTTTTAAAATGGAGTACCACAAATGCACAATGGGAACCGTCCACAGATAATACTGGTGGTGGCGTAACAACAGTGTTTGGCAGAAATGGGGATGTTGTGGCGACATCAGGCGACTATGAGGCATCTTTAATCACAAACGATGCTTATGGGAACATATCTTCTGTGGATTTACAGTCTACAATAGAGGAATTGGATGATGAGAAATTAAGTGAAACTGCTGCTTTTGGTGGAGATGTTACTGGGACTTACGACAATTTACAAATTGCTGACAACACAATATCATCCTCTAACATAATAAATGGTACTATAACAGCAGCAGATATTGCAAGTGGTGTTATACCAACAGCTCTTCCGCCAAATGGTGCAGCCAGTGGCGACTTAACATCTAGTTATCCTTCACCAACAGTTGCAAGAATACAAGGTAGGACAATTTCGTCAACCGCACCATCCAACGGGCAAGTATTAAAGTGGAATAACACAAATTCACAATGGGAGCCGTCCACAGACAACACTGGTACTGGCCTTGTGAACAGCGTTTTTGGTAGGTCTGGTAATGTTGTTGCGGCATCTGGGGATTATACGGCAACACAAATAACGAACGCGCCATATAACAACGTATCTTCTGCTACGGTGCAAACAGCAATTAATGAACTTGAAGATGAAAAACTGCCGTCCACCGCAACATTTGGCGGTGACGTTAGTGGAACATTCTCGAACTTACAACTTGGGGCAAACAGCGTAGGAACAACAGAAATTGCAAATAACGCAGTCACATCTGCAAAGATACCAGATGTTGGCTTGCCATTGTCCAAATTATCGCAATCTGGCGCAAGCATTGATAATACAGTTAGATGGAATGGGACGAATTGGGTTCCATCCCAATCCATACCAGATTTGAAGTATAGGCAAGTTCAAACACTATTGCCAAATATAACAAGCACGAGCGAAACAACAATATCTGAATTTACTGGCATCTCTTTGGATGGAAACGACCAAATACAAATAGAATTGATTGGCGGGTATTCTAATGGGAATGGTGGCGATCAATATATAATGAAGGTATATATTGGTAATACTATTATAAGAACAATAACACATAGTAATGGATTAGCTGGAACAACGCCTATTTTGTGTGGAATCAAAGCATTTGATGGCAGAACCACGTCATCGCCACAAGGCTTTTACGGCTCTTGTTATGGCGTTCATAATTCAGGTAGTGTCGTGACATCTATAAATTACAGTGGTTCATATACAACGAATTCAATAAAGATTACAATAGACTTACCAAACACAGGTGCAACATACACAACATATTATGTATCAATTAAAATTTATGATTAAATATTTAACATTGTTTTTATTTTTATTGCCAATAAAAGCCATTTCACAGGAAATATTGTTTGAACAAGATGGTGCAATAAAAAGAATAGAACTTTCTCAAACTATCGTGCATTATTGTTATGATAAAGCTACGTTTTTACCAAACTCTGTCGGCATAAAAGAAGATACATATTTCATAGTTCCGTCTTGGTTAAATAACACAATCATAACATCGGTTTTGTTTTTAACAAATGAAATTGCAACATCTGGAACTGATTATGTTGTGAGGTTAACTGTTTTACATGATTCTTCAGAAACAACAACCGACAACGTAACGTTTTCTGCAAACGGGGCGTTGTTTGAAGAAATAAACAATCAAAATATTGAAATAAAAGAAGGAGATAAAATTCGAATCGAAGTGGTTACTTCTGGTACTGCAATACCAAAAGGTTTGTTTTATTTTTTACAATTAAAATATTAACTAAAAAAACCATTCTTTTTTTATATTTATCTATAATGTATCATTGATACAATAAATCATGGAAGTAAACAATGAAAACAAGAGGAACCTTACTTTATTTCAAAAACTGTCAAATAGAATAAATTCGCAAAAAAACAATATTTCGCAGTCCAACATAGGAAACGTAGAAATATTCAAAACCAACGACAGACAAGAATATGAAGTAAAGAAACTAGAACGACAGCAAGGGTCTTACCTCAAACAAGTGTGGGGTAGGGTAAACGCTTATATAAAAAATCAAACTCTTACCAACGAAGCGAGACGCATCCCTTCTTATTACGATTACGAGTTGATGGAGGAATATCCAATAATAGGTGCAGCTTTGGATATATTCATGGAAGAATGCACCACTGCCAATGAAAAAGGCAAGGTTTTGAATATATATTCAAATTCTGACAGAGTGCGAAAAGAACTCGAAATATTGTTTGAGGAAAGATTGAACATTGGCACATCACTTCCGATGTGGACAAGAAACACTTGCAAATATGGGGACAATTTTGTTTATCTTGATATAGATGTTGACAAGGGGATTGTTGGGTGCAAACAATTACCAAATATCGAAATAGAGCGGGATGAGGGAAATCTATACACATATTTTACCACGTCCAACCAAGAAACTGTCTTTTGGTGGAAAACCACACGGGACATATCCTTTAAAGAATGGCAAGTCGCACATTTTAGGTTATTGACAGACGATAAAAGGTTGCCTTATGGTATGTCTGTTTTGGAAAAAGCAAGGCGTATTTGGAGGAATTTGTTGTTGACAGAAGATGCAATGAGAACAATAAGATTGTTGAGGGCATCTGATAGACATGTTTTTTATGTGAACATTGGCAACATAAACCCAAATGATGTTGAGGCGCACATGAACAATATCGCCGATAAGTACAGAAGAACCCGTGTCGTTGACCCAAACACTGGGCAAGAGGATATTAAGATGAATGTGATGGGCATAGACCAAAACTATTTCATTCCAACAAGGGGGGACGGCGATAATTCACGAATAGAGACATTACAGGGACAAACCAACATAGATATTGTTGATATTGAATATGATTTAAAATTATTATGTTCTGCACTGAGGGTTCCAAAGACTTATTTGAATTTTGAGGAGGCGCAGGGTGAGGGAAAAAGCCTTTCTATGCAAGATATCCGTTTTGCAAGGACGGTGAACAGAATCCAACAAGCAATGTTGCAGGAACTAAACAAAATAGCAATCGTGCATTTGGTATCTGTTGGTTTGGAAGAAGAACTTGGGAATTTTTCTTTGACATTAAATAACCCGTCCATCCAAAGCGATATTCTCAGAACTGAGTTGATGCAAAATAAAATATCTGTTTTTAAGGATTTTGTTGAGCCTTTGAGTACGGGCATAGCACCCATGTCAATAGCAAAAGCCAAAAAAACTATATTGGGCATGACAAACGACGAAATAATAGAAGACCTAAAGCAACAAAGATTAGAACGGGCTGTTGGATTTGAATTGTTGAAAACAGAACAAATAATAACAAGGACTGGTATATTCGATGTTGTGGACAAAATGTATGGGATTGACGGTGCAGAATATGTTACAAATTCTTCTGGTGAACCTGTTGGTAGTGAACAAGGATTCACGTCTGGCGGCGGCGGTTCTTTCGATGGATCCATAGGTGGGATGGACAGTGATATTGAGGGCATGGACGGTATGGACAATATTGAAGGGGATTTGACACAAGGAGGTGAGGATTTTAACGTCGAAAATGAACCCGCGCAAAATCAAGCAGAAAACGGCGATTTGAGCGACAATGTTAAAATGGAGGATTTATTAAAAGATATGGAAAAATTATTGATAGAACAAAAAAACATAAAAATAAACAATATTTATAGATAATGAAAAAAATATCTAACATAAAGACAACATTTGATAACTTGTTTTTAGAGTCTTACGAGAAAAAAAACAACAGGCTTTTTGGTAAGCTGATGAAAGCGTTTTCCAATTCTGAAAAAATAAAAAAATACTATGTTTTAACAGAGAATTTATTGTCAACACAATTGGAATCCGAGTCGCAAATCGAAGAATTTATAAACCTAAATATCAGAGAAGCAAAAACGATACCAATAGATGAAATAGAAAAATTTTCAGAATCACTGCCGATAAACGAGGAAATCCAACAAAACCCGTTATTGGAAAGCGTTTGTATGGTATTGTTCGAGACAAAAAACTGGTTGAATTTCCATAGTTATGAATGTGCATACAAAGATGTGGTACAACATTTGCAGTCCAACATAAAAAAACAAGAAAAAAAAGTAAATCTATCGGAAGAAGAAAAAACTTTATTGGAAAGTGTTTTAAAAAACCCAAAAGAAAAGGGTAAAGAGACAATCAACGAATGTTTGGAGATATTAAATAACGAATCGTCGCAATGTCATGACAATGAAACACTGTTGAAAATATTTGAGACGAAAGAACGGTTGTATAAAATGTTAATAAACGACGATATTGGTTATCAAACGGTTGTGGATTTGTTAAAATTCAAATCACAACTACTTGTATGATGTAATTGCGGTGTGTTAATTGTTATTTTTGTAAAAAACAAACATATATTATGAACAAAATTACAATTACACAAAAGAAAGAGGATTACTTTAAAAAAATCAACTGCAAATGTTGGTTGATGTTTAAAAACAAAGAACAAACAAAAAAATCCTTTAAGGAAGAAACGCTTAGTATATCAAAAAATATAAGACAACTTGTTGTTGATGAATGTGGTGGTGGATGTTATGTGGATTTGGATGTTAGGGATTCTCCTTCTGCGACCGCATATTTTGACATAGAAATATCAGTGCCAGAAGAAAAGGATATTAAACAATCCACAATACAACGATTACAAGAATATTTGATGCACAACGAGAAATTTTTTGCTTTTGTGAACGAGAGCAAAAAAAGAAAAAGGGGCAAATAAGCCCCTTTTTTATTTGGTTTGTCTATTTATATTCAAATATTTATAGTGGATTATATCGAGGGTAAAAAATATCTATTAAAAGAAGATGATGCTGGTTATTTTGTTCAAACCAACAAAGTGATAACTGAATCAATAAAAACAGAAAAAAGCACCGTAGAAACAGAATTGTTTGCGGTGTTGCAAAAATATGGGGTGAAAAACAACAATGGGAGGATTTACCCAAAAGCATTGTTGGAACGCGAAGTTGAAAAATATAAATTTTATATATCTGACAACACTTCTTTATTGGAGCTAACCCACCCAGAATCGCCGTCCATCAATCTTGGAAACGTAGCTGCAAAAATAACAGAAATTTGGTGGGAAGGTGTGACATTGATGGGAAAATTGAAAATCCTTGTGAGCGACGGTTTTTTAAAAAGCGGTATAATATCGTGTTCTGGCGACATGACCGCAATGCTGCACAATTCGGGCGTAAAACTCGGTATCTCAAGTAGAGGGGTAGGTTCGCTAAAAAAGGTCAGTGGTGACAATATTGTGCAGGACGATTATGAGTTGATATGTTGGGATATAGTTCACCAGCCATCGTCAAAAGGTAGTTGGATTTCTGGCGACTTGAAAAATCTTGAAAAATATATTGATAAGACAGGACAAGTGGAACAAGTGTCTTATTTACAAGGCGGAAAGCCGCCGTCCAAAATAGAAAACGCCATGCGAAATTTCTTATCAAAATACAATTAACAATAAATTATTGTTTTTTTAAAAACAACATCTATTTATTAAAAAAAATAAAGCAACAATGAGCGAAGATTTGGAAAAATTGCTTCTAAATATTAATGAGGCTTACAATATCTCAGAACAAGCACAAAAATCTGTTTTAAAGGACACGATGAGGGAAGAAATTACCGAATTCGCAAAAAAATCCCTTTTGGAAAATAAAGTAAACATTAAAGAATCCGTAGTTGACGAATCTGGAAATGTCGTGGAAGACGACGATTTTCAAGGTGACGCGACACCAGAGGATTCGATCGAAAACGACATCAACGGTGTTGATGATATTGGTAGCATTGATGCTGTTTCCGACACAGAAATCCCAGATGATACGCTTGGGGACGACTTGGGCGATACTTCCGAACCAGATTTTGCAACAGGTGAAGAAATGCCCAGCATGGATGATATGAGTGATATGGATGATATGGGCGTAGGAGATGAATTTGACGAGGAGGTGTTGGACTTGAGGGACGCATCCTTTGACGAAGTAATGCAAGCGTTGGAACATTTGCCAGACGACACAGTAATCCAAATACATAAAAATCCGTCCACCTTCAACGTAACCAACATGAACGAAGAAATCTGTGAAGAATGCGATGATGAAAGCATGACAGAAGAAAACGAAAAACTGTTGGACGAAATGATTGATGAAATGGTAAAAGAGGAAGAACAAAAATCATCTTCCAAGATTTTGAAAGAATACGCAAGAGTAGTGAAAGCGTATGAATCCAAGTTAAAGAAAATGGGACGGGAGTTGAACGAGAGTAAGGCTGAGGTGAAAACCTTAAAAGAGAACGAACAAAAGTACCAAAAAGTGTTGGTTGAATCCAAAAACGCGCTAAACAAATTGATGCTTTCAAGCACAAATTTGATGCACATAGCCAACATTTTTACAGAAAATGCTATACCGAGGGAAAGTAAAATCAATATTTTGAAGCAATTTGATAAAGTTGCCACGATAAACGAGAGCAAAATATTGTTTGAAGCGTTGAAAAATAATAATCAAAAGTCGGAAAAACAAGGGACGCAAATGGCACAAAAATTAAAAACGCATTTGCAAGAAGAAAAAACGACAAAAAAAGAAGAGAAGGTGGTTCTAAAAGAAGAAAAAACTTTCTTGGATCCAGATTTTGTGAAATTCAACAAATTGTCAAACTACAAAATCTGATATACACATAAAAAAAACAAACACTAAAAAATGAGTTTAATAAAATCAGGAAAAATCGGTAATATCCAAACAAACCGCGAACAACTCTTGCGCGAAGAGATTATCGATAAATACCAACACGTTGGCGCGGAAAAAAATGCCAGAGGCGAATGGCTTGAAGAAGGCCAGAACTGGTTGGCTGGCTTGCAAGGCCATGTACGCGACAACATCGCACTTTTGTATGAAAACCAAGCACGTTATCTAAAGGAAAGCACAGACACTAGCTCTGTGGGCGGTTTTGATGCCGTTGCATTCCCGATGATTCGCCGTGTGTTCTCCCGTTTGCTTGCTAACGATATTGTTTCTGTGCAAGCGATGACGCAACCAGCTGGTGCGTTGTACTTCTACTATCCAAACATTTCTGAAAGGATTGAAGAAACCACAAACGGTGTTACCACATCTTCACACGCACCAAGCGTCGGCGGCTTCCCTGCTTGCGTTTTGGAAGGCGCAAACTGCCCAGATGTTACATTCAGCGGTTGCCGTTCGTTGTACGACAGGTTCTACAACGATGATTTGTACGACCACTCAAAAGGTTCTTTTACCATTGTGACTGCGACTGGTACACCTGTATCTCTTGATGCGGATGGATGCTGGGTCACGACAAACACACACAATGTACATTCTGATGGCACTGTTCGTTATGTGAAGTTCTCTGTTAGTGGATTCAGGGGTAGAACTGTGAATTCAGCACACTCTGCAAGAATGAACGCTGAGCGTGGTTTTGAGGTTGACACTGACGAATTTTTGGCTTCTTTCACTGTTTTGAACACTGGTGCAGCTATCAGAGACCGTTATGGTAATGTAATCGTTGAATCTGGCGCACAAATTCCTTATCGTTTGCCTTCTCAGGCTTATGGTAGAGGTTTGGTTAGCGTCTCTGATTTCTGTGATGAAACTGGTACATTGTATGTCGAACTTGATTTGACCCACCCTTACAATGACAGCGGCGATTATGATGGTTATGTCGGTATGTTGTCCAGCACAACTTTGAGCGCAAGCAACGTGGCTTTCGCATGGAGACGTTACAATTCGCTTGAAAACGAAACCGAAATCGGCGAAGTTACTTTTGAATTCAGACGTGAAACTGTTGCTGTTGAACCTCGTAAATTACGCGCTCGTTGGACACCAGAATTGGCACAAGACGTGCAAGCGTACCACAACATCGACGCTGAGGCTGAATTGACAGCTCTTTTGTCAGAACAAGTGGGTATGGAAATCGACCGTCAAATTTTGCGTGAATTGAAAAAGGGCGCAGCTTGGAGGTCACGTTGGAACTACAATGGTTGGAAAAACACTGGCTCACAAAAGTATACAATCAAAGAGTGGAACCAAACCTTGATTACCAAAATCAATCAAGTTTCTGCTCAAATCCACAAATCCACACTACGCGGCGGTGCAAACTTCATTGTGGTATCCACAGAAGCAAGTGCAATCTTGGACGATTTGGATGTGTTCATGCCAAGCGGACACGATTTGGAAGCAAATCAATACAACTTGGGCATGAAACAAATCGGTACGGTAAGCGGTAGATATAAAGTCTATGTTGACCCTTATTCTCAACCAGGTGATGTGTTGATTGGACACAAAGGAACATCTTTGATGGACACAGGATATATTTTTGCACCTTATTTGCCACTACAATTAACACCAACTTTGGCAGATCCTAACACTTTCCAAAACGTAAAAGGTATTATGTCTCGTTATGCTACAAAAATGGTAAATAATCGTTATTATGGGGTAATCAGGATTGACAATATCTACACATTTGATCAATTTGGTATAAGTGAATTAAGATAATAATGGTATAACTAATTTATATTCAAGGGTTTGTTGAAAAAAATCAACAAACCCTTTTTTTATTTGTTTTTTGTTTTTAATTTTGCGGCAATGAAAAAAGAATACAAAAAATGGGTAACTGAAACATTTATTGAGGAAGGAAAAAAAATCCACAACAATTTTTTTTCTTATGATAAATGTGTTTATGTAAATAAACGGACTAAGGTGATAATAACCTGTCCAATACATGGTGACTTTGAGACTGTGCCACACAGCCATTTATTTGGATTTAAATGTCCGAAATGCAAATATGGTGGTCACACTACAGAAGAAAGAACAAGCCTTTTCATAAAAAAGGCAAAAAGTAAACATTTGGATCGAAATTATGATTATTCAAATGTTGTTTATAATGTTGGTGAAGATATTGTTGACATAATTTGTCCACAACACGGCTTGTTTAAACAGCAAGCAAAAGCTCATTTAATGGGGCAAAAATGTCCTTCTTGTGCAAGAATAGAGGGTAGTGAAAAACAAACTTTGCCACACAAAAAAATTCTCGATAAATGTATTGAATCGCACGGCGATAAATTTGAATATGATTTAACAAATTATACAAATTCAAAATCTGTCTTAAATGTAAAATGTAATAAACACGGATGGTTTTTTGCATCATTAAATAATTTTTTAAGATCGAGAGGTTGTCCAAAGTGCAATATTGGTGAATCCAAATTTGAAAAAAAAATAGTTGAAATTTTGTTTAATTATACCGATAATATAAAACAACATTTTGTTTTGAATGATAGACGACAAATAGATATTATAGTTAATAATATTGGTTTTGAAATCAATGGTATGTATTTTCATAGAGAAGGTTTGACTGATGGGAAAATGTGTAAAGATAAAAACTATCATATAAGCAAGACAATTCTCGCCAAAGAAAATAATATAAAATTATATCAAATATTTGATGATGAAATTTTTTATAATGAAACACTTGTAATAAACAAAATTTTAAATGCTTGTGGATTTAATGTTGGAAAAAAAGTACACGCAAGAAAATGTATAATCAATAAAATTTCATATAAAGAATCAAAAGACTTTTTGGATAAATACCACATTCAAGGTGGCGACACTTCTGGAATAAGATATGGTGCTATATTAGATGGTGTTTTGGTTGGCGTTATGACGTTTTTAGATAAAAAAGACGGAATCTACGAATTGAATAGATTTGCCATTAATTACGATTATCATGTGCGAGGTTTGGCATCTAAAATGTTAAGTTGTTTTAAAAACGAATTTAAACCAATAAAAATTTATACATTTGCTGACCGAAGATGGACACCTGATGAAGATAATAATCTTTATACAA
>JACCDN010279024.1_pt1 | contig 16903 bp, 3 predicted proteins | sample 7441691 | NCBI WGS metagenome assembly JACCDN01 (sample SAMN15323439, study PRJNA562643) | freshwater metagenome | isolation source: river surface water | place: USA:Blue River Watershed | collected 2017-08-16
GATTTTTCATAAAGTGAATTGCAAGCACTAGAGTATGATCGTACGCACGCGGCTAAGATGTTGGACAGCGTACCGAGTTCTCGCCAAGTATTAGTTTGGTTTGCGTTTGGTGGCAGCTGAATCAGCGTAGATGGCGTGCCAGTTGCAGCAGCAACCAGATTTTCGGCCATGTCAGAGGCAATTTGCAGCGAAAGCTGGGGGCCGCTGATGCTGCCGTTTAAGTTGAATTGAGACATAGCGTAAGCCGACGCTACTGTCGTCATTTCATTGATAGTGACTATTGGTGCTGGCGCTTTGCCAAGCAAGGCCACTAATTGAATATTTGACCCACTATTAGCTACAGCGTAATAAACATTGCCGCTGTTGTCAGTAGGGATTGGAATTGAAAATTTACCACTGGCATCGGTTGTTGTAGTACCCAACAAATTGGATGCATTACTTTGTGCTTGATAGATTGAAACAGTTGCGCCCTGAATTGGTAACGCGGTACTGTCTACGCCCGAAATTACTTTGCCACTAATAGTTACTGTGTTAACAGCTGTATTGCTGGACGACGAGGAGCAGCCGGTAGCTGCGATCATCAAAGTTATGGCTGTCAAACAGGCAAGTGATTTTAGGTTTAGCTGCATGGCGTTAATTTCAACTTTAAAAAGTGTTGTTTCGGATATTGCCTGAAGGCACTGATTGTGATGTGGCAATCCACGACTATTTGTAGCATAAAAGGCTTCATGTCCGCTTGGGGTCGGTATCGGACATTGGTGATGTAATGATCAATGCTTATATCAGGTAGTGAATAGGTACCTTAGGCCCAAGATAAAAACTTGATGAACAGTCCATGGCTAACTGTTCAAAACTGCTGCTTTAAAGTGTAAAGCAAAAGTTTGAACAAGATCATTTCGTGATTCATAAAGAGTGGCGTTATGGACCTTGGCGAACTGCTTAATGATCTTTAAGCCAAGGCCAGAAGAGTTCTGACTCCTAGCCTGAAATGCTTTGGTCAAGCCGGATTGCGAATCAATTGTGCTTGTAACTGCATTCTCAACAGACAGCAAAACTTCATAATTCAAAGTCCGTATATGAAGCTTTATGTCACCTGAGCCATGGCGTACCGCATTGTCGATAAGATTATATATAAGTCGTGTTAATGCGAGCGGTTTATATTTTATATATGCTGGCGCATTATCATCTAATAGCTCAATTTCAATTCCAGCCCTGGAATATTTTTCAATAATCGTAAAAATTAGTTTTTTCACATCACCGATTACCCATCTTTCATCAATCTCTCGATTGAGTTTGGATAGCTCGATAAACTGACTTAGGAACATGCCCATTTCCGAAACATCTCCCAGAAGTGATTCAACTGCAGCAGGGTTTTTGTTTTTTATGAGCTCTAATCCAATTCCAAGTCGGCTTAATGGGGTGCGTAAGTCATGTGCAATTGATCCAAGAATTTGTTCTCTTTCAGTAATCATTGCGTCAAGTGCGCAGCGCATATCATTGAGCGTAGTTGATAGTGCCTTAATTTCTGGCGAGCTTTTCTTCTCAACCTCAATGCGCAGCAAGTCGTCTCCGGTTGCCAGTTTCTTTGCTTGATCTGAGAGTGCTTGTAAAGGCGATGTAATCCGCGTGGCAATCCAGTAGGCAGCAATGGCGCTTTGAACAAGAAGTGCAATACAAACCACGCTGACCATAAAAGGGATATCAATCTTGCCTAAGGCTTGTAAAGACAAGTTCAAGCTGGGATCATTCTTCATGGTCACTGTAATCGTTGGTGCGTCCGTGTAAGAAAATTTTGCTATTAACTGCCCCGCTGAAATCTCATTGATTTTATTGGCAATGGCTCGAGATCCTGGATATTTCAGTTTTTCTTCGTGAGCTACTGTGTGGTCAATGAGCCTAATGTTTTCCAGGGGAGCAATTGTCTGCTGGTATTTAAGGAGGCCCGCTTGCCCAGTTTCGGTTTTAATTTGTCTTACCGCCTCTGCCATGCTCACGATGATGCTTGCGATGCTGGTGCTGAAAGAACTTTGTACACAAAACACCAATAAGGCGACTAATATGATTTGGTTAAAAAGGAGCGCGCCTGCGAACCAAAGCCAGAAGCTACTGAATATTTTGATACGACGTTTAAGATTCACTGCTTGCATCATGATTTTTCGGTGCTTAGGCGATCAACAAAGATATAGCCTTTGTTACGGATCGTCTGGATGTAGAGTTCGCCATCGGGCCTCAGCCCCAAGTGCTTGCGAATCCTCGAGACAAAAACATCAATAGTCCGCTCATCAGGAAAAACATCACGGTGTCTTAATGTCTGCATTATCAAGGAACGGCTGACCGGCTGTGCTCGATGTTGTATTAGAACATTGAGAATAGATAACTCTGTTGGGCTCAAACGCACTGTTTGATTACGGTATTTCAGTTGCGGTAGCCGCGCATCAAAAATGAAGTCATCAAATGCGAGTAGTGAAGTCGGTGTTTTGTGTGTGGTTATTGGTACGTGAGCATGCCGCCGTAGAACAGCTCTTATGCGAGCCAGCAATTCCAAGGCGTTAAAAGGCTTGGGCACATAATCGTCAGCGCCAAACTCCAGGCCCTGAATTCGTTCCACATCTTCTGAGCGCGCAGTAAGCATAATAATCGGGGTGAAGTTATCGGCGTTGCGGAGCCGCTGGCAAATTTCTAGACCAGACTCTCCGGGCATATTGACGTCGAGAATCAGAAGACTGAATGAGCGGCTTTTTAGGGCTTCATCGAGCGCTTTGCCGCCGTTAACGCTAAGAGTTTCATAGCCATGCCTGGATAAAAACTCGACCAGCAAAGAGCGCAACCTTGCATCGTCATCGACAACTAAAATCGAGCCTTGCATGAGTTCTCCTGATCACGATAGCAATCATATCAGCCGGCTAGCCAAGATGCGTTTAGTGTTTACAAAAATTTACAAAAGCCACTTCTGTTTTTTGATTAAATTGCGTACAAGAAACTTACCTAGACCGATAATGACTCTTCATACGTGTATTAAACGCGCATTGCTTCTATGTTTTTTAGGACATGCCTGTTTGTCATCGACTACCTTGAGCGCACAAACTGTCGCGTCTCCTATTGCATGGTCTCCAGCGTACATGTATGAGAATCAGTCTTATGGCACAGATGGTAATCTTGGAGGCCAAACAACACTAGGTTATAACGGAAGCTGCAGATCATACAACGGTGGTGTCAATACCACTGGGGGTGCAAATATTAGTGTTACCGGTTCAGCATTGAGCGGCAACTATGGGACCGCTGTTCTATATACATCTTACGGCGGCAATGGTGGCGGTGGGGGGTCTAATGATAACAACGAGTGTCTACAGACCATGGCAGGTAATGGTTCGCCAGGTATGCCTGGCGGTAGCGTAATCGTTCAGTTGAATCAGGGGGGTGTTAGTGCTACAACGCCGAGTATCTCCGGCATTGTTGCTATATCCAAGGGCGGAAATGGCGGTAACGGTGGCAGCAATAGCGAAAGTGGTAACGCCGGTAATGGAGCGTATGGCGGTGCCGGTGGCGCTGTAGTGGTTACCAACTATGTGGGTATAACGACGACTACTGATATTGGTGGAGCTTATGGCATTTATGCCCAAAGCGCAGGGGGCTACGGAGGCCAAGGTGGGTCTCAGACGCCCAACAATATTTGGTACGTTAACGTGACTGGTAGTGGTGGTGGTGGAGGGGTCGGTTCTTCTGGTAGTAGCGTAAGCGTCACAAATTATGCTGACATTTCTACGCCGCCAGCCGTCCCGATTTTTGCACAAAGCATTGGTGGGCAAGGTGGTAGCGGCGGTAGTTCGAGCGCAATTTTCAGTGGATCTGGTGGCAGTGGGGGTTATGGTGGTCCTGCTTTAACAGTTGCCGTACAGAACACAGGCAATTTGTATGCCGCAGCGGATGGTGGGTTCGGTATTTTTGCGCAATCCATGGGAGGCAGTGGCGGCAATGCAGGGGCCAAAGCTGGGTTGTTTGGGTTAGGAGCCTCTGGCGGTCCGGCGGCATCGGGTGATACGGTAACCGTGATCAATAGTGGTTTAATTAACGTTAATGCCGCCTCTTCTATTGGCGTTTTTGCCCAATCGATTGGGGGAGGGGGCGGTTCTGGTGGGTTGGTAATTGGTATGGCATCGTTGGGTGGTACGGGAGGTGACGGTGGCGACGCTGGAAGTGTTTTTGCTACAAACACCGGGAAAATCTACACGGGTGGTGCATGTACTGCATCAGCCCCGGGTGCATGCTCCAGCCTAGCTTACAGCGCGGCGACCTACAATAGTAATGGAGGCGGTGTCGGGCTGCTGGCACAATCCATTGGTGGTGGTGGCGGTATCGGCGGCATGGGTATTACCGCCAGTGCCAGCACCCCGGTCTCTCAGGTCAGTATGGCGTTGGGGGGATCCGGAGGTGGCGGTGGCGATGGCAACATCGTATCTGCCATGAACACGGGCACGATAGTGACCGTAGAGGCGAATTCTCAGGGGGTATTAGCCCAGTCCATCGGCGGCGGCGGTGGTTCCGGAGGTGGTGCCATTGATGTGGCGGTTGGATTTTCGCACGCGTTTGGTTACGCAGGTGGGGGCACGGGCGGCACGGGTGGTAACGCCAATTTGGTGGGCGTGAACTGCCCCTCTACTTCAGTTATGTGGGCATGCTCTTCTGCAACAACTAGCACGCTGGCGACTAGTGTACCCGCTGCTGGTGCCCTAATAAGCACAGCAGGTGTTGGATCTGCCGGTATTCTTGCGCAATCTATTGGCGGTGGCGGCGGCAGTGGCGGATACGCTTTAAGTTTTTCAGCTTCAGTCGATGCAAGTGTCAGTGCTTCTTATGGTGGTTCGGGTGGTTCGGGTGGTTATGGAAACATGGCTTACGCCTCCACAGGGGGCGTAAGCATTAAAACCACCGGTTCAGATTCGCCCGGTATGGTAGTGGCATCGATTGGCGGTGGCGGTGGTAATGGTGGTAATGCCGTCTCTGGATCGATGTCTGCCGGTGTTGCTTTGGGTCTGGCCATGGGTGGCACAGGTGCGACAGGCGGGACTGGTGCCAGCGTGCAAGCGCAAAACCTGAATTCAACGATCAATGGAGTCTTTGTACCGGCAGCCCAGATCACCACCACAGGCGATCGTTCTTTCGGTATTTTGGCGCAATCGATTGGCGGCGGCGGTGGTAGCGGTGGTTCCAGTGTCAGCGCTACAATTTCCGGCGATGCCTCTATTGGTCTCAGTATCGGTGGTTCTGGTGGTTCGGGTCAATCTTCGCAGTACGCCGTACTGGATAATGACGGTGTAATTAATACATCAGGGAGTGGCGCCAGCGCACTTGTGTCGCAGACGATTGGTGGTGGGGGTGGTAACGGTGGCTTCTCACTCTCCGCAGCGGCGTCTATGTCGTTGGCGGCGAACGTTGTCATTGGCGGTTCTGGCGGTGCGGGTGGTGGTAATAGCAACGCTCAGGCCTCAGTGACTAATACCGGTAACTTGACGACAACCGGCGGCGGTGCGGCGGCGATTGTTGCTCAATCCATTGCCGGCGGTGGTGGTAATGGTGGTTTTTCTGCGTCGGGTTCTTTGGGTATGGCTGGCCTCGGTTTTTCTATCGGCGGTACCGGTGGTACGGGTGCGAATGCAGGTTCAGTGGATGTCTATAATAGTGGAACGATTACTACCAACAATACAAGTGCGGCAACCAATGGCACTGCTGCTGGTAATAACCCTGGTATTCTTGCTCAATCGATTGGCGGCGGCGGCGGCAATGGTGGCTTTGCGGCAGGAGCAGCAGCAACAGGTTCTGTGGCCAGTAGCCTTAGTCTTGGTGGTTCTGGTGCTCCGGGTGGCACTGCATCGACGGTGACTGTAACCTCGACTGGAAGCATTGCTACCGCAGGCCAATCTTCCAGCGGTATTATTGCTCAGAGCCTGGGTGGTGCCGGTGGTAATGGTGGGTTTTCTGTTGCTGGTGCTTTGTCAGGCGATGGCGATTTATCGACCAGCATTGGTGGTAATAGTGGTGCTGGTGGAACTGCTGGCGCTACCTATGTCAACAATTCTGCAACAATTACTACTGATGGTGCTCTTTCTGCCGGAGTTCTTGCACAGAGCGTGGGGGGATCTGGAGGCAGCGGCGGGACGGCATTCTCCAGTGCAGCCTCATTTGGTGGTTCATTGGGTGTCAGCATGGGAGGAAGCGGAGCCGGTGGGGGTTCTTCAAATCTGGTGTCAGTGACTAATTCCGGTAATGTATCCACTCAGGCAGATCAGTCGGCCGGTTTGATTGCTCAATCGATTGGTGGATCAGGGGGTAATGGCGGTAATGCCATCTCTGGTTCTGTTAGTGGATCTTTTGGTGGTTCTGTGGCATTGGCTGCATTGGGCGGCACAGGCGGCACATCTGGAACTGTTCAGGTGACTCTGAATACACCTGCTTCGGGCAACTATTTATTAAGTACTGATGGTTTGTTGTCACCGGTTATTCTCGCTCAGTCAATTGGTGGCAATGGTGGTAACGGTGGTTTGAGCCTCTCAGGTAGTGGTTCAGGTGATGTGAGTGGCAGCGTATCTGTTGCTGGAAACGGCGGCACTGGTGGCGTAGCTAATTCGGTTAGCGTTAACACGTACGCGGCCGGCGTATTGACAAATCAGGATCAGTCAGCAGGTTTGGTTGTTCAATCCATTGGTGGGCATGGCGGGAATGGTGGATTTGCTGGGAGTGCATCGGTTTCATCCAACTCTGCAAGCCTTTCTGTCGCAGGAGGTGGCGGTACGGGTGGAACAGCTGCTTCCGCAAGCGTCGGCTTATGGAATGGCACGACTGTGACAACTCAGGGGTATCAGTCTCCAGGTGTATTGGCTCAGTCTATTGGGGGTAGTGGCGGCAATGGTGGATACAGTGTCGGTGGTTCTATCGCCACATCCGGTTCGATGTCTGTTACCGTTGGAGGAGGGGGTGGCTCTGGTGGTTCTGGGGACTCCGTAGGCGTAACAACTACCGGCAACATTACAACAAACAAAGATCAATCGACGGGTATTATTGCGCAGTCAATTGGAGGCGCGGGTGGTAATGGTGGTATGAGTGCTGGTGGCGGACTATCTGCGTCGGCAAGTGTTGCGATGAATGTCGGCGGCGGTGGTGCCAGTGGTGGCATATCTGGAAATGTTAATGTCACTAGCTACGCGCCTATTTCAGTGGCAGGCTCTCAGTCGTTGGGAATCCTGGCACAAAGTATCGGTGGTGCAGGTGGTAACGGTGGCAGTAGCTATGGTGGCAGTATCGCTGATGGTGCGAGTTTTTCTGCAAGTATTGGCGGTAATTCTGGGTCCGGTGGTACAGCCGGTACGATGGTTTCCGGAACAAATACAGCACCTACAGCAGTCAGCGTTACCAACTATGCTTCAATTACGACACAAGGCGATCAGGCAGGCGCGATTGTTGCCCAGACTATTGGTGGTGCTGGGGGTAACGGCGGCAATGCCATATCTGGCAGCATCGGCTCGTCAGTTTCCGGGTCGGTGGCCTTGGGCGGCGGTGGCGGTCTCGGTGGTCTAGCGTATAACACCAGTGTCGCTCTAAATGATGGCAACCTTCAAACGGTTGGCTTGCTTTCAACTGCGGTTTTGGCACAGTCGATCGGTGGTAATGGTGGTAATGGTGGTTTTAGCGCATCGGCGTCAGCATCTTCCGATATGGCAGCGAGCCTCTCGGTTGGTGGTGTTGCAGGGTCAGGCGGGCAGTCAGGCGAAGTGTCAGTGACTGCTGCTGGCACAGTCAACATAAGTACGTCTGGGGATCAATCTTCGGGTATTGTCGCTCAATCCATTGGTGGTAGTGGGGGTAGCGGTGGCATTGCCGGTTCTGGCGCTATGTCATCGAATTCTGCTTCGTTTTCTGTCGGTGGTTCAGGTGGATCGGGCGGCAGCTCGGGCTCTGTGTCACTTACAAACAGCGCACCAATCAATACCTCAGGCGTTCAATCACTAGGTCTTGTTGCCCAGTCAATTGGTGGCAATGGCGGTATTGGTGGTTTCAGTGTCAGTAGTGCTATGTCCGACTCCACCGCAGTCGCAGTTGCTGTGGGTGGCAGTGGTGGCAGTGGTGGTGATGCTAATTCCGTTAACCTCACCAATAGTGCCAATATTACGACAGCAAACAATCAGTCTGTTGGTATTCTTGCTCAATCAATCGGTGGCGCTGGCGGTAATGGTGGGATGAGCGTTGCCGGGTCTTTCAGCTCATCAGAAGCCTACTCTTTGAGCATCGCTGGTAGTGGCTCTAAAGGTGGGCTCTCCGACCAAGTCAATTTAAATAACTCTGGATTTATTACTACGGCAGGTACGCTTGCTCATGGTCTCGTTGCACAAAGTATTGGTGGTGCTGGCGGTAATGGTGGCAATAGTTTCGCAGGTTCTTTTTCGAACAGTATTGGTTTGAGTACCAGCATTGGTGGCAGTAGCGGTTCAGGTGGACAATCCTCTACTGTATCGCTGAGTACAAATAACGGCATATCGACAAGCGGTGATCAATCTAATGCGATTGTTGCCCAATCGATTGGTGGTTCCGGGGGCAATGGCGGTAATGCTGTAGCGGGCTCCCTTGGCACAGATCTAGCAGGGGCCATCTCTTTAGGTGGTACAGGGGGTAGTGGAGGCAGTGCTGATTCCGTTACCGTTCAATTGCTTGGTAACGGATATACGATATCGACGAATGGATTAATGTCTAATGCGGTTGTCGCCCAGTCCATATCCGGTAACGGTGGCAATGGCGGATCGACTTTTGCGGACTCCGCAAGTAAAAACACTGCAATGACGGTATCGGTTGCCGGCTCGGGTGGTAATGCCGGAAATAGTGCAGGTGCTGTATTGGTAGAAACCACTCAAGGCGTTTTTGTACAGACACAGAGTGATCAATCTTCTGGGATCGTCGCTCAATCTATTGGCGGTAGTGGTGGTAATGGAGGGTATGCGGTTTCGGGCAGTGAGTCACAAAAGGGCGGCTACAGCACATCGCTTGCGGTAGGCGGTCTTGGCGGTGTTGGTGGGTCAGCAAATACTGTGACAGTAAACGCTTATGGAAATATACAGACCTTGGGTGCAATGTCGTTAGGTATTGTTGCCCAATCAATTGGTGGCGGTGGTGGTAATGGTGGCGGAACGCTATCGCTAGCTGGGACGGAGTCCTCCAGTTCGGGATCCTCTTTAGCCATTGCCTTGGGGGGCTCCGGTGGACAGGGGGGGGTTGGTAAATCCGTCAGTGTGATACAGGCAGGGAATATTCTGACCGGAACAAATTGTGATCCGACTAGCAGTTCCTGTGATCAGTCTTCAGGGATTCTTGCGCAGAGTATTGGTGGCGGTGGCGGCAACGGTGGTTTTGCACTTTCATTTGCCCTTCAGGGCTCAAAATCTGCTGCGGTTGGTGTCGGTGGCCTCGGGGGGTCCGGGGGCACGGCAGATGTAGTTAGTGTTGAGTCCAACAAGGGCGTTACGACGGGTCAAATATCTACCGTAGGTAGTTTTGCCTCGGCAATTATTGCTCAAAGTATTGGTGGCGGTGGTGGTAATGGTGGCTTTACTGATGCGAACAAGTTCGGTTCAAACACGGCAGTCACCATTGCCGTTGGCGGCTCGGGTGGTGGCGGAGGCGTCGGTAGCTCTGTTTCCGTTAACGCTGGTGGGGGACTTTCGACAAATGGCGCTAATTCTGCAGCCATTTATGCGCAATCCGTGGGTGGTGGCGGTGGTCGAGGTGGTTCAAGTGCGGCGACTACCGAAGGGTGGGGAAGCTTGGCCGCGGATCTCTTGGGAGTTGCTGCTTCGTACGGCGAAGGTTATATGGGCACGTCTTCTGGAGGCGGTTCTTCATCAACTTCAGGAACCCCTTCGAGTCCAACTACGCCGCCTGTACAAAAGTCCAGCTCGAGTGGCATGTCAGCAGCCTTGAGCCTTGGTGGGTTTGGTGGTACCGGTGGCACAGCATCAATAGTCTCAGTCAATAGCACTGCCAATATCTTGACGCTTGGAGATCAGTCACAGGGTATTTTTGCGCAATCACTTGGGGGAGGGGGTGGCTCCGGTGGGTCTAGTGCATCGAAGGCCAGTGGCGGTAAATCTTCATTTTCCGCAAGTGTGGGTGGTTTCGGGGGTTCAGGCGGCACCTCTGATACTGTGACTGTGGCAGCTTCAGGAGCCATTTCAACGCTCGGTATGAATTCAGCCGGTATCTATGCCCAGTCTGTTGGGGGGGGCGGTGGTCATGGCGGATCATCTGCCGCATCTGATAAGGCGTCTTCTCAGGCTATCGCTGTCGGGCTTGGCGGGTTCGGCGGTGCCGGCAATACCGGTGGTGATGTTTCCGTAACAAGCTCTGCACAAGTCATGACCATGTCTGCCAACTCAGCTGGGATTTATGCCCAGTCAGTCGGTGGGGGAGGCGGTTTCGGTGGGTCTACTTTTGTCTCTACAGCACAGCCTGGGACTCCAATGACAGGGAGCAGTTCAACGAGTTCCTCAAAAACCGGTGCATTGCCACAAGGCGCATCAACAACCGAGGGCGGTAGTGCCGCAGCAGGCCAAGGTTCTTCCCAGAACGGTAGCCAGTCGGGTACGGATCAGGGTAGTGCTTATGGGATCAGTGTGGGTGGGTTTGGTGGATCTGGTGCCGATGCGAAATCGGTCACTGTAAGCAACTCAGGAAATATCTATACAGGATTTGATTTTTTAACGTATCTCGCCGACACAACCTCTTCTGACTATTCTTATGGCATTTTTGCCCAGTCAGTAGGCGGCGGCGGCGGTGCCGGTGGTCAGAGTACAACTAATGCAGATGCCGCCAAGGTCAGCACGGCTTTGTCCATGGGCGGTTATGGATCCGGTGGGGGATCGGCCAGTTCTGTAACTGTAACCAATTCGGGTTCTATTACCACATTTGGAGACTATGCGGCCGGCATTTTCGCGCAGGCCATTGGTGGTGGTGGCGGTGCGGGAGGCGATGCTACAACTAGCTCAAATCTTATCGCTTCAAAATCTGGTGCTTTCAGCCTTGGTGGAGCTGCCGCTGATGGCGGCAATGGGGGTGTCGTTAGTGTCACTTCTTCAAAAGGTTCCATTCAAACTAATGGTAGCTATGCAGACGGGATTTTTGCTCAATCTGTAGGCGGAGGAGGTGGCCACGGCGGCAGTGCAACCTCGGCACAGATTATTACGGCTCGTGATCAAGAGAATAATGCTCTTAGTTCGGCCTCTTCAAAACCTTCTTCTGGCTCTAGCGCCAGTACAACCTCTGGCGTAGCGTTGGCCGCGGGTCTGGGTGGCGCAGGTGGTGCAGGAGGAAATGGTGAATCTGTTTCTGTCAACAACACCTCTTCTCTTACAACCTTTGGTGTAGGTAGTTCCGGAATCATGGCTCAGTCCATAGGTGCTGGTGGTGGCAGCACAGGGACCAACATGAACAGCATTGCAGGTGCAACCTATTCTCTTAACATGGCCTTGGGCGCAGAGGGTGCTAGCGGCAACGGTGGAGCAGTTTCTGTCACTTCAAATGCCAACATTCTGACAAACAACCTTGCTGCATACGGGATTGTTGCGCAATCAGTAGGCGGTGGTGGTGGATTATCTACCAACGTTAACACGACGGCAGCAACTTCTGGTAACACATCGATCTCTGCACAACTTGGTGCATACGGTGGAAATAATATTCTGGGCGGGAACATCAATTTGGGTACTTCTGCATCAATGATGACAGGGTTGGTTAGTACCTATGGATCCAATGCAGTCGGTATGCTTGCCCAGTCAATAGGTGGCGGAGGTGGCGTAACCACTACGCGCAATTCAACATCTGCTGTAGGCGATGTAACGATCAATACAAAGCTAGGGGCTGTGGAAAACAGTAACAATCATGCAAGTCTGGGAGGCAATGCTGGCTCGGTCTCTATTTGGTCAGCTTCAAATATAGGGACTAACGGATCAAATGCGTTGGGGTTGCTTGCTCAGTCTGTCGGTGGCGGGGGTGGTTTCTCAGCGGTTGAGAACATGACGGATCAAGTCACGGCGCTCAATCAGACAACTATCCTAGGAGCGCAGAACGGATCTACTGGGGTGGCGAATGCTGTAACAATTAATCAATATTCTGGCACCATTGCTGCTTTAGGTGTCAATGCGATTGGCATAGCGGCCCAGTCGATAGGCGGCGGCGGCGGTATGACTCTGTATAACACCGTGTCAGCAAATCTTTCTACAACGAACGCTGAATCTCTGAACCAAAAAACGACTCTCGGTGGCTCTGGGGGTAATGCTAATGCAGTAACGGTCAATCTTAACAGCCCTGTTCAAACCAATTCTTCTAATGGTATTGGTGTATTGGCTCAAAGTATCGGTGCAGGCGGTGGGCATGATGCAAGTTCAACTTGGGTAAATTTATCAGGCCCAACAACAATTGATCTAAAGTTGGGCGGTAATAATTCCAGTACCGGTAATGGTTCTGCCGTAGCTGTATATGTTGTGCCTAATATTGGTACGGTGGGGGACAATGCGCAGGGAATTCTTGCACAAAGCATAGGCGGCGGTGGGGGTAGTCTGGCAAACAGCCTTTTAAATATTAGTGTGGCAACAAATCTGAACGCCACGATGAACTTAGGCAGCAGCGCTTCAGGGAATGCAGGTTCTGTTTACGTATCTTCTAACTACCAGGATTATCAGGAGCCTTTAAACGCTATTCCAAATGCTCAAGCGTTGAACACTTCTGGCAACAATTCAATTGGTATGGTTGCCCAGTCGATTGGTGGAGGTGGTGGTAATGTAGGTTTTTCAGCTCAGCTGAATAATTCTACGAGTGCCAATGCGGACCGCAGTTTGAATATCCTGCTTGGTGGTTCATCTGGTACTGCAAGTAACGGTGCTCCAGTGACTCTTCGTAATTCTTTTGATGTTTCGACGAATGGTATTGGTGCGCATGCCCTTTTGGCACAATCAATTGGGGGTGGCGGTGGGAACGTTGGCAGCGTGTTATCAAGTCCAACCATAGGCACAGTGTTGAACAATCTTCATCTGGGAACCCTATCTGGTGCTGGGGGGAATGGCAGTGATGTTGTTGCAAATACCTGGGCTGGATTGACACCACATGGACCCAATGCCAGTGCGTTCGTTGCACAATCGATTGGTGGTGGTGGTGGCTTCATTCAAGTTTCGGACAATAATGACTCTTTGGCATATAACGGAACGATAGTTCATCAGTTAGGTGCACAAAGTGCAATCAGCAATGCAAATGCTGGTTCGGTTATAATCCAGAGCGCTAGTAATCCGATTAGTGTTAATGGCTATAACGGATTAGGCATTGTTGGCCAATCTGTTGGCGGTGGTGGTGGTGTTGCGACAACCTGGGTATCTTCCGGGACTGACGGCAACGGTTTCTATCAGCTTAACCTCGGCGCGACTCACGCACCCTCATCACTGACCAATGGCGGTGGGGTCAGTGTGATCTCTGCATCACCTATTAACACTAAGGGCACTAACGGCGTAGCCATTTTGGCTCAATCCGTTGGAGGAGGTGGTGGTATTAGTACTACCAGTTTGAGTGGTGGGGGAATGACGCTGAATTCAAGCCATATCGGGGGGCAATCATCAGCCTCAGGTAACGGCAGTAACGTTTCGGTTAATCAAACGGGTGCTATTTCCACCTCCGGTCAGGCAGCTATTGGTATCGTAGCGCAATCTATAGGCGGTGGCGGTGGTTACGCAACGTTGTACAGTCATAACTCCATTTCAATGGCGTCTGGTAACAACATCAACATTGGCGGATCGAGCAGTGTTTCGGGCGATGGAGGCGATGTGAATGTTGGTGTTGGTGCAGCCATTAATACATCCGGTAAGAGTGCAGTTGGTGTATTGGCTCAGTCGGTTGGTGGTGGTGGCGGTGCATTAATCACGGCCAATGTCAGTGGCGTTACACCAACATTTACGGGGGGGTCGGGTAACAGCGGTAACGTTACTGTCACTATCAATGCTCCGATTACCACGAATGGTGCCGGCGCATACGGTGTGATTGCCCAATCTGTGGCCGGTGGTGGTGGCCTGATGGTTAATGAGAATGGTGTTACCGAAGGAACCGGTGGGGGTAGTGGCATCGCAGGTACGGTCTCTGTGGTGAACAACTCTCAAATCACCGTTAGTGGTGCCGGTGCCAAGGGAATATTCGCTACCAATACTACCAGTGGTTCCGCAGATCCTTCAGTAACTATTGCCGCTGGTGCTTCTGTTCTAGCTTCTGGTGGAGCTACAGCGGTGGTTCTCAATGGTCTAGTTAATAGTCTACGTAACGATGGGATTATCGCGGTGGCAAATGATGCGAAGGATAATGCTATTGATATACGGGGTTCAGGTGGTCAAACTGACATTGTCAACAACGGGTTTATTTCGGGACGTCTGGTGAACTCGGGCAGTCGCATCAACTTTAGCAATGGTCTTGGTGCGCGTTTATATTTGCCAAATGTTCCTGATCTAGGCGGCGGAACTTTGACTAATGCTGGGTACGTGCAGTTTAGCAGTGCCACTGACCGGACGACAGCCACGGTTTCACATTCCGAATCTTTCGTACAGACTGCCACCGGTATTCTGGGCCTCCGACTTGATTTCGCGGCGGGCCTCTCCGATCTGCATGACGTCAGTAACAGCGTATCTATTAGCCTCGATGGTAAGATCCGCCCTATTCTTCTGAACCCCGGATTGATTCATGCTGGCACCATTCAGACTAAGATCATGACTTCGAGCGGGGCAAGCGGCTTGCAAGGTATTGCAAATAGCCTTGGTGTTGATGAGAACAGCGCCATCATGAGTTATACGTTCACCAGAACTGCGACGGATTTGACGTTGAACTCAACGGCCAACTTCGCTCCGGCTGGCTTGTCGCAGTTTGGCAGCCAGGTTGGTCAGGCGATAGGTCAGTATCAGAGCGCAGGTAGTAATGCCTTCTTCCAGGCATCGACTGCCCAGCTGGTTGAACAGACAACCGTGGCTAACCTAGATCAGGCCTATCAAGGTCTGGCTGGCACCGCTGTACAGGCTGTACCTCAGGTCATGTACCAGGCCGTTAGCCAGGGCATTGGTTCTTATACCGACCGGATCAACGACTGGCGGGTCAGCACCTCTACTTCGAAAGCTTCTCGCATGGCCGCCTTCAACCAGCCTAAGCGTTATGCCATGGGTAAAACAGGCAACAGCCTCATTGATGCAGCCAACGACGACGGCATCATTGGTGGTGGTCGCAGCGGGCCCTGGGTCTCACTCTTCCAGAGCAACGTCTTCAGCAAATCGCTCACAGACCGCATCTTCGGCGGCACCATCGCCTATGAACTGGAGAATGACCGCCGTGATGTCATGGGTGGACTTGGTGTCACGCTGTCTCAATCTGGGTATAGCTACAACAGTGCACCTACGCCTATCACTCCGGGTAACACCACCAACGTCGGTCTAAGCTTCTATGGCGTTGGACGGGGTGAACAAGCCTACATCACGGGCACTGGCTACTTGGGTGGCGGTAACACCAACTTCACTCGTCAGCTGCAAACCATGAACTTCAACAGCAACACCAACGTCAACATCATGAGTTACGTTGCGGCTGCTCGGGTAGAAGCAGGCTACGACTTTGAACCGCTGCGTCGCGAACACAGCAACCTCAAAGTCACCCCCTTTATTGCCGTTCAGCCCACCTACATCCACCAGAAAGGTGCTCAGGAGAACTTTGGTAGCTTAGGCCCCGGGTTTAACTACTCGGCGACCGACAACACTGCCGTACCAGTCTTTGCTGGTTTGGAGCTCAGCGGTAACCACATGACAGAAGGTGGCACCAAGATTAGCCCGTTCATCCGTGCGTCGTGGATGGCTGAAACTCAGAAGAATGGACAGATGGGGGCTAATTTCAACAGCAACCAGGGCGTCAACGTCTTCTTCAATGGATCGCCTAACCTTGGCAACGCCATGATGTACAAAGCAGGCTCCGTATTTGGCGGGGAACGCATGTCTGGTTACTTCACCCTGGATTACGACTATGGCAACGCTAGCTACAGCTATCGTAACTACGGTGTCACCGGTGGTATCAAATACGCCTTCTAAACGCAACAACCAAAGAGAACTTAAATGAACACAAAAAAAATTGCCCTCAGTCTCATCATCGCTGGCCTATTCAGCACCAGTGTCCTGGCTCAGGATGTTGCCAGCGTCAACGGCACAGCCATTCCCGATGGCCAGTTCAACCAGATGCTCACTCAGGCATTGAGCAAGGGGCAGAAAGACAGCCCCGAACTGCGTAACGCCATCAAGGATGAACTAATCAACCGGGAAGTCATTGCCCAAGCATCCAGTAAAGCAGGTCTTGATAAGACCCCTGAGGCCAAACAAGCCTGGTCTCAGATCCGTCAGAACTTCCTGATTGAGCTCTATTGGGCTGACTACAGCAAAAAGAACCCCATTACGGATGAACAGGTCAAAGCCCAGTACGACAAAGACATCGCAATGCTTCAGCAAGCAGGCGTCAAAGAACAGTACAAAGTCTCGCTTATCACAGTTGCTACTCAGTCTGAAGCGGATGCCATATCGGCCCAGCTGAAGAAGGGTGCCTCCTTTGAAAAACTCGTCCGAGAAAAGTCGATTGACCCGTCCAAAGCACAGGGTGGGGTAGTTGGCTGGGTATTGCCTAACCAGCTAGCCCCTGAAATTGGCGCAGCCGTGACCAAACTGCAAAAAGGCGGATCAACGGCCCCTATCCAAACTCCATCGGGCTGGAACATCGTCAAAGTTGATGACAAGCGCCCGTTTAAAGTCCCATCGTTACAAGAAGCCCAGAATCAGGTACGTCAACAGCTCCTGCAGCAGCAACGTATTGAACTACTCAACAA
>JACCDN010199881.1_pt1 | contig 16890 bp, 16 predicted proteins | sample 7441691 | NCBI WGS metagenome assembly JACCDN01 (sample SAMN15323439, study PRJNA562643) | freshwater metagenome | isolation source: river surface water | place: USA:Blue River Watershed | collected 2017-08-16
CTATAACCAAAATAATGCCCCACGCCATTTATCATGCCTGCCGCAAATAAAGGAATCCAAGCCATTTGAATAGCCCAAACAGTCACTCCCGGCAGCCCTAAGAGAAATACGTTAACTGCTAGAGTGATAAAATAGCCCTTACCAGAATGACGGTGGTAGACATTTCGTTCTAACCAATCATCCGGCGTGCCCTTACCATATCGATCTAAAGTTTCTTGATTTTTAGCTTCTGCTTTATATAACTCAGCGCCCTCAAATAAAACTTGCGACAAGCCTAATATTTGCGGACTATGCGGATCCTCGCTGGTCTCGCACTTAGCATGATGCTTGCGATGAATAGCCGCCCAAGCCTTAGTATCCATACCAGTTGTAAGCCACAACCAAGCACGAAAGAAATGGCTAACAATCGGATGTAGCTCTAATGACCGATGTGCCTGACAACGATGTAAGAAAATGGTAACCGCAGCAATAGTAATATGAGTACATACCAAGGTATAAATAATATACCCTCGCAATGACAAATCTAAATACCCGTAAAGCATATATAATCCACCCTTTAGTTAGATAGCAAACAATATTATGTTTCCCTTCGCGCTATTGTCTCACTCTAATATCTTTTTATCAAATTAGTTAATTTAGTAGTGCATGCAGCTTCTACATGTAATCTATAATATATAGCATGCAAGAGGAACTTTTTTATATACAAAGCCTATCAGTTAACGTTAATTCTAGACTAATTTTACAACATCTGGACTTAAAAGTAATTAGGGGCGAAAGCATAGCTATTGTCGGCAACAATGGCTGTGGCAAAACTACTCTGTTAAAAGTCATGTGCGGCTTAGTAAACCCCTCGCAAGGCATATTGCGTATAGCAGGCATGAGCTTCGCTAACTCGACCCAAGCTTTGCAATTAAAAAGACTAATCGGCTACGCCGCTGATACTCCACCATTATATCATAATGACACTGTAAGATCTTATTTGCGCTTTATTGCTGAATTAAAACAAATAGCTAAGCATCAACTAACTGCGCGCGTAAACCATAGCCTAGAGATATTAGACTTAACACAAGTATCTAATGCACCAATTTATACTTTATCTAAAGGCACACAACAAAGAGTAAATCTAGCTCAAGCTATATTAAGTAATCCAGAAATTTTAGTCTTAGATGAACCTACCACTGGTTTAGATCCTGAGCATTGCCAAAGTTTTGCTCAATATTTAATCCAATTACAAGCACAAAATATTACTTTAATAATTGCCAGTCATGAATACACAACTATAGTACCAATTTGTGACTACATGCTAAAAATCACAAATGGCACCGTACAGAAAATTATGCTTCCTTTGGCCAATAAAACTATTCGAGAATTAAATGATCAAATCTATAGCGCTACATGAATTACGCCTAGTATTGTGCGACCGCAAAACATGGTTCTGCTTAGCAGCACTGCATGCACTTATGGGTATAATTTTCAATTGGCTAATCAGCATTTATTTAAAAGATAAAATTATAGTCACGACTACCGCCTACGGCATTACTGAAAAAATAATTCATCCATATTATGCTTGGTTTTCATTATTAATTTTATTTATGACCCCGATGATAGCAACGCAGATTTTATGTGCAGAAAAAGTTAATAAAACTATGCTTAATTATCAAGCTGCACCTATCTCTACAGCTAGCATAATCTTTGGCAAATATTTAGCTGTTAACTTAATATTGGTACTAGCTATATTAGCTGTCAGCATTCTACCGCTGTCGCTGCTATTGTCCAGCTCGCTAGATTGGGGACAATTTATTGCTGGTATTCTAGGCGCATATCTAATGTTAAGCGCGACATTAGCTGTAGGTTGCGGAATTTCTAGCTTTATGCACAACATTACCCGATCTAATTTTATAATATTTTTAGCTATCTTAAGTTTTATATTACTCGAATGGGCCGCGCAATATACCGGACCTTATGCGATGTATCTACAACATTTTGGTTTGCTAAACCCATTAAAAAACTTCTTGTCTGGAGTAATTAACCTACAAAGCGTTTGCTACTATGCTTGCATAAGTTATATATTTTTAACTATAGGTACGTGGGGGTTAAACAAAAAATAACTTATGTTAAAAAAACTATTTTTTATTATATTTATTGCAACTTTTATGTTTCTAAGCTTTAGTAAATTTTCACAAAATTTATCTTTCGATTTAAGCCAAAACCGAATCAATAGCCTCAGCGCAGATAGTGAAAAATTACTCGCCAAACTTGAAGCACCTTTGACCATAAAAGTATATTCACCAAACATAAATATTCTCAATATTTGCAGCGAATGGCTAAATAAATATACCAAACTATCAAAGCAAATTAACATAGAGCTACATCAAACCACTCTCGAACCAACTGTTAGTTCTAAGTTTAATATATCCAGCGACCACAATTTGCTGCTTAGTTATAAAAACCAGGAACAAGCCATAGATGTGAAAATTCATCAATTATCAGAACAAGTAATTAGCACTCTGATTCATAAAGTTATAAGTGTAAACCAATCGTGGTTAGTTTTTCTAAATGGCCATGCGGAAGCCGATCCATTTTCAACCGACACTTTAGGCTTAAGTAATTTTACAAAACTATTTAATTCCCAAGGCATACATGCAGCACAGTTAGATATAAAGCAAAGCCAACATATTCCAGATAATACTGATTTAATTATTGTGGTTAACCCACAAACCGAATTATTGCCTCTAGAAAAAAACATATTAAAACAATATTTAAGCGCTGGAGGTAAATTATTATGGTTTACTGAGCCTGGTTCTAAAGCAACTGGATTTATTGACTCTGAATTTGGTTTAAGTCTTGCAAACGGAGTAGCAATAGATCCTGACAGCGTAAGTCTTGGCAGCCCTCATCCAGCATTAAAAATTATTACTAGCTATCCTCAACACCCGATGGTTAACAATATAACAACAGCGACCTTGCTGCCTTGGTCTGGACACTTGTATAGCCGCAATAAACATATAAGTGCAACCATACAACCATTCTTGACTACCAGCAATAAAACCTGGACATATCCCGGCAATCCAACACAAGATATTCAACAATTAGCTCAACATAAAGAACAAGTCGGACCGTTAAACATAGGCGTAACTATAGGTAAACATGCCGTAATAATTGCCGACAGTAGCTTTATTACTAATAAATATTTGCCTTTGTATGCCAACCAACAGTTAGCAAAAAATATTGTCAATTGGCTGCAAATAAAAACTCCCGTCTATAGTTTTACACAGACTACGGCTAAAGATTTAAACTATCAACCAAATAAATTAAATAACACCCTGTATCGCTTCGTTTTCCCAATTTTAATACCATTGGTTTTTATTGTTATCGGGTTTTACATCCAGAGAGGAACTAAAAATGCTAGAGTTTAAAAAGCTTGCCCATCGTCCTTGGAAATCATCTTTATTAGAAAAAACTGTCTATGAACGTAAAATCGCTGATTTAGAAGCAAAAATTCTCGAACTAACTGCTCTCAATACTAATCTGCAACAACAGTTACTAGCTAAGCCCAGGATCAAAATAAAAGATAATATTATTGTGAGTATTACTGAAAATTGACAAGACCAGCACAAGCTTATACCATGAGCTGATTAAATGTTTATGGTGTAGGCATGCCAGAGTTACCAGAAGTAGAAACTACCCGTAGAGGGATAATACCACATATTGTTGATCAAACAATTGAACAAGTTATAATAAGAGCGCCTAAATTACGTTGGCCCATTCCCAAGAGTATTAGTAAACATTTACCTGGACAAGTAGTTCGTTCCATCGAGCGCCGGGCAAAATACTTATTGGTAGCGTTTGATACTGGTACTCTAATTATTCATTTAGGCATGTCTGGCCGTTTACAGGCATTATCGACTACTACTACAGCTAACAAGCATGATCACGTAGACATCGGCTTCAAAAATGGTTGCTGGTTACGTTATACCGATCCGCGACGCTTTGGCTCAATACTTTGGACTACAGACGCACCATTAGAACATAAACTACTTTGCCAATTGGGACCAGAACCATTTGATAAAAGCTTTACCGCGGAATTCTTAGTTACGCGCGCAAAAAACAAAAAACTTGCTGTTAAACATTTTATCATGGATTCTAAAGTGGTAGTGGGTGTGGGTAATATTTATGCCAGCGAAGCATTATTTGCCGCTGAAATTGATCCGCGAACTGCAGCTAATCAAGTTACTAGCCAGCAGTATTCACTGTTAGTAAAACACATTCAACGTATTTTAAAACTCGCAATTAAAAATGGCGGCACAACATTAAAAGATTTCTTAGATACTGACGGCAACCCGGGGTATTTTAGCCAAAAATTACAAGTATACGGTAGAGCTGATCTAAATTGCTTACGTTGTGATGGCAAAATAACTGCGTTGCAAATTGGCCAACGTAATACTTTTTTTTGCCCTGGATGTCAGCATTAACTTAGCGTAATTTGGCACGTAATTGTTCTTCCGTTTCGATCCAATTAGGATCCAACGGGATACAATCTACTGGACAAACAATTTGGCATTGTGGTTTATCAAAATGTCCAACGCATTCGGTGCATTTTAATGGATCTATCAAGTAGAATTCTGGGCCTTGCGAAATAGCTTGATTCGGGCAGGCATCTTCACACACATCACAATTAATACAATCATCTGTGATCATCAGTGCCATTTTATACTACTGCTGATTGTTGATGAAAAGCCGGGCTATAAGTTTTTACCGCATCTAGCATAATTTGTACATGCTCTGGATTTACATCTGGCGCTATGCCATGGCCTAAATTAAATATATGCCCCGACCCTGTACCATACTGATTTAATACCAATTTTACTTGATTAATAATAACTTCAGAGTCAGCATATAATACGCATGGGTCCATATTGCCCTGGAGAGCAACTTTGTCACCAACTATTTTTCTTGCAGCTTTTAGATCTGCGATCCAATCTAAACCTATCGCATCGCAACCTGTATTGGCAATTTCTACTAAACAACGACCACCATTCTTGGTAAACAAGATAATAGGCACCTCAGGTTTTTGCGCTTTTATGATACTAACAATTTCCGCCATATAGCGTAGAGAAAACTCTTGATATGCTATATCTGCTAAAACTCCACCCCAGGTATCAAAAATCATTACCGCATCCACACCAGCATCTATCTGCGCTAATAATGCATTACTAATTTGCTTGACCATATGAGCCAATAATTTATGCATTACTTGCGGTTGCGCGTATACCAAGCTTCTTATTTTATTATGCTGCTTAGAAGTTTGTCCTTCGACCATATAGGTAGCTACGGTCCATGGGCTACCAGCAAACCCAATCAATGGCAACTTGTTAGCTAGTTGATGTTTAATTAACCGAATTGCTTGATTTACATATGCCAATTCTATTTCTGGATCAATATTAGGCAAATTGTCCACATCAGCGGCAGTACTAATAACTCGCGCAAATTTTGGTCCTTCATCAGCAACAAACGACAAACCTAAACCCATTGCCTCTGGAATAATTAAGATATCTGAAAACAGAATAGCTGCATCTAACGAGTATCGCTGCAAAGGCAACATAGTAACTTGACAAGCCAGCTCTGGAGTTTTACATAAAGTAAGAAAATCTCCAGCTTGCTCGCGCAACGCACGATACTCTGGCATATATCTGCCAGCTTGGCGCATGATCCAAACTGGGGTACGTTCTACTACTTGACGCCGCAAAGCACGGAGAAATAGATGGTTAGTTATCTTTTGCATGCAATTACTTCTGTTTTATCGTACGTTGAATAGATACATAATCTCGCGGCCAAGGTTGCAATTTCTTGATCGATTCTGGCAAAGTAGCCAAAGCGGCATTAGCTGCAACTCTGGTCGAATAATTACCATATATCAAAATATACCAAGCTTTACCTTGATAACTAGTTTTAAAATAATTTACTTTAGATTCTAGCTTATTGGCTTTAATAAAATCTTTGACTTTGGCTTCGCTACTAGAACCAAGAAGTTGCAAAGTATAATTTTTACTAGGCAAGTCTAAAATACGCTGCTCCTGTTTACTCAAGACACTTAAGCTTTTGCCCGGGTTTTTTCGTGATGATGACTTGAGCATAAATTGCTGAACTTTTGCTTCTGCAATACGACGCGCTTCCTGCTCAGTAGAAAGCAAAGTTTGTAATTCGATAATTTTATTTTCTAATCTTGCCAACTGCTCATCATTTGCAGGCGTCGAATTTTCTACAGGATTATCTTGAGGTTCTTGTTTAAGAGGCTCTTGTTCAGGCGGTAGTTGTGCAAGTTCTTGTGGTTGTGCCGCAACTTCAATATTTTGTTCCGCAATTAATGGCTGCGCTTGTTGCAGCACGCTATCATCTGCTGCTGGCCATAAAAAGGCTAACAAACAGAACAATACTCCAAAAGATACTGTCAACCCTACGGCAAAAGGTGACAACCGACGCGTAGCAACTATTGATTTATTAATATCTTCCCCCGCAAGCATAGATTGTGCTATTTTTTGAACTGCACCTGGAATTCCACCAGATAAAGAATAGATTTTTTTAATATTAGCTTTAGTTAACGGCAGCTCACTGTCATTACCAGCCATCTTCCATAGGTGCAATAAGAAATTTTCAACTTCAACTAAAGTTAAAGGCTCTAATTCTATCAAGTGTATTTGTGAAGTAAATTTACTTTGTAACTGTTGTGCAAAATCTGGTTCAGCAAACATTACGATCTGCAAGCGACCAGCTGTATTTAAAGATTGTTTTAAATTTAATAAATATGTAACTGAAGTTGGCGATAAATTTTGCGCATCATCTATTAGTAACACTACGTCTTTATCGATGACTTCTGCAAACTTAGCATCTATATCAGCAGAATTAACATCCATATTTAATTCTGCGGTAAAATCAAGAAATGAAAACTGCTCTTTATCTTTAGACGCAAAGGCCTGCTTTAATGCAGACTTACCGATGCCTGCTGGCCCTGAAATTAAAATGATGCTGTCGCTATACTGGCTCAAATGCCCCAATAGCTCTAAACACTGCCCACAGTGCCCACCGTGGAAAAAAGTATCTGGAATAACTTCTTCAGCTGCTAGCATATTCTTTAATTAATTCCTCTATACATTTCGCCTCTACCCCTTGGACTACTGTAACCGCACCTAGAGCACAAGGCAATATTAAGCATAGCTGTCCAGCGCGATTTTTCTTATCTTGCGACATATAGTTATTAAGCTCGCAAACATCAAAATGCATCTGCAATGATTTAGGCAAAACACCCGCTACCTGGATTAAATGTTCTAAACGCCTTAACACTGTTAGATCTACTCGCTTAAGTGTAACCGCTAGTCTCGTTGCTAACAACATGCCCAACGCCACGGCTTCGCCATGCAGATAAACTTTGAATTGGGTTACAGCTTCTATGGCATGCCCAAAAGTATGGCCAAAATTTAACACTCTACGTAGGCCATGGTCATATTCATCGGCTTGCACAATACGTGACTTGATAGCACAACATGTGGTTATTGCCAGCTGTAAAATTTTAGATTCACGACTTTTCAGCGCTAACATATTTTCTTCTAGCCAGCAAAAAAACTCGCTATCACAGGCCATACCATATTTAATAATTTCAGCTAGCCCAGAAGCATACTCGCGCTCAGGTAAAGTATTTAAATAATCAGGTTTGATAAGCACAGCTTGCGCTTGATAAAACGTACCAATTAAATTTTTTATCCCAGCGTAATTACAACCTGTTTTACCACCCATAGCGGCATCAACTTGCCCAATAAGCGTAGTTGGGATTTGTAGCCACGGCATACCGCGCATATAAATAGAAGCTGCAAACCCGGTTAAATCGCCGATTACTCCGCCACCTATACTGATCAAAGTTGAATATCGATCATGCTGATTAGCTACTAATACATCGATAATTTTAGTGACTGCATCCCAATTTTTATATTGTTCGCCAGATGGTATTATGACAGTTTGTACTGCAAAATCAGATAGAATATTTAACAAGTTATTTAAATACAACTCTGAAACTACATCGTCTGTCACCACTACTATTCTAGGATTTAGTATATTTTTCTGTAATAATTGTTGCAGTTGTAAATCACTGTCTATGATGTGAAAATTTTGCATAATTGTTTTGCCAAAGAATTTATCGACTCGTGGTCTGCATCTAAAATATAATCTGCCACTGCTTCATACAATGGCGCTCTATGTTGGTAACTAGCTGCAAGATAATCTGGCCACAAAGCTACCTGCACGGGTAATAGCGGTCTGCTGCCGTCTGCTATTAGTCTTTGCAATTGTTGCTCAACACTTACCTTGAGATAGCAGATATTACCCGCCCGCCGTAATAATAATCGATTAGTGGCACTCAATATACAACCACCACCAGTTGCCAAGACTATATTTTCTTTTTGGATTACGGTTTTTAAGATGACAGTCTCTTGACTGCGAAAATATTGCTCGCCAAATTGCTGAAATATTTCTGCAATACTTAGTTGCAATTTTTGGGTAATTAATTGATCGGCATCCAAAAATTCAAGGCCCAGCAAATTTGCTAGCAGTTTACCAATCGACGTCTTGCCTGCGCCCATAGGCCCGATTAAAAAAATACTACTGGTACTACTCATAGCATATTATTCTACTTATTAAATAGCGACTTCACAATCGTCGGCGTGACAAAAATAAGTATTTCATTGCGAGAACTTGAACCAGTAGTTGCATTAAATAAGCGACCCAAAACTGGGATTTCACTCAAATATGGCACCGACTGTTTAGTAAGTGATTCAGTAGAAGTAAAAATTCCACCTAAAACAATAGTCTCACCATTATCAACTAATACATTAGTCTTCATCGAGGTAGTATTAATCGCGACCTGCCCATTTACTTCATCTCCAAGGCTATCATTATTTAGTGACAACGCCATAGAAATTTTATTATTCGGTGTAATCTGTGGCGTGACCTCGAGTTTTAGCACTGCTTTTTTAAAGGTAGTTGTAAAGTTAGTTGTGCTATTTGCAGCTCCACCACCACTTGCGGAGGTTGATTGCACAGTAAATGGAATTTCCTGCCCAGTTTCAATGCTAGCTGTTTGCTGATCCAGAGTAAGTAATTTCGGCCGTGCTAAAGTTTTACTTGTTTTTTCAGATTCTGAGGCCTGTAATTCTAAATCTAACAACGTTCCACCTGGTAATCTTGAAAAGGCTAAGCCCATTAAACTATTTTTTTCAGCTGCGCCAAAATCAAAAAACAATGGCCCTTCGGTCACGGTAGTTGAAGTAGTACCAGTAGTTGTCGACGATTTGAGAGTAGTTTTTGACGAGGGACTATTAACAAATTGTCGTGCTAACTCCATTGTAGGGCCAAGACCAACTCCATACTTACCTACATGCCCAGTAGCTGCACCACCAAATCTAATCCCTAATGAATCCTTAAGTGTGTCGGTGGCGTTAACCAACTGTGCTTCAATCATTACCTGTCTTACTGGTACGTCCAATCGTTCTAATAAGCTCTTAATATTTATTATGTTTTCTGCGGTATCCTGTACCATCAAAATATTAGTTCTAGTATCAACACTAACTTGGCCACGTGCAGATAACAAATTATTTTCTTTAGCTTTGATTGTATTGGCAATATCTCCAGCTTTAGCATAATTTATTTGCACAAACTCAGATTGTAATGGCGCTAAAGACTGCACATCTTGCTGCGCTTTTAAATCAAGCTGCTCTCTGGTTGCAATCTCTTCTTTAGGCGCAATAGTCATTACATTACCGGCTTCCCGCTTATCTAAACCTTTAGACGTTAAGATATAATCTAAAGCCTGATCCCAAGGAATATTATCTAATCTTAAAGTTACCGCACCTTTCACTGAATCACTAACAATCATATTTAAGCCGGTAAAATCAGCAATTAACTGTAATACCGACCTAACTTCTATGTCTTGGAAATTTAGCGAAATTTTCTCACCACTAAATTTAAATTTTTGAGTTTTAATTTTAAAAGCAGAACCTGCATTCAAGGGTCTAACCTCTACTATAAATTGTTTGTCTAATTGATAAACAATTTTATCATATTGACCTTTGGTACTGATGTTAATTAATACATTATCATCATCCCGCTGTACATTAATTTTCTCAATATTGGTAGCAAAATCTTTAACGTCAAACTTACGCAGCAATGTATCAGCTATAGTCGCACCCTTAAATTCTACTATTAAGTCACTATTTTCCTCTCTAAAGTCTATCGGCACTGAATCATCGGTAAACTCAATAATTAATCTTCCCTCTCCTTCTTCGCCACGCCTAAAATCAATTTCTGAGATAGTATATTTGCCATCAACCGTCGGAGATTTAGTTTTAACATCACTTTCCAAAGTGATAATTAGCTTGTTTTTATCAAAATCAATTTCATAAGGAACTACATTCAACACATCAATTACTAATCTGGTTGTATCACCTGAGTCAACAAAATTAAAACCAGACATGACACCGCAAGAGGCTTTCTGATTTGCAATTTTTTGCGCGAGACTATTCTTAACTCCGCTAAAATCAAAGATCATACGAGCTGGATCATTCATGGAAAATCCAGTTGGCTCACCTGGTTCACCTGTAAATTCCAACATGATTTGAGCTTTATTACCAGCCACACTTCTAGTCTTAACATCAATCAAATTTATAGTTTCAGTTGCTAAAGCATATGGTTGCCAACAAGATATTGCTATTAGGCATAATCTGGTGATTAACTTATGTTTAAAATTATTTATCAATAGCATATCATTTACCCTCTTTCCCGGTTTTTAGGCTGAGCGAATTTGGATTTTCTTCCCACCCACCAGTTCCATTAGCAACTGTTTCTATAAAGTTTATCCTGTCATCAAATATGCTTACTACTTTTCCAGAATTCTGCCCTAAATAATCCCCGACTTTCACGGCATGCACTAAACCATTATTATCTTTTATCAAACCCCAAACAAAATTCTTCTTGCTCATGGAGCCAACAAAAATTAAATCTTTAGTAGCAAAACTCTCTAAAGGTTCGCGCTTACGATCAGCATCTGGGCGTGGTGCTTGATTAACATTATCTCCCGCAGCAGTGTCTGTTAACTCCACACTACTTTTCCCTTTTAAATCAAATGGACTACGTACATCCCGCACCGTATAATCCTCGCTTACATACTCTTGCGCAGCTGGCAGCTGCTCAATTTTCCCAGGAGCCATCGTTTTTATTTTTTCCACCTGTGCACGAATATCATCGTTAGAATCAGAACAAGCATTGAGTAAGATCAATATTGGTATTAATAGAAAATTATGTATAGTTTTCATTATGAGTCATCCTGCGTCCCAGTTTTTACTGGCGCGATTGGGTTTTTATCTATCGGTTTGCTACCAGGTCTCTCTTGTTTAACATGGCTGCCAGGTTTTAATTTATCATCAGCTACGGTTTTGCCAGTATCGGCTTTATTGGTTGTTGTGCCTGAAGTCGCACCAGCTGCACTTTTTTGAGCCGCTTTTTTATTTTCTTCTTCACTAGTTAACCAATAACTTTTTAATTGCATACTCATAACTAGATCAGCAGGTAAATTTGGATTTTTATCTATTCCCGTACTCTTAAGATTAAAGTCATGCATAGTTATAATACGAGGAATCTTAGCAAGATCGCCTACAAAACTACCAATCCCATTATAAGTACCAGATACAACCAAATCTATCGGTAATTCCTTATAAAACCCTTGCGCTGTTTTTGCTTCTCCAGGTTTTATGGCCTGATATTTTAAATTATCGCTATCAGCTTGTTTAGTTATAGTCGAAATCAATTCTGGAAGCTGCGCACTATTAGGCAATACTTTCGACATAGAATTATAAGCTTCTTTTATTTCCAGCATCTGTTTTTCATAAGCGCCGAGATTGATTGCCAAATTATATTTACTCTTAAAGCTGTCTAATTTTTCAGCAACAAGTTTCTTCTGCTGTTTATAGTCGGCATATTTAATTTGCACATCGAAATATACTGCCACACTAAGTACAACTACTCCGGATAAGAAAATAATTGCCGCTCGTAGGATGAGTGGCCAAGAACCAATTTCATGTATGTCTAATTCGCTAAAATTTATTTCAGGTATATTCATATTAACCACTACCTCCTATAGCTTGAGTTAATACTTTGATTTGAAATGTTGTTCTATTCATGCTTGGTAAATTTTTATTTTTCATTTTATCGCCACCATCTACACCGGCTTTAATTTCTGATAAACTGGCATCCTTAACCCATTTCAAGCGCTGTATATTTCTCAGCAAAACAGAAATTGCACTATTAGAATCACTGAAACCGGATATAAATAATTCATCTCCTTTTCTCGTCAAATCGGTGAACACCGCTCCCGTTGGAACTATGCGCGCCAGATTATCAAATATTCTTACGGTGAACGATCTACTTTCTTCTAAACCCTCAATTATTTTCCTACGTGACAATAATAATTTCTTTTGATCTTCTAAATCTTTAATTTTAGCAATTTTACTTTCTACTGATGCCGTTTCTTCGTCTAGATATGCAACTTCAGATTTTACATTGTTGATAATATTGTTGATTATCAAATTTACAAAAAATAACAGTACTAACGCGCATAAAACACTAGCGGCTGTCATGGCAAAAAATCTATTATTTAAAATTTTTTTTCTTTTAGAACGCCAATCTAATAAATTTATATGTATCATTTTTGTGTCAAGTTCCTTAATGCTAAGCCACATACTATCATCAAACGTGGCAGATCTTTATTAAAGACTCCTTCACTTATTTGCGAAGCTAACAAGAAATCAGCAAACGGGTTAGCCATAAATGTTTTAATATTCAATTTGCTTTGCACCAAGCCATCTATACCTGTAAAGGCACTTCCTCCACCGGTTAAAAATACAAAATCAACGGTACTATAATTACCCGATGAAAAGAATAATTGACTAAGCCTAATTACCTGCTGCGCTACACTTTGTTTAAATGGTTCTAATATTTCGGTATAATAGTCTGCTGGTAAATCTTCGTATGTCAAAGCTAAAATCGCTTCATCATAAGTTAAGCCATAAGTGTTTTGTATTTGATCTATCAAGTGTTGACCACCAAATGCTTGTTCGCGTGTGTATACTATGTTTTTGCGATCAAACACGTTAAGTGTCATCGTAGTTGCACCCACATCAAATACTGCAACAATTTTATCTTGCGCACCTTCTGGCAGTTTTTTTGCCAAAAATTCATATGACCTTTGAACAGCAAAAGAATCGATACCTACTACGGCTATGTCTAATCCAGCCTCAGTAACTATTTCTTCTATATTTTCTATATTTTCTTTTTTTGAAGCCACCAACAATACATTTACTAAATCTTCTTTACCAACGACCGGACCAATCACGGTATAATCTAAATTTACATCCTCCAATGGATATGGAATGTGTCGTTCGGCATCCATTTCAATCTCAAGACCAATATCTCTATCGCTTAGGTCAGAGCCTAATTCAATAATTTTAGTGATCGCGGTAGAGTTTGGTATCGATACACATACTTTTTTACTTATAATCTGTGCTTTTATAGCAACAGCTTTGAGCGCAGCAACTACCTTCTCGCGCTTCATAATAATCTTTTCGACCACAACGCCGGGCTCAAGAGGCTCCATAGCATAACGCTCGACCCGAATACGGCCATTCTTACGGCTCAACTCCATTATCTTTACTGCAGTCGAACCAATATCCAGACCTAAGATTGGATCTGTATCAAGACCAAATAGCTCTAATATTTTATTAGCCACACCAACTCCAAGTTGACTGCCTCACTTAAGTCTAGCTGTGTATACACCCAAGTCAATAAACATTAGGCTGACCTATAAATTTTGTCTTGTTTTTTGACTCATAACTGAATACCATAATACGGGTATGTGGACCACGTATACCCTCAAAATGACTATTAGTTAGGATCTGTATGTTTAAATTACCCCGCCTTGCACGAAAAATATTTGTCACCGGCTTAGTTTCAGGGACTGTCATTGTAATTCTGGCTCTTATTCATTTAGAAGTTAACCTGCCTTCCGTCGAGATGCTGAAGGAAATCCAATTGCAAGTACCGCTAAAAATATATTCCGCAGACGGAAAATTAATTGCCGAGTATGGGGAGAAGCGGCGGACCCCTCTAACTCTAGAACAAATTCCCAAGCAACTAATAAATGCAGTGATCGCTACAGAGGATCGCCGTTTCTATAAGCATCCCGGCGTTGACTTTCGTGGCTTATTGCGTGCCGGCGTAAACTTAGTCTCCAAAGGCAACAAAGAACAAGGCGGTAGCACTATTACCATGCAAGTTGCCAGAAACTTTTTCTTAACACGCAATAAAACCTACTCCAGAAAAATTAACGAAATATTATTGGCTCTCAAAATAGAACATGAGCTTAGCAAAAACGAAATCATGGAGTTATATTTAAATAAAATCTATTTTGGCAAACGGGCATATGGCGTAGCAGCTGCAGCAGAAGTGTACTATGGCACCAGTGTCGACAAATTAACTTTAGCACAAATCGCCATGCTTGCAGGATTACCGCAAGCTCCATCTTCGATTAATCCCTTAAATTCCCCAGAAAACGCATTAAAACGTCGCGCGCACGTACTAGAAAGAATGAAAGTATACGAGTTAATAACAAACGAAGAATACGCAGAGGCAATGCAACAACCAATCGCTACTGTGTATCATGCCAGACCGATCGAGGTACACGCACCATATGTCGCAGAAATGGTGCGACAACAACTAGTTGAGATGTACGGTGAGAATGCCTATGACCAAGGTTTGCAAGTAACAACAACTATAGATAGTAACTTACAAACAGCGGCAAATTCAGCACTTACTAGATCTATTTTAGAATATGAACAACGACATGGATATCGCGGCCCAGTAAAAAAATTATCTAATAAAACTAAATTTTTAGATGAATTACGCGATATCCCCACCGTAAGCAATTTAATTCCGGCGGTAGTAACAGAAATATTAGATCAATCTGCAAACATGTTATTAAAAGACGGCACTAACGTTACGCTAAACTGGGCTGGAATGTCATGGGTAAAAGCTGGCGCGCACAGCGCAGCCGAAATTTTAAATGTGGGCCAAGTAATATATGCATATAAGCAAAATAATAACCAATGGTCGCTAGCACAAGTACCATTAATCGAAGGCGCGCTGGTAGCGGTTAATTCTAAAAATGGTGCGATTGTATCATTAGTGGGTGGTTTCGACTATGAACGTAGCAGCTTCAATCGTGCAGTACAAGCTGCACGCCAACCTGGTTCTAGTTTTAAACCATTCGTATATGCTGCAGCATTGGAGAATGGGTTTACCGCTGCAACTATTCTAAATGATGCACCTGTTATGCAAGATGATCTAACAACCGATGAATGGCGACCACAAAATCACACTAAAGAATTTAATGGCCCCACTAGGCTGCGTGTTGGTTTAGCTAAATCGATGAATCTAGTATCAATCAGATTATTGCAAGCGTTAGGTATTAATAAAACCATAGAATTTATTAGTAATTGCGGAATTCCAGCAGCTTCGTTACCACATGGATTATCACTAGCACTCGGTACGAACCATTTGTCACCATTAGAATTATCTGCGGCGTTTAGTATTTTTGCTAATGGAGGACAAAAAATTCAGCCATATTTTATTGCAAAAATCGTGGATTACCAGAACAATGAAATTTACAAAGCTAAACCAATGGTTGCTTGTGATAATTGCGCCACTCCAGCACCACGTGTAATGAGCCCCCAAACTTCTTACATCATAACCTCAATGTTACAAGATGTGATTCAATATGGTACCGGTAAAAAAGCACAACAGTTGGGTCGCACAGATCTAGCTGGTAAAACTGGCACCACTAACGATCAATTTGATGGTTGGTTCGCGGGTTACAATCGCGATTTAACTGTTACAGCCTGGATCGGTTTTGATGAACCTAAGTCAATTAAAGAATATGCCGGTGGTACCGCATTGCCAATGTGGATGTACTTTATGGAACAAGCATTAAAAGGCAAACCTAATAGTGTACAACCACAACCACCAGGATTAGTCACCGTCAAAATTGATCCAGCCAGTGGCATGTTAGCACGTCCTGGTCAAGCAGATTCAGTATATGAAATATTTACTGAAGAAACCGCACCTACCACTGTAGCATCTGGTACTGCAGTGCACGCAGGTTCTGGCAAGATAAACAATAGTTTACTGGATGTAGACACATTGTTTTAAATAAATTTGGCTACTGCTTTATTTAATTCAATTACACTATCAATCGATGCTTGTAGGCTTTTTTGTTCATCTGGTGTTAACGACACGGTGATTATTTCTTCGACGCCGTTAGCACCAATTTTCGCAGGCACCCCCACAAATAACGGCTCTTTCACGCCATATTGGCCAGGCTTTAATTTTGCCGCACACGGTAGAATATTTTTATTGTCGAGCAAATAAGATTCTGCCATTAAAATAGCCGATGAGGCCGGAGCATAAAACGCTGAACCACGTTTTAATAGTTCAACAATTTCTCCACCACCTTTACGAGTGCGAGTAATTATTTCTTCTAAGCGTTGTTGCGTTATCTTGCCAGTTTCAACTAATCTATCTAACGATACACCTGCAATATTACTGGACCTAATTAACGGCACCATGCTGTCACCATGCCCACCTAACACATAGGCTTGTACTTGTTCTACGGAAACATTAAATTCCCAAGCTAAGAAAGTTCTAAATCTTGCAGAATCCAATACCCCGGCCATCCCAACAATTTTATTATCTGGCACACCTGAGAATTGCTGTAAAACGTGGACCATTACATCCAGCGGA
>JACCDN010836282.1_pt1 | contig 16886 bp, 13 predicted proteins | sample 7441691 | NCBI WGS metagenome assembly JACCDN01 (sample SAMN15323439, study PRJNA562643) | freshwater metagenome | isolation source: river surface water | place: USA:Blue River Watershed | collected 2017-08-16
AACGGCACTGGGAAAAGCTCTCTTGCCAAGGCTCTTGCCGGGCATCCCGATTATACCATTACTGAAGGAGACGTTCGCCTCAATGGCGAAAGTATCCGCGGCCTAAGACCAGATGCTATCGCCCGTAAGGGGCTCTTTCTTGCCTTTCAATATCCAGTGGATATTCCTGGCCTTAGCCTAGCTAATTTCATTCGTGCCGTCCTACAAGCGAGAATGGATAAGAGCCAAGACTTTGTTGCCACCGAGTACTATAAAGCTCTCTACGAAAAGATGGATCTTTTGGGCATAGACAGAGCATTTACTAGCCGGTCTGTAAACGTTGGCTTTTCAGGAGGGGAGAAGAAGCGCTGCGAGGTGCTCCAAATGCTGATGCTCCAGCCGCTCTACGCCATACTGGATGAGACGGATAGCGGCCTAGATATCGACGCTCTTAAAGTTGTAGCCCAAGGGATTAACCTGCTTCGAGCATCCTCACAGGCCATTCTTGTGATTACTCACTATCAAAGGCTCCTCAATTACATCGTGCCAGACAGAGTCCATATCATGCTAGAGGGGGGTACCTTACAGTCAGGCCCGAAGGAACTCGCCCTAGAATTAGAGGCTAAGGGCTATACCTGGGCCAAGGAGCAAGCCTTAACCGCTTAAGTTTACTTTCATTCCCTTATGACCACACTAGACACCCCCTCCCTCGATATAGACCGTAATACCGGAAACTTTCACTATACAACAGACTATGCGTTTGACGCTGGCTACGGCCTCAATCCAGAAACGGTACGCTATATCTCAGACGTCAAAGGTGAAGATGAGTGGATCAGAGCTTTTAGAAACAAAGCCTTAGGTATATTTGAAGATAAGCCCCTTCCTACGCATTGGGCCACAGACGATTTAAAACATATCGATTTTCAAAAGATCCGCTATTACCTATCGCAGGGTCAAAAGCCTAGCCGCAGCTGGGAGGATGTCCCAGATGACATTAAGAAAACCTTCGAACGCTTAGGCGTGCCTGAAAAGGAAAGGAAGTTCCTCGCCGGGGTGGAGGCCCAGTTTGACAGCGAGGCCGCCTACTCCAATATGCATAAGGCCCTAGAAAAAGAAGGGGTCATCTTTGTTGGCTCTACAGAAGGGCTGATGCAGTATCCGGAGATCTTTCGGCCCTACTTTTCTAAGGTCATCCCTATAGGGGATAATAAATTTAGCGCTCTCAATAGCGCTGTTTTTAGCGGAGGCAGTTTTATTTACGTGCCTAAGGGGGTCAAGGTCAAACAACCCCTCCAGGCTTACTTTAGAATCAATGCCGAAAGCTTTGGGCAATTTGAGCGTACGCTGATTATCGCCGACGAAGGAGCCGAGCTGACCTATATGGAGGGCTGTACCGCACCCAAGTTTGAGACCACTACGCTGCACTCAGCCGTGGTAGAGCTAGTGGCGTTGAAGGGGGCGAAAATTCAGTACATTACGGTGCAAAACTGGTCCAATAATGTCTTTAATCTCGTTACCAAGCGAGGCCTTGCTATGGAAGAGGCAGAAATCAGATGGATAGACTGCAATATCGGGTCTCGCCTCACTATGAAGTACCCTGGAGTCGTGCTAAAGGGCCGTAAGGCAAGGGGAGAGGTCCTCTCTATTGCTCTAGCAAATGATGGGCAACACCAGGATACCGGCGCAAAAATCATACACGCTGCTGATGAAACCACTTCTAATATCGTTGCCAAGTCTATCTCTATTGGAAAAGGTAGATCCACCTATCGCGGACTCGTTCACATGCCAAAGCAGCTCAGGCACTGTAAGAATAATACCGAATGCGATGCCCTCCTCATCAATACCCATAGCAGGACAGACACCTACCCTACTATTACAGTGAAGGGGTGCTCGAAGTATACGCAGCACGAGGCCAGTGTGTCAAAAGTCAGCGAAGAGCAGCTCTTTTACCTGCAGCAGAGGGGGCTGTCTGAGGCCGCTGCGATGAGCCTCATCGTCAATGGCTTTGTGAATGACCTTGTAAAAGAATTTCCGATGGAATACAGCGTCGAGCTCAAGCGCCTGATAGAGCTTGAGATGGAGGGCTCTGTGGGTTAGCCCTTTGGCAGTATCCGCCTATCTACTACGCATCTTATGTTTTTATCTCCTGTTCTTTCTTCTGAGGTGCAAGAAGCCAGCACTTTTCAGGATCACCTTCGAAGCCTAAACACGTTCCCCGAAGAAGTGCTAGACCTGAAGCAAGAAGCCTGGGATCGGTTTCAAGCGCTTCCTTTTCCAAGTGCGAAAAATCCACATTGGCGCTTTTCAAAGCCCCCTAGTATCGAGGGATTTAGCCTCTGCCCTAGTATCGATAGCGATATAAGCACTCAAGGCATATTCGCAGGCCACTCCAGCTTAGCATCCCTACCCCCCTCTGCTCTAGTCTTAGTAAATAACCATTCTGTCCAAGAGCCAACACTCAGTCCTAGGCTCAAAGAACAAGGGGTCATTTTCTGCTCACTCTTTCAAGCCTTGCATACCTATCCAGAGCTTCTTTTGCCGTCTCTTGGGAAAATAGGCACCAGCCTAGGGGGAGATCAATATTTAGCACTTACCCTGGCCTATGCTCAAAACGGCTACTGTCTGGTTGTCCCTCCAGGCGTCACAGTAGAGGTGCCTTTTGTCATTTATCACCTATTCAAGGGTAAACAAACGGCTGCGTTTCCTATCAGTGTGACTCTGGGGGAGGCGGAATCTCGCTTTCAGATCCGTGAAATCTTTCTTTCAGAGTATGAAGAGAGTAGCTCGTTTGTCAGCGCCTATAGCCTTCTAGAGGCCTCACCGGGTAGCCATGTGGGGAAGACATGGGTCCAAAACCTTAGCCCTGAGTCGATATTTTACCATACCAATCGAAACTTTCTGGCCGAGCAATCGATGTTTAAGGGCTTTCATATCGCCTTAGGGGGCCAATACGCCCGTAGCGAGAGCCATCTCAAGCTTATGGGCAAACAGTGTAAGGGAGAGCTCTATGGCCTAGGCCTTGCTGTTGGGAAACAAACGTTAGACGAGCGTACACTCCAAGTCCATGGGGAGCCTCACAGCCAGTCCAACCTACTCTACCATACCGTACTGATGGACGAGGCTTGCAGTATTTTCTCGGGTCTCATAAAAGTCGAGCCAGAGGCGCATCACGTCGATGCCTATCAGAAAAACTGCAACCTGCTGCTTTCCGAAGAAGCCGAAGCGCATAGCCTCCCTGGTCTAGAAATCTTAGCCAATGACGTGAAGTGCTCTCACGGCGCTACTTGTAGCGAGGTCGATAAAGACCAGCTCTATTATCTGATGAGCCGTGGGCTGAGCCAAAAGGATGCCGAAGCTCTGCTTATTGTGAGTTTTTTTGAAGCAGTCTTAGCACAGAATGAAGACGCTGATGCGGTACTGCTTATCCGGCAAGCCTTAAAGCAAAAACTGAAAACTTCTTTGCATGCCTAATCCTATTTTTCTGAGTCGCGATTGCTTTGCTATTATTATCCCAGCTGGGGATAAAATTCAACTACCCGCCGGCACAAAGCTGAGTATTAGCCACCGCCTAGGTGGGAATTTTACGGTCGTGTCAGACTTTGGGATGTTCCGCATCCAAGGAAAAGATGCAGACGCCCTGGGTGAAGCCATGCCCGAGGAGCAGGTTTTTAGATCAGAAGACGTTCCAGGCCCTCCCAACGAAGAAACCCTCTGGCAAGCCCTACGAGGCGTGTTTGACCCTGAAATCCCCGTCAACATCGTGGACCTGGGCCTTGTCTATTCTCTGTTTATCGATAAGCTCGAAGAACGTTACGTCGTTTTAATGCATATGACGCTTACCGCCCCCGGCTGTGGTATGGGGCCTTCTATTGCCGAAGACGCTAAACAAAAGCTCTTAACCGTTCCAGGCGTGGCCGATGCTTCCGTTGAAATCGTCTGGGACCCTCCCTGGTCTCAGGATATGATCTCCGAGGAAGGCAAAATGCAGCTCGGTTTAATCTAGACCTTTTTAAAAAAATCGCTTTTAATACACCTATTATTTATGCCAAAAGATAACGAACCCAAGGAAAGCAAAGAAGGTGCATCCTGTAAGCACCTTTTACAAAAAAAATTTCTCGAAGAGCGCAAGCTCTTCTTCTCTGGCCCTGTAGATACCGAAAGCACACAAGATTTTATCGAAAAGCTTCTGTATTTGGAGTGGATGGACCCTAAAAAAGACATCACCCTCTATCTGAATTCCCCTGGGGGATCTACCATTGATGGTCTTGTTATCTACGATACACTAAAGCTCATCCAGTCTCCTCTGACTATCATCGTCACAGGCCTTGCCGCCAGCATGGGCTCTATCATCCTCTGTGCAGCACCCAAGGGCCGCCGCTTCCTCCTGCCGCACGCACAGGTGCTGATCCACCAGCCCCATATCACAGGCAAAATGCAGGGCGTAGCCGTGGATATCAATATTTTCGCAAAAAATATGGAGAAGACGCGTCGCATTCTCAATACCATCTTGGCCAAAGCTTCTGGTCAAAAGCTCGAAAAGGTACAAAAAGATAGCGAGAGAGACTTCTATATGGACGCTGAAGAAGCCATTGCCTATGGCCTGGCTGATGCTGTTATTCAAACAATATAAAAAGACTTCTACCCCCCTTCCCCTATGTCTTTACCTTGCTGCAGAGTTTTCTATTTTTTAGCCTGTTTTTTAAGTCTTTTTCTACCTACCTTGAACGCCGCCGAAGAAGACTATCTCGTTACAAAGGCTAGCCCCTATACCTTTGACGAAACCTGCCAGCGTGCAGCCAGCAAGGCAAAAGCAGGTGGGTTTGAGTATCTGTCTGAGTATCACTACAAGAGCCCTGACGGCCAGCACCAAAGTACCGTCTTTTTATATCAGAACGCCAGGCTAAGTAACGCTCTCTTGCAGCACCACCCCCTTTCCGCGCTTATATTGCCCTTTAAGCTTATTATTTGGCAAAAAGATCATAGTACTTGGGTCACTTACCTGCTAGCTACGGTTCTAGATGAGCTAGATGTGCTTGAAGATGCATCCCTCCTCAAGCAAGTGATCGAGGCAATAGAGCACTTTACCGATGAAATCACATTCGCCCCCCTCCCCGATAAGGGACTTTCTTAAAATTCTGGGGAAGCAAGATGCGTTGAAACACGTTGTTATCTATAGAGTAAAAATCGCTTTCTTACCCGTCTAAATAAGGCTATTATATAGGCTCTCTCGATATAGGCCTCTATCTTCTTTCAAACCAAACCGGCCTGTGCCCTTTGCTAAAAAATTGTCTATCTACGTCACTGGCTTTTTACTCGGAATAACCATCCTGTGGTGCCTGGGCGGAGAAAAGCGAAAGTCTGCCAGTACCAAGCCCTATTACCGCCGCCCCATCCAACCCCAAGACCTTCAAAGCCCCAGGCCTGTCGATCCTCTATTAGCCTTTTATTATATAGAAAAAACAAAGCCGTACGGGCTAAAGCGTGTTTTGGTCTATGATAGAGTCGGTCCTTCCGGCTTTATCCGGGTGGAGGAAAAGCTGAGCCCTAGCCAGCCACCTCAGGTTCTCAGTCGCCAAGTCCATATAGCTAATAGGTTCGAGCTCCAGCTGAACGCCACCACCGATCCTGCTAGCCTAAACTCCCTGCTAGAACGCCACCGGCTCACTCTAGTAACAACACTTGCCCCCGGCCGCCATACCGTGGAACTCCCCTCTCCGTCTTTTCCTATGTACAAAAATACGCTCCAAGCCCTGAAGCAGGAGCCTTGCATCCTCCGCGTCCATCCGATTGTTTTTCCCTAGCCGCTTTTTACTCTCTTCTCACGTCACCCAAGAGAAGCCACTCTTGTATAGCCTTAACGTATTTTTGGAGTGCAAAGCTCCTCATCTTAAGGATACTCCACCAGGTTAATTCTTAATAAACCTTTCCCTCCCAAACCCTGTTACTCTATTATATCACAAGTCTTTCATTTTCAAAACCTTCTATTCCATTATAGCTCATGGAGTGTTTCAACTGTGGCAGATGTTCTGTGCCTTTAAGGCTTTCAAGTCTCGAGCACTGAGTGATGTCTAAATGAGTCAGCGTGGTTAGATGCTCAATACCTTTCAATCTTTTAAGCCTGTTAGTCCAACTCACATCCAGATGAACCAATTGCGTCAATCCTGCCAGAAAAGTTAAGTCCTCCAGTAGAGAACACTTTTTTAAAATCAAGGTTTTCAGTCCAGTCAAAGCTTCAAGACCCGCTAAGCTTTCAACTTGTCCGCATCCATCCATATTCAAATACGTCAGTTTGACCAAAGCGTCAATTCCGTTTAAGCCTCTTAGCTTCTCGCACCCATGAATGTTTAAATGAGTCAATTGTCTCATTCTCACAATACCTTGCAGACTCTCAAGATTCTTGCACCCGCTAAGATCGAGAGAGTGTAGATGAGGCAAGTTTGCAAGCAAGTCCAAGCTTCGAAAGTCAGAACAATCTTTGAATCTCAAAGTCCTCAGCTGCATTAGTTTCTGAATTCCATTCAGGCCCATCAACCGCTCTTTACCACTCACTTCCAAGTACGTTAACTGAGATAAGTGTTCAATACCTTCTAAGCTTTCAAGACTGGAACAATGGTTGAGCTTCAATGTTGTCAGCTGATTCAGGCGTTCAATGCCTTTAAGGTTTCTCAAAGCCTGACATCCACTCACATCCAAACTAGTTAAATGAGATAATCCTGCAAGTCCGTTCAGACTTTGCAGCTGAGGACAGCTCAGCTTCAATGCCGTCAGCTTCGTCAGCGATTGTATACCTTCTAAATTTTCAAGAGTAGTTGAAGTCAATTCAAGAGACTTTACCCCTGGAAACACTGTCGTTATCTCTTGCCAGTTACAGTCTTTTGTAATGCTTAAAGAACTACCACCTCGAAAACCAATGCCGGGAAAGTTTTTAAGAATGAGAGCTATTTTCGTTTGATCTTGAGGGAGCTGAATAGTGCCAGAAAAGCCTTCTATAGCTAATTCAGCCATCATTCTCCGGGACTTTCTCAGTTCATTCTCTCCCACCATGGCTGCGGGCACATAGGCAGCTTTTAAAAATCGAAGCAGATCCTCTAGCGCCCAATATTCAGTGATCTTCGCTTGCATTTCGTTAGGTAAATCCACAGAAGTATCATCAAAATCCTCCCTCTGACACGCTTCAAACATTAGCTCGTCTTCGGGGGTCTCTTTTTTTAAAGATAGCAATTGAAGGGGCTGGCTCTGTGCTGAAGCTTCTATTTTTTTTACCTCTCTTGCTGTCAAAGCATTGGATTTAGCCTGGGTTAAAGCTGCTGGATCCAATAATCCCTTCATGCTTTTATTTAAAATCCCTTCACAATTCGCTGGAATGTTAACGCTATTCAAGGATAAATTTTCTTTATTTCTATGTCTCAGAGCAGAAGTCTTAGGGAAACTCTTCTGACGAGGAATATAAGGAATTTTTGTTTCGGAGAATGATTTTCTCATAATAAAGTATTATTAATAGTTAAGAATTTTTTATTTTTAATTTTTATCGTTCCAAAAAGAGCCTAATTTGTAGGCCCCTCCTTAGAGAATACCGAATAAACAATTTTCTCAAGGAAAAAATATCTGCTATTTTATGCTTGACAAATGGACCCCTCTTCTCTTACTATGAAAGCATAAACATTCGATGTTTATGAATTTTTTTTCCAAAGTTTAGTTTAACCTTATCTACACTCTACATTTTATGCGCTTCTCCAATTTTCCAAGGCCTTCTCCTATACGTTCTATTTTCAAGGCCGTCCGTCCTACTCTTGTCCGCTTTGAGTCTCCTAGAGGGGCTGTCAAATATTATTCTGTAAAGCAAGTTAAGGATAACGAGAATCCGATTCCTCAAGGCTTCAATCCAAATGATTTTACTAAAGTCGTAGAATACGCCAATACCTTGAAAGACCCTAAAGAGAGAGCAGAAGTTTTGAAACTTGGCTGGGGTATTCAATCCAGTCAAATGTCTCAAGACATAGTTCGCAAGATGTAAAATTTCCATAATTAAGGCTAGTCTCATCCTACCCCCTCCCCCCCCAGGGCTTTAAAAGCGGAAAATTTTCACAAAACCAGTATCCCTTTTACTCACTTTCAGGCCTGATACACGGCAGACCCTATCAGCTGGGTTCCTCTGTAAAATGCGAGGACTTGCCCAGGGGTTAAGGCCCGCTGAGGCCTAGAAAAAAGTACCTCTCCCGCTCCTTTCCCTTTATAAGTCCATAATACCGGTTGCGTTGGCTCCTGATAGCGCGTCCTAGCGAGGACTGACAAGCTTTCTCCTTCTTGCAACCATTCAGAGTCTTCTACCAGGCTGTGTAGCTGGCCTAAGGCAGCTTTATCTTGGTAGAGCCCGCTTGCTTCCTGCTCAAAGCCGATGATGAGGCGGTTCTGCTCAAAGTCTTTCCGCACTACCACATAGTTTTCAAAGTCTCTATTGGAGGGAATATTCAGTCCCTTACGCTGGCCAAGCGTGTAACGATGTAGGCCCGCATGTTCACCTAGGGCCTTACCTGCTAGGTTAACGATTGTTCCTGGTTGATCCGGTATGTAGTGTTTTAAAAAGTCATTGATGGGCACCTTGCCTAAGAAACATATGCCCTGGCTATCCTTTCTCTGGGCATTGGGTAGGCCCGCAGCCTGGGCTTTAGCGCGCACTGCTTTTTTATGGAGCTCACCTAAGGGAAATAAGGCCCTTTGCAAGTTTACTTCCTGTATTCTAGCTAAAAAGTAGGACTGGTCCTTGGTGGGGTCTAGCCCCTCATGCAGGGTAGACCTGCCCTTGGGCCCTTGTCCTTTCCGACAATAGTGGCCTGTGGCCAGGTAGTCAAATCCTTCGTTAAGGGCATAATCCAGCAAAGCGCCAAATTTCACATACTGGTTGCAGAAGATGTCTGGATTGGGCGTCAGGCCCTGTTTATATCCCTCTACCAAGGCCTCTACGACTTGTTGTTTATACACCTCTACCATGTTTAGCATCTTAAAGGGCAGCCCTAGGTAGCCCGCCACTGCCTCAGCAGATTGCCTGTCCTGGGCCCACGGGCAATCCGAGAGGATGTTCTCTTCCTCACTCATCCACGTACGCATGTAGAGGGTACTCACGGTATAGCCCTGCTCTTTTAAAAGCAAAGCCGTTACGGCGCTGTCTACTCCTCCCGAAAGGGCTACTAAGACCTTCATGCCGCTAAGCTAGTATAGTTCCCCAAGGCAAATCAAGTCTCTTCTATCCAGCTGACCCCTATCCCGGCTTCACAAGATCTTTTTCTATGAGCAGGCCCAACGATCTAAAATACGTAGGTCCGCAAGAGGTCTAATTTTATAAATAATAACACTTGCCTTTTTCGTAGAAAAACACCTAATATCAGCGACATATAAAGCCTTTTATCTAGCCCAGGTGGCGGAATGGTAGACGCTGCGGACTTAAAATCCGTTGCTAGCAATAGCGTGTGGGTTCGAGTCCCACCCCGGGCACCACTCTTTGAAGAGTGATTTCTGACTGCACTCTCTTTTTATCCTAAACTAGATTTACATAGTCGCTCTGCATCACTGCTAAGCCAGCTCAAAACTCATCCCAAGAGCCTATGACTCAAAAATTAATACTTGCTAAAGGTTACTTTCATACCCTATAATACTATCAGGTTTAAATGCCTCATTATCACTCTATCCGCTCTAAAATATTTTATGAAAAGAATCATCTTTCCCCTTCTAGCGCTTAGCGCATCCTTCGTAGGCCTGAAAGCAGCCAGTCCAGCCAATAAGCCAAATATGGACCTCCTCGTTGTCAACGTAGGCGAGGTCTATAATAGCTACTATCGCGCTCAAGAGGGCCAAGAAAAGCTCCAGGCCATTATAGACGCAGCGCAAAAAGAGCTGAATGCCATGATAGAATCTGGCACAGCCCTTGCCAAAGAGGTGGAAGACATGCAGGCCAAGCTCAATAGCCCTAGCCTGAGTGAAGACGCTAAAAAAGACTTGCAAAACCAACTCAAGACTAAAATCGCTGACCTGCAGACAAAAGAAGCTGAAGTCAATCAATTCCGTCAAGACAAACAAGGCCAATTTAATGAAAGACGCCAGTCTATGCTCAACCTCTACCTAGGGGAAATCGGGGATGCCGCCACGAAGATTGCTAAAGCCCATGGGGCCAAGTATATCTTGAATGCCAACGCGGTACTGTATACCGCCCCGGAGGCAAACGCCACTGAAGAGGTCATCACCGCCCTAAACGCTGACAAGCCCAAGGCCGAAGCCCCTGCCAAGCCTTCTAAGTAGGTCGTAGCTGCTGAATAGTCTAAAAAATCCTAAGATTTTATTAGCCCAAAAAGCCATCCTTATTGAAAGGATGGCTTTTTTTATCAGCATAGCTCCTTCTCTACCCCCTCTATGAAATAGATCAAAAAAACAAAAAATATTGACAATCAATGAAGCATAATAACAATAAATAAAATTAAAACACTCAATTATTATGGAACCCAACTCTCCTCCTTCAGGTCTACTTAGCTTTTATACCCAAAACCCGGGGAGCTACTCCCCTTTTAATGCAGGAGACAAAGCGTTCATCCCATTCTCTGTCGCACAGATAGCCACCACTCAATTCAAAGACTTAATAGAAGCACTCATTAGCCCTGAAGATAACTTCGATTCTCTAACCGAAGAAGATCCTAAAGAGGGTATCTATAAAACTATTCAAGAAAGAGCAGCTAGGGAGCTAAGCGCATCTCAAAAAGATGATTTTTTCTTTTATCTCTCTCAGATCCCTGGTCTAGACTATACCTATCTTAAACAATCCGCAGAAGCCATAAAAAATCCCACACTCAAAGACAATGCCTTTTTGAGCATATCCACAAACCCTAAGATCCATATCGTCGAGCGCCAGCAGGCATTAAAACACATACAAGACACACTCACCAAAGATCAAGCCCTGCTTGGCCTCTGCAAGGCTGCTAAAGTCAATCTCAATACTAGAATACAGTTAGCCAAAGCTATCCATCATCCAAAGACTAGAGATCAAGTCCTTTTAGATTTTATTGAAAATATTAACCTAGGCCTTGAAAATACTAAAATAGTAATCGCTGCTATGCATGCAGACGAGCTCAGAGACCAAGCTTACTTAAATCTCTGCCAGTCTCAAGAACTAGCTTACGTTGAACAACCCATTACGCTAACAGAGCTTATACAAAGTCCAAAGATTCGAGATACAGCTTTGCTATCTATGGCACGCAATGCATTTATCCCTTTCTTCCACCGCTTCAAAGCCATTGAGCAGCTAGAGAGTGGAACGGATAAAAATCTAGCATACTTTGAGATTTCTCAATCTTCTCAGTTCTGTATGGAGGAACGCCTAAAAGCTGCTACGCTCCTCTCGGATCCAGTTCTTAAAAGTATATGCTTAACCCCTTGTCAGCATCTACGTTATAAAGAAGACTTTTACAAACCTTGGCTAGACCTTAGACCGTCTGCTTGTTATTTCAGTCAGCTAGACTTAGCCTCCTTCAAAGAAACTCCGTATGCATCTTTTGTAGAAACGCTCCCTCTCCTGCCTGATGAAGACTCTTACACTGGGCTAAAAGAAGAAATTAACGCCTACCACTCCTTAGCGAAAACAGACGAGAGGGCTCTTACCGGTCGTATCAAAGCCCTGAAAGCGATTGCCAGAGTAGCTGCTTCTTATATCCAAAACAATAGAGAATTTTATGCTTTACAGCCTTCTGATAAGCAGTGCCTCCAAGCTATCATCGTTAGAGCCAATCTAAAATCACATTACCTAACACAATTAAGTAGCCTAAAAGCAGAAGCCCAAAATAGAAGCGCGCTACTTTTAGATAAAAATTCTAATCACTCAGCTGTCCTTCCCCCTACCCTAGATGCCCTACAAAGCCTCGATCCTGCCAAACGTGAAGGGCTCGTCCTTTTGCGTAAAGATTGGAAACAAACCCTTTCCACTTCCACTCAACATCCTAATTTTTGGTTGTGGCTAGAAGGTCAGGATACTACCCACCTGCATAGCGATTTACGGCATAGCTTTATATCAAAAAAATTAAAAAAAATTACCTTTATAAGGGGTCTAGCCTATAACGAGATCTTTAGAAATTTTGGGCCTCAATCTAAAGGGCTTATCGAAGATGGATCCTATCTATATACTATCAGCCAAGAAGGACACCTCTACATCTTACCTAGTGATGGAAATCGAAAACAGTTTCTAGAAAACTCAAAAGTCTTATTTACCCCTCCTCTCAGAGACCCCATAGAAGTAGCCAGACTACAGAATAACCGCCTAACCCATGATACTATTCTCCAAGGGGAGAATGTGGTGTGCGCAGGTATCGTAAGCTTTAAAAATGGGAAAATTGTGGTCATAGATAACAATAGCGGCCATTATGTGCCAGACTTATATCACCACCTACATCCTGCCTTATCCCTTCTTTTAAAGCAAAACCCAGATGCGATAGACGATACGGCTACCATCCGCCATTACGAAAATGGGGTTCACTACGCTTATTTGGAGTTTAAACATATCGCTTACTCAGACAAGTCCTTAAAAAGTAACGCTCCTACCGTGAGTATGGAAGACCTAGGCTTTTATAAACCGGTACACCCCTAATATATATATTCCTAAGTCCCCCTATAGGACTATCCGGGCATCCACTCTCTGTTCAACTTTTATGAGATGCAAAAAGCGTACCTGCCCGGCTCCTATCTTGATATTGAGACTCACTGGCTCTGCCCCATACGCATTGAATGCTATAGTATGTTCTCCCGGTTCTAGGTATACTTCCGCCAGCTGTACGCTCTGAGGCAAGGTCGACCAGCTGCGCAAATCCGCACTATCCAAAACAAACCCTAATAGAGCCGTCCCAAGGCCCAAAAAGCCGCCTAGGTTCTGTTTTTCATCCCAGGTTTGTACTTGTTTTTGGCTTTGGTCTCGGACGATAAGGCGAATGAGGTGCCGCAAGACAATGCCTGGATACTCTTCTTTCAGGGCTAGGGCTGCTAAGGCTCCTGGCTGGCAAAGTTCTTGGGTCGTATAGGCTTTTCCACCTACGGATAGGCGCAAGGACTCCATACTGAAGGCTTGGGCTGCCTTCAAATACGGAAGCGCCACGGTGTAGATTCTCCCGTGGTAGGGTATAGGCACTTTTATCTGCTCTCGCTGGGGGATGAAACCAGCTTCATACAAGACTACCAGCCTTCCTTTTTGGGTCTGACCTACTTTTTTTGCTTCTAGGGTACGCCGTAGGGCCTCCTTTAAATAGGTATTTCTAGGGTATAGCTCGAGGGCCTGACGGTAGGATACACGGGCGTTCTCTCTGTCTCCAGCGAGTTCATAGCCAAGGCCAGATAGGTAGCTCGTATACGCATTCTGATAGGTCTTTTTTACAGCCCCTATAGCTAAGTTCAGGTCTTTATACACTTCCTGGAGGCTCTCGGGCTCTTGCTTCCAGTCTAGCTGATGTTCTTTGGCTTCTGCCTCTAAGAGGGCTTGGCTGAGGGCCCTTCGTTCGATCTCATAACGCTCTTCGTTGTTCGCCCGTCTGATTTCCACTAAAGCTCCCTCCAGATCTTTAGCTTGCAGGTAGTTTAGGGCCTGGTAAGTGTGTAAGAATACCTTTTCATACGCCCAGCCCCCATAGGGTATCGTATTATCATTGAAAACTACCGCCCCCACAGTCCCTGCTGCTTGGCCTAAGCTCGTTTCAAAGCGCCGCCCTTCGATGATCTGGCTAGCGGCCTCAAAGTCTACCTTGCTCTTCTCTAGGTCTCCCGCTAGCTGGTGTATTCTGCCCCTTTCTTGCAAATATAGAAGGCCATCCTGACCTTTTAGCTTAGGGTCAATATACTGGCAAGCCGCTTCAAAGTCTTGTTTTTCAAGGTAGTCTTTTAACGTGTTTGCCTGTCTAGGGTAAGGAGTCCACACGCTCGTCCCCACACAGCCACAAAGACTAAGGCCCATGAGGATGAATCCCCAGGCAATGTTTCCTTTGCTAACAATAAATCCCCCCATAACGCTTACAGTTTGAAGGCGGACTTAGATGAAATGCAAGCGTTTACGCACTGCCCACTGGTAGAGGTCTTCGTACTGTTTGGCAGATAGGTTCCAGGAGAAGTCTTGCCGCATGGCGTTTTGCTGCAAGGCGTGGAAGACTTGTGGCTCGTGCTGATAAATCCCATTTGCTAAGTCAATGGTCGCCAAGAGCGCCTCAGGGGAGAGATCTTGGAAGACAAAGCCGGTACCGTCCAAAGAGCCTGGGGTAAAGTTGCGCACGGTGTCAATCAGGCCACCCGTTGCCCGTACGAGGGGCAGAGCACCGTAGACCATCGCATACAGTTGCGCTAGGCCGCAGGGCTCAAAACGACTGGGCATGAGGAAAAAGTCCGCTCCGCCCTTGATGCAGTGCGCTAGGCTCGTATCATAGCCGATGTAAGCATTCATTTGGCCCGGGTACCGCCGCGCATAGTGGCTAAACGCCCGTTCTAGGGCCCCGTCTCCATTACCGAGGACGACAAGCTGCATATCTCCCTTCTCCATCAGCTTATCGATAATGGAAAGGAGGACGTCTAAGCCCTTTTGGTAAAATAAGCGGCTTACGGTGGAAAAGAGGGGGACCTTCGGGTCTATTTTTAGCCTAAAGCGTTCTTGCAAGACGCGTTTGCATACCGCCTTCCCTTCTAAATGCTGAAAGGAGTAGTGCTGGGGCAAATGGGGGTCTTTCTCAGGCGTCCAATGGTCCGTATCTATGCCGTTAAGGATCCCCACTAGGTCTCCAGCCCGGAAGCGCAGGATCTCCTCTAGCCCGCAGCCTAGGGCAGAGGTTTGGATCTCCTTGGCATAGGCCGGGCTCACGGTGCTGAGTTTGGTCGCGTGGTAGAGGCCGCCCTTTAGCATATGGAGGCATCCAAAGCTCTCGATCCCATGGGGGACGAATACGCTCTCTGGCAAGCCGGTAAAGCGAAGGAGCGCAGCCGGGAATACCCCTGGGTGCTCTAGGTTGTGAATGGTAAAGACGCTGGCCGCCTCGCCTAGGGGGCTAGCAGCATCGAGAGAGTTGAGGTAGACGGGAATCAGTCCAGTAGTCCAGTCATGGCAGTGGATGACGCTCGGGTACCAGCCTAAGTGATGGCAGAGGTCTAGGCTTGCGCGGCTCAGGAACGTAAAGCGCTCGCCATTATCCTTGTGCTCTCCCCAAGGGCCGGAGTAGATCTCATGCCGGCCAAAGTACTGGTTGTGCTCGAGGAAATACACGCGAATATTCGGGGCAAACGCATGCTCCCACACCTTGCAGTACTGGGGCCCCGTGCCCAGCTGCACTTTCAGAGGCGCGTCCAAGCCCGTCCACGCAGGGTCCTTCTGCACGCAGCCATAAAGCGGCAGCACGACAGCCACTGCATGCCCCCTCTGTGCCAAAGCCTTAGGCAAGGCACCCAAGACATCCGCCAAGCCCCCCACTTTCGCAAACGGCGCCATCTCCGGCGCTACCATCAATATACGCATAAATCAAATCCCCCCAGTTTAAAGCATTAGGGAGCTAAGGCAATCCTAATGCGCGGGGAAAAGGGAAATGTTTGAGTGTGCTTATCAGGGAATTACTAACCTCAGAACCTTACAACTTTCTGTAAAACCTCAGGTAATTGCTGAAGAAGATACCTTTGACTTTCCTTCAAATAAATCTTCTTCAGCTTCCTACATCCAGCTAATACACTCACATCCCTCAGTGAGTCACACCCACCCAAATACAGCTCCTCCAGTTCCACACACCCCGCTAGCTCTGCCACAGACATCAGTTGATAACAATATCCCAAATTCAGCTTCTTCAGCTTCCTACATCCCCCTAACCCACTCACATCTTTCAGTGATTGACACCCACGCAAATTCAGCTCCTCCAGTTCCACACACCCCGCTAGCCTTGTCACAGACGATAGTTGATCACAATATCCCAAATCCAGCTTCTTCAACTTCCTACATCCCCCTAATACACTCACATCTTTCAGTGATTGACACCCACGCAAATTCAGCTCCTCCAGTTCCACACACCCCGCTAGCCCTGCCACAGACGTCAGTTGATTACAAGATTCCAAATACAGCTTCTTCAACTTCCTACATCCCGCTAACCCACTCACATCTTTCAGTACTTCATACCCACTCAAATCCAGCTCCTCCAGTTCCACACACCCCGCTAGCCCTGCCACAGACGATAGTTGATCACAAGATTCCAAATCTAGCTTCTTCAGCTTCCTACATCCCCCTAATACACTCACATCTTTCAGTACTTCACACCCACTCAAAATCAACTCCTCCAGTTCCACACACCCCGCTAATCCTGCCACAGACGATAGTTGATCACAATATCCCAAATCCAGCTTCTTCAGCTTCCTACATCCCGCTAATACACTCACATCTTTCAGTACTTCACACCCACTCAAAACCAGCTCCTCCAGTTCCACACACCCCGCTAGCCCTGCCACAGACGATAGTTGATCACAATATCCCAAATTCAGCTTCTTCAGCTTCCTACATCCCGCTAATACACTCACATCTTTCAGTACTTCACACCCACTCAAATCCAGCTCCTCCAGTTCCACGTACCCCGCTAGCCCTGCCACAGATGATAGTTGATCACAATATCCCAAATTCAGCTTCTTCAGCCTCCTACATCCCCCTAATACACTCACATCTTTCAGTACTTCACACCCACTCAAATCCAGCTCCTCCAGTTCCACGTACCCCGCTAGCCCTGCCACAGACGATAGTTGATAACAATATCCCAAATTCAGCTTCTTCAGCTTCCTACATCCCGCTAATACACTCACATCTTTCAGTATTTCACACCCACGCAAATCCAGCTCCTCCAGTTCCATACACTCCGCTAGCTCTGCCACAGACGTCAGTTGAT
>JACCDN010767084.1_pt1 | contig 16879 bp, 18 predicted proteins | sample 7441691 | NCBI WGS metagenome assembly JACCDN01 (sample SAMN15323439, study PRJNA562643) | freshwater metagenome | isolation source: river surface water | place: USA:Blue River Watershed | collected 2017-08-16
AAAGGTTTTGGAAGTAATTCCAAGGCCCGGTAGCGCAGTTGGTTAGCGCGCCGCCCTGTCACGGCGGAGGTCGCGGGTTCAAGTCCCGTCCGGGTCGCAAAGGTTTTGGTGTCGTACTTATTTAAGGGCGGTATCAGAACCTTGTTTGGCTTGGTAGCTCAGTTGGTACGAGCGAACGACTGAAAATCGTTAGGTCGCCGGTTCGATCCCGGCCCAAGCCACTTCTACTACTTGTGAATAAGAGTAATTCTCTCCTCTATTCGACCATCCATCTTAAAAACAAATGGTGGTCGGCGCTTTATACCCCAATTAAGCCACCAATGTGAATGAATTGATAAGTGAACATCATCTATAGACCATGGATATTTTTCGATTTCAATAATCTCACCATCAGGAAGTGCTTTTGATACACGGTTCGCACTGTACAGGTAAGTTGATTCACCCTGAAAGCGCATTAATTGAAAATAGTTTTCAATTACATTCAGATTCATTTCCTGAAAAGATTCACTTGAGATGAATAAGTCTATTCCTGCTTCCAAAGAAGAGACTAGCTCTGCAGGCAAATAATTGACACTCCCCTCTTCAATTTCACTAAGAGAATTGAGAATCTTATGTGTTCGATGTGGGTGCACCTTCAACATAAATAGATAATCGAAAAGTAGCTGCCTTCCCAAATTCACTTGCAAAACAGTCGATTTAGGATTGATAAACATTAAGATTGACCCAAGCGTTCCAAATCCATCTCCAATTATTGCAATTGTTTTCATGCCACCAAATTCTGGAATTTTTAAGGTTATCATCTTGAGAGAGTTAGCTAAGCGTACAAAATCAGGGTTGATTGGACGGGATGTCAATGAAGCAACACTCTGCACTGCGCGTCGAATTCGTCTAGGGATCAGCAATAGTGCAGCCTTAGAGCTAAGTGTCATGGGAACATTTGTGAACTTCCGAAAAATGGATAGATTTGCGGAGTTTTCGTAATCGCCAAATCCATAACCACTTAAGAGGATCTCGTCTTCAGTAATTGAAACTCTTTGGTGTTCACTAAGTTTTACCCAGTGTGACGATGTAGCAACTCTAGAATCACTTCCACCACTGAAGAATTGCTCATGCAGTGCGAGAATACTTTCCCACTTTTGATCTGAAAATTCGCTTCTCTGGAATTGAAAGGTCCGGTGCTTTGACATCTTCAAAATCCGATCTTTAGGCTATTTGGGTAGGAACATCGGTATCGCCGAGGCAAGAGGCGACCAATTAAGACTACCGAACTTTAAAAAGAGGTTTCAAGGGCTCAACTTTGAGTTGACTACTCAAAGAACCGTCTTCGATTGTTTTATTCATAATTTTAAAAACTTCATAATATATTTCTGCTACGTGGTTTACGACTCTTTGTTTGTGTGCCAGTGTCACATTGTGAGTACCTAAGACAAGTAATCCTCGTTCAAAAACCAGCTGCATAAAATAAGTTTTTAATTCTTCCACCGAATATTCCGGAGTCGGTTGCCAATTAAGGAATGTCCAAGTCGAATGACCACTGAGGCTGAGCAATTCACTTATCCCAGCGTCTTGAATCGCACGATTTGTCACAATTTCTAGCCCACTTCCTATCGAACCTAACTCCATAGCCAAATTCTCACTCTTATGTCTTTCAATCACATGTTTTGCGGCAGCAAGTGAAAGGAGCTCTCCACCAAAAGTTCCAGAGAAGAAAATCTCTTCCATTTCCATCATTACATCTTTGCGTCCCACTACTGCCGAAATGGGAAAACCATTTGCCATGCCCTTGCCAAAAGTAGATAGGTCCGGAGTCACACCGAATAATTCTTGAGCACCACCTGTGGAAAATCTAAAGCCTGTAATTGTCTCATCAAAAATTAGAAGCGCTCCCTTAGAATGTGCCAACTCTTTTACAGCCTCTAGGTATCCTTGATCAGGATATGCCACATTCATTGGCTCTAAAATAACTGCCGCTACTTTAGATTCAAGTTGACTGAAAAGTGACATGAGAGAGTTTAAGTTATTGAACTCGAACTTATGAGTTAGAGAAGAAACAACATCTGGAACGCCTTTATTTCTGGTGGTTGAACCTATGCTCCAGTCCTGCCAACCAAAGTATCCACACACTAAGACGTGATCTCTTCCTGTATACGCTCGAGCTAATCTAATTGCTGCCGAAGTAGCATCGGTGCCGTTTTTTCCGAATCGAACCATCTCGGCAGATGGGACTAACTCAACCAACAATTCCGATACTTCCGCCTCAAGTACTGCTGGCAGTGACATGCCAACCGCCTTACTTAGTTGTTTCGAAACCGCCTTATTGACCCCCGGGTCGTTGTACCCCAACGTTATTGAAGCAAGTGAACTAACCAAATCGATGTACTTGTTTCCGTCCACATCCCAAAGATGCGGGCCATTCACTTTGCTTGCGAATAGTGGTGAAATGCCAACAGGGTATTGAGTTCGGGATTTACTAAATGTTTGCGACCCTAGAGGAATGGTTTTCTCGGCGCGCACAAGGTGTTGGTTGGATTTATCAAAAGTAGACATGGATTAATTATGCCCCTCTTGCGGTTTCAAAAGAGCTTCATTTCTACGGCTCGCCGATATCCCTGAGACTACTTCTGGATTCAAACGCAAGAATTCAAGGACTTCCTCATGATCAAAAATAGATTCTTGTCCCTTGAAGTGGCTGTAAACGCTTCGCACAAAATCCAAATCTTCAGGGTAGTCAACCGTCCAACGCATATTGGATTGATTTACCGTATTAGAAAAATTTAATACCTTGAAGAAGTCGGGTCGATTGTAAATGCCCATAGTTACGTGTTCTAACTCCATTTTGGATAAATCCAAAGATTCAAGTCTTGATAATGCCTCGCTAGAAATAATCTCCACATCAAGCCCATCTGGGAAAGTTGGCACCAATGAATTTGATAAATAGTCTGGAGATTTCTCCTCAAAAAAAGCGATCATCTCATCTATCAATTTCGGCATTACCAATGGACAGTCTGCTGTTAATCTAATTACATTCGTTGGATTAATCTTCTTGGTGATTTCAAGGAATCTGGACAAAACATTGTCTAACGATCCTCGAAACACCTTAATATCTTTAGATTGCAAAAATTTTACGAGTTCGTCATCAGATCTGTTTACTGAGGTGGCCACGATTAAATCCTCAACATGAGTGGATTCGAAAACCCTGTTGATCTGTCTGAATATCATCGGTTGACCATTGATAGGCTTCAAAACTTTGCCGGGCAGACGGCTTGAGGACATACGTGCCTGGAGCACTACAAGGTTTCGAGGTGATTTCATAAGAGTCTCGAACTTTTTAGTACTTTCGATGTCAGATTGCGGTTCATTAGGTAATCCAATTTCTGGGATCAACCATATGTGAATCAATTTTTAAATTGTTAAATTCAATTCGAGGATAGTCTCGGTTCAGTGCCGAAATGATTCCAATCAATTCTCTCTTAGATTGAGCCCCAAATGTGACTCCAGATGACCATGGAATAGATTTTGCATATGCTAAACAATACTCCAGTGGAACAAGGTTAGAACTTTTGGCAAACTTCCATAAATCAAAAACCACAGGTTTTAAGCACTCAAAAACTCCAGTCAGCTCACTTTCTGACTGCAAAAGCTTCCCTTGCAAAAAAGTGGATCGCACAAATATTTTATTCTCTGCCTTTGAAAGATCTAATAGTTTTGTTGAGTTTAAAATTCTTTGATCCGCTGCATTTTCTGGGACTTGAAACATTGTGAGCATAGGGAGGAAGTATTTTGTATTAACAACTTCAGCTTCGCTATAACAAGAAAGTCCTACGGATCGGGCGAGACCTTTATCTAATATCTCAGTTAATCCTTTTTCAATCGAACTCAAATTATCCTCAAAATTCTCGCTCAGCCCATGAAGAAGTATGCTTTCGAATTGATCAATACCTAAGTTCTCTAGTGAGGTAACAACGCTTTGCTTCATTGAACGTGGATCTCCATATGTGCGTTGGGGTATTTTTGAGGAAATTCTTTCCATAAAATTCTTATTCCTCCCGAGTTTGCCAATAATTAACTCCGCTATTCCATAATCGGGGGATGTATCGATATGAATGTTTTGATTCGAATCCAACAATTCAAATATTTCACTAATGGAGCGTTCTGACAATCCGGCATCACTTTGGGTAAGCCCATAACGTTGGCCAAAATTTGCAGTCCCTAAGTAATGCTCTAAAGCAACATGACTTTCCTTATTGAGCAATGCCATAGCAGAAAGTCTACTTTAAAATTGGATAGTTGATTAAAAAAAGTCTGATTAATACTATGCTTGAGCCAAACTGGAATGGACAAAAAATGCGCATAGCTGTGTTATCAGATATCCACGGGAATATTGATGCTCTTGAGGTTTGCCTAAGATCAGCTCGTGATTCAGGTTGTTCCGAATTGTTTATTACAGGCGATCTCGTTGGCTATTATTATGACATCGACAGCGTAATGTCGGCATTGTCAAAATTTACATATAGTTTTGTGCTTGGAAACCATGAAGTTATGTTACGTGAATTGTTGGAGGATCCATCTTTGTCTCGATCAATCCGGGCTAAGTACGGTTCTGCTCTAGAAGTTGCGCTTACAAAATTGACCTCGTCGCAAGTTGAGTTTCTATGTTCCTCCCCGACCGTCAAATCACTCCGTCGTGGAGATACATGGTTCAACCTCTCTCATGGGTCTCCCTGGTTGGTGAACGAGTACCTCTATCCAGATACTAAAAACGAAATTTGGGAAAAATTTCTTCAATTCGACGATGATGTTTTCATAATAGGCAATACACACCACCAAATGTTAAAGCGAATTAGGGGAAAAATGATTATAAATCCTGGATCCGTAGGTCAAAGTAGAACAGATAAATCTCACGCTCAGTGGGCTGAAATTGATTCTTCTACATTAGAGGTTTCCTTCAAAAGTGTTGCATATGACTCGACAAGGTTACGCAGCAAATGTCAGGAACTAGATCCAGGATTAGAAATTCTTACAGGGCCACTGCAGCCATGACCCAAAAATTTCTCTTATCTAGCATCGGTGGGTTACTCGCACAGAACGTTGCTTCCTGCATACGTGATGAATTCCCGGATGCCTTCATTGTTGGAACTGATACCCATCCAGAGCATGCCGGAAGTCACTTTGCTGATGAGGTGCTAATCATTGATAGAGCGGATTCGAAGGAATTTTTACCTTCACTTAAAGCCAAGTTACAAGAATATAAACCGCATTATTATTTTCCGTTAAACGAGGCAGAGCTTGGATTGCTTTCCAAAATGAGTTTCGACGAGCTGGAAAGCCTGTTTCAAGAAACTCAATTGATTTGGGCCGGTAAGCGTGTACTAGATACATTTTTGGATAAAGAAAACACTATGGTTTATCTAGATTCCATAAAAATTAAACGCCCAAAATCTTATTTGCCGAATGACATTGAGTCATTCAAATACCCTCTTGTTGTAAAGCCAAAGAGTAGTTCTGGGTCAAAAAACATCTTCTTGTGTAATAACTTGGAGGAAGTTGAATCTGCCCTGGTCTTTGTGAAGGATCCTATTATTCAGGAGTACATTCCGGATGTAGAGGGTGAATACACTGTTGGAGTTTTTGCCGAAAATGGGAATGACATTAGAACGGTAGCATTTCGACGACGACTCTCGCCTGGAGGTGGAACCTCTTGGTGTGCGGTCTACTTCGACTCTAAATTGACACAAATATGCGCAACTGTGGCTAGATCCATTGAGCTTGACGGTTCAATAAATATCCAGTTGAGGAAAAATGATGGGGAGTACTATGTTTTTGAAATCAATCCTCGATTTTCATCCACTGTACATATTCGTGCTAAGTTAGGATTTAAAGATGTTCTTTGGTCATTGAGTGGATCAGATAGAAACATGACTTTCGATGAATCAAACCTAGTTGCCAAAACTTTTGCCGTTTATCAATCTGAGGTCCAAATTGATTGAGGCAAAAACTTTTTGGTTCGGGTGTCAAAGTAATTCAAAGGTTGGTCTTGGACATGTTTCCCGATGTGTTGCATTGGCAGAAGAGATTGAAGAACGTGGACACTTTAGTTGCTTTGCTCATGTCTCAAATTTAGATACCCGCGGAAAACAGTTACTTTATTTATCTGGTTTGAGGCCGGAATGTAATTGTAATTCGAAACCCGACATAGTAATCTATGATAGTTACGATTTAGATTTCATTCAAAGTAATCATGCGTCTGGCAAGACCAAAGTAATCTTACTAGTCGATGACATTAGTATGCCTTTATCTGTAGATGCATATCTTGAAGCTAGCACAATCAAAAATTGGAAACCGCTTAATAGCCAGGCATCCATATTCAAATTTGATTGTAACCCTATTTTAAGAACCGTATTTGACCAGCCTTTGCGCTCGCTAGATTTTTCGCCACCCTTCGATGTCATTGTCAACCTAGGAGCAGCTAGAGATTTTCAGCTAATTCTAGAGGAGTTAATTCCACAAATTAGAAACCGATCAGATTTCAACCGCAGAGTTACGATTCTGACGGGTAGTAATTCAGTTCTTGACATTGTTGACACTATTGGAACGACAGATCTCAATTTGATAGAGGGAACAAACAATCTCAGAGGGTTGATCACTCCCCATTCTTTTGTGATTTCTGCAGCTGGTGTCACTGCATGGGAATTGATTTCTCTAGGCGTGCCTGGATTCCTGATTGGAATTGTTGATAATCAAGTTGAACAGTTAGGGTACTTCAATGAACTTGGATTGAGGAGTGGTATTAACTTTCAAGATAACCCAGACTTCTCTACCCAGTTGAATCAACTTCTGGACGGAATGAATTTTGTTGAAACCGCGAAGAAGGCACAATCTGGTTTGAGAAACGGACGAGTTGAGTCTGTAAATTGGATTCTAGGAGAAGTGCTTAATCTGCCAAATCACTTAGGGTGATTCCTTCACCAAACTCAATGGTTCTTCCTGCGATATGATTAATCACTAGGTTAATGGCGCTTGGAGAAAGACCTATATCCGGCCGTACAACACTTAAATTTTCTTCAGTAAGAACTTCGCCCTTTTCAATTTTACGATTTGCAACAATTGACCTGCGATATCGTAAGTAGGTTTGCTCATCTTGTGTTGGACCATCCTGAACTGAGCCCCTGGAAAGCGCTGCCTCGGTAACAGCGCTAATGTAAAGAGGAAGTTTAGAAACAGGCAAAGAAAAACTAGCATCAACTGAAGTTTCGTCTTCATCGAGTTTAACGTGTTTTTCTAAGATCGTTGCTCCTATTGCGACTGCACAAATTGCTGCAGTATTACCAATAGTGTGGTCTGAGAATCCAACTGGAACTCTATATTTTTCAACCAGATAAGGGATGGTTGTTAGGTTCAAGCTTTCTATTCTTGCTGGGTAAGAGGTAGAACACTTTAAGATTGAAATCTCCCTGGATCCTGCATTGGTCAAGGTGTCAATTGCGTATTGAATTTCCTCTAGTTTTGCCAGTCCCGTTGAAAAAATAACAGGTTTTCCCGTCTGTCCAATCGATTTAAGTAGTTGCGTGTAGTTGATCTCAAAGGATGCCACTTTGTAGGCCGAGACATCATTCTCCTCGAGAATTTCAACATCTCTAGGACTGAATGGGGAACTAAAAATTGAAATGCCGACTTCTTTGGCTACTTGAAACAAATCCGGAATCCATTTTGCCGGAGTTTGACCTTCGGAATACAAATCAAAAAGATTTCTTCCAACCCATGGACCAGAGTTCACAATAAATTCAGGGCGGGTACAGTTCAAAGTCATGGATTCCGGTGTATAAGTCTGAAGTTTGAATGCACTTGCTCCGTTTTCGGCACACTGCACCAAAAGCTTTTCGGCGTTGGAATACAAATTTCCGTGGTTTCCAGACATTTCGGTGATTACATATGGCTTGAGCGGATTGCCCAGACTTACGCCGTCAATTCTCATAGTAATAATCTACATGACAAAATTCAAGAAATCGATAAAGGTTGTATCTGAGTGGGTGTTTTTCTCCAAAAAATAACGGATTCAGTATAGATTTTGAGTATGAGCACTGAAAACAAAATCGTTACAAGTGAGTATGGGTATAAGGTTTTTGTCAGCCCACCAAGTCAAGAGTCATTGAATGATTACTACGCTCAATTGTATTATCAGAATCCTCAAGGAACATATCAGGAGAGTTATACAGAAGAAGAAGGTTTTCAGAGAAAGTTACGGATCCAGCTCCTTGATGATTTTATCCATTCCAACATAGAACACGTTGGAAATTCAAAAATGAATTTCTTAGACGTGGGTTGCGGGGAGGGTTTTGTTTTGAGCCATTTTAAAGAAAAGGGATGGGAAATAACAGGTCTGGATTTCAGCACACATGGTGTTCGAATGAAAAACCCAGGATTGGAATCCTTTATTATTCAGGGTGACGTCTATAGGTCAATTCAAGAACTAATATCTTCGGGTTTGAAATTTCAAGTTGTTTTCTTAGGGAATATTCTCGAACACGTCCTTGATCCAGTCGCACTTTTAGATTCTCTAAATCAGTTACTCGCTAACGATGGACTTTTGTGCATTACTGTTCCAAATGATTTCTCAGAACTGCAAGAATACCTCTTGAAGAATGGAGAGATATCGAATCCCTACTGGTTGGCATTTCCAGATCACCTTAATTACTTCAATTTGGACAGTTTGATTAAACTCTTAAACTCTAGAGGACTCCCTGTGATTGATCATTATGGTGATTTTCCAATTGAATGGTACCTATTGAACTCAGAATCAAACTACGTAGAAGACAAATCTAAAGGTAAAAGCGCTCATACGGCGCGCGTAATCTTGGACAGCATGATTAATAAAACAGAAAACGTGAAAGCCAAGCAGAATTTTTGGCGCTCTTTGAGCGAATTAGGTTTTGGAAGGAGTATCACAACTATTTCGAAGAAAATTTAATAGCCGATTAGGGCTACTTTAATCCAAAACTACAGACCCTGCAGGTGTCGCTAAGTGCACTGCAACGATTCCGTACTCACCATCATTCGTTGATGGATCAACAAAATCAACCGAAGCGCCGTTTAATCCACCAAGAATCTCTGATTTAAACCAAGAATCAGCAAGATGATCCGTGTCAGCGATCGTAATCTTCTCAATTGCAGCAACAGCCTTTCCATCTTGAGATGGGTGATCATCGGTTAACCATTGGATAAAAAATGGAAGTTCTCGAGAATCGGTGATCTCATTAACTCCGATTTGCTTCCACTTAAGATCGCTTCCATCTGGGCGTGTGCGGTGACCTTCGATTGCGCTGCGGCCGAACTTCTCTTCAACCTTTGAAATATCTTCAGTTGCAAAAACCCAAGTGAGCCAGCCTCCGCCTTCTTGTGCTTTCTTGCTAACAGCTTTGCCCCAAGGAGTTTGTTCTGTCGCTGGGTGATCTAGTGGGCAGACAACTTCGATGTACTGGCCGTTTTGAAGAGGCATTGTGAAGTTGCGAGTGCCAAAGCGTGGGTGGACTCCACCATCAACAAAGGTGCTGCCTAGGCGAGCGCCAAGGCGTTGAACGGTGTCGGCGAGCTGATCATGGGAGGTTACATATGAAACATGGTCTAAGCGCATGGGGAAATCTTGCCCTATGAAAGGGGGTGCTCAATACCAAAAACCCTGAAATCTAGAGAATTCCTCAAGAATTTATGCTTATGAAAAGTTTAGGTACTCTACGAGATGAATACCCACATAAAGTAAACCTAATGCATGTTCGGCTTGATCATTCAGTTCAGCAGACCGAAATTGACGGCAGACATTCTTCCTTGAAGCCCAACTTTATATCTTATGCTACAAAATTACTTCAAGTACCGAACCTTACCCGAATTTGCAAGCTGCAGATAATCTACAGTCTCATAATATTCAGATTCATGTAAACGAAAATTAGTCCATGCCCCGAAATATGGCCGTCTGACATCGATTATTCCAGCTAATGCGTCTATGCCACTTCCCACATCTATAAAGAGCGCTTTCTTGATGGATTTCAATTCGCTGATTATTCCTGATTTTACGTGACCTACTCCAAATAAATAGACGTTTGCCGAAGAATTAAGAAGCTGATCAGAGAGTATACTTAGAGTTAAATCTAGGTCATCGCAAGCAAACTTTTGAGGTATGCGAATTAATTCCACTTCCCGAGTTATGCCTAGATAACTTCGATATTCCTCAAATTGAAGTAATCTTTCTATCAAATCAATCTTGGGACTTGCCCCAATCAGACCAAGATTCCCATCAAATTGCCTTAACACCCATTTAGATGCGATTGCTGCATATGCATATTCAGCTGCAAAGTCTATCCCCTTACCTGGAAATGTCATATGAAATCTTTCTCGATCCCCTTCGGGAATTTCGCACATATAATAATCGGATTTGAGAGAATTTCTCTTAAATCTCTCTAAATCAATTTCATCGTAACTTTTACTGAGTGCCCGGTTTCCGGGTTTGGCACTCCCGTATGCGGTGCCTGTCAAAAAATAGTAATCGCCATCGCCGAATTTATAGAAAGTTGCTGGTGTTTTTTCTTCGTCAAGTTTTACTAGTAATTTCTTAAATGATTCAAAAGTAGGTACGAAGCGATAGGTTAGATCTGTTTTCAAATAGTCAGGGCTATCATGATAGTTCAAAGTTCCTGGAATAAAAAAAGACTTGGCCATTCTACGTGTAATTCTAAAGAAACGAAATCTCTCTAAGATTTTAATGAAGATATTTAGCATGAAGTCCATGTATTTACATTAGCATCACTAGTATACAACTCAATATTTCCTCAAGCACTAAGTCTACAATTAATTAACTAATTTAGTGCTTGAGCAATTATTTAGTTATTATTCTCAAGAGTGCCTTGCTGGCCATTATATTAGCGGCTCTGATGTAAGGATTTTGCAAGTACCTAAGCATGGAATCATAATAATTATTAAATTCGAAAACAAAGGTGGAATTTAACTGAGTAATAACATGAATTATTGCAACTTGCTCCGTATCCCACTTTCCTTCATCTAACCACGCGTTATGTAACGAGGTCAAAACGTCTTCCGCTTGAGGAATCATTTCACGAGATAATAAAAAGCTTATTCCGCATAATATGCGTGCAGAATTGCCCACCTTACAAAAATTCTCAATTGAATTCGACCTTGATGTTATCAGGTTTCTAATTAGCCCTTTTACACTTAACTGAAACAGTGATTCGAATCTGCCTAAATTTGTGAATTTGATCGGTGAAGATGAGACACTGAAACTACTAAACCTTGAATAACCAGCGTCTACCCACATAAAAAAATCCAAACTTGAGTGTTTAGTAGCCATACTCAAAAAGTGAAACTTGGAGTTAACTACAATTCCATACTCTGGAGATCGATAAACTAAATCACTTGATTGAAAACCTATTGGCGAATCGCATATCTTTCTAATCTTGCTTATCTCAAAATACAATGGCAGATCTTGAATACTGCACAAAAAAAAAGTTGCACTCTTATGTTTGGAGATAAAATTTGAATCAATAGATTGATCGTGAAAAACTATTGCGTTTGGAAAGAAGTGCAGTGTTTCACTAAGCCATGAAAGATACTCACTAGTGGTCCGCCCGTCATGCATCTGGCGATCAATTTCAAAGAAGGCTGTGACTGGTTGCACTACATCAGCCAAGTTTTTCACTCTGCAATTTTAACAGTTAAATACTCAACAAACTTCTACGATGTAATCGAGCTTCTTAGATTATGACAAGAGGCCTAATAAATACCTCCCGTAGCTTGATGGCAAGAGTCGAGTTGCCAAATTACTCAACTCTGAATCTCCTATCCAAGAATTTCTCCAGGCTATTTCCTCTGGACATGCGACCTTAAACCTTTGACGCTGTTCAACCAATCTGACATATTCAGAAGCATTTGAGAGATCTACCGGATTTCCCATATCAAGCCAAACTGAGCCTCGTTCTAGGTCTTCAAATTGAAGCAGATCTTCATTCAAATAACTCGTCAGGAGGTCTGTAATTTCAAATTCTCCTCTGGGGGATTTGATTTGGTTCCTAACTCTCGCAGGTGCCGAACCATCAAAAACGTAGAGTCCGGGAATCGCTCTCTCGCTATCTGTTATAGCGGGTTTTTCCTGAATTCGAATTGGTTTCCCATGTCCATCTAATTCAAGTACTCCAAAATCTCGTGGATCAGAAACTTTATAAGGAAAAATTTTGCAACCTTTTGCTATCTGAGTTTTTTGGATCAATGTGGTTCCAACACCTGATCCAATAAATACATTGTCTCCAAGAATTAAGGTGGAAAAGTCCCCGTTTAGGAAATCTTCTGCAAGTAAGAAGGCTTGAGCAATGCCCTCGGGGTACGGCTGTTCTAGGAATGTGAGATTTAGCCCCCATTGTCTTCCGTCGCCAAGCAGCCGCTGAAACAATTGGGCATCATTAGGAGAGGTTATAATTAAAATTTCCCGAATTTCCGCAAGCATCAAGGTGCTTATTGGGTAATAGATCATTGGTTTGTCATAAACTGGAAGAAGTTGTTTTGATACAACTTTAGTTGCTGGCCAGAGTCTACTTCCGGTTCCTCCCGCAAGAATTATCCCCTTCACCCTCAAACTCTAACAGATGCGTTATCCCCATGCGTTATTGGTATAAAGTCCGAACATGAAGATTGGCGTCGTGGGACTTGGGTACATTGGATCGGTAATTGCTACTGAGTTGGCTCGACGGGGAAAGAAAGTGCTTGCAGTTGAGAATAATGAGGAACGGGTTAGGAAGCTCTCTTTGGGTAGGGTCGAAATTCCTGAGCCTGGACTTGAAGAGCTTATGCTGAAGCAGATTGAAGTCGGAAGCCTAGAAGTTGTTCAGAATTTCTCACAATTAAACGCGGTAGATACTATTCTAATTTGCGTTGGGACGCCGCTATCTGAGGGCCAAGCAGACTTGACACAATTAGAAAATGTTATGTTACATCTTTCTAGTGAACTAGATTCTCAAAAGTTAATAATAATTAAAAGCACTTTACCGCCTGGCACAACTCTAATGCTAGAAAAAATCATCAACTCAACACCGATACAACATTTGCTGGCATTTAGCCCAGAAAGACTAGCTGAGGGACAAGCTTTCGAAGACTTAAGAAAATTGCCGATAGTTGTTGGTGGTGTATCTGAGGCCGCGACAAAAAATGCATTGGAATTTTGGTCTGACGCAGGATTTAGGACGATTGAGGTTGCTTCATCTACGGTTGCTGAGCTGGTTAAATTAGCAGATAACTGTTGGATTGATTTAAATATTGCTTTTGGTCATGAATTAGCTCAAGTGTGTGACTACCTTAATGCTGATGTTCTAGAAGTAATTCGGGCTGCAAATACCCTAGAAAAGGGAAGTTCGATGGTCAATATTCTTATTCCATCAATTGGGGTAGGTGGCTATTGTCTAACAAAAGATCCAATTTTCTTTCATGAATATGCAAGTAATCTCGGGCTAAAACCGCGATTGAGTATTACAGCGAGAGAGGTGAATGATTTTGCCCCACGATATATGTATACGCAGATCAAAAAAGTAATTATGGAAAAGGAATCTAAAAAATTTCTTATTGTTGGAATTTCATTTAAGAATAACTCGGGGGATTTACGCTTTAGCCCTGCGATTGAACTTGCAAGAATCATGGTCGAAGATGGTATTGAATTTCAATGGTACGACCCGTTGGTAATCTCTGACGAAGTGCCAGAATTTCTACAGACTAGAAGGATTTCGATTATTGAAAACTCCACCTGGGATTTCGTTGCCAATTTAGCTTCGCATGAGGGTAAGACTGATTTAACTACGGAAGCAATAAAATCCCTACTCAATGCAAATGGTGTGTTTGTAGATGGGCGTCGATTTCTATCGAAAAATGAAATCGATGAATTAAAAATGAATGGGTTTTCATACGTCGGGGTTGGGCGAGGGAATATCGGGAAAGCTAGTCAATGAAGATTCTCGTAACTGGCTCGAGAGGTTTCATTGGATCTCACTTGGTAGATTACCTCACTCAAAAGGGTCACAGTGTGATAGGGATAGACTTGGGAAATCGTTCAAGAATTGATTCAGATGCTGGCTCCGTTAACAAAGCAAGAAATTGTTTAGATTTAGATATCGTATATCAGATTGATCAAATTGATGAATTAGTGGCAAGTGTTGATTTGGTTTTTCACTTAGCCGCAAGTGTGGGAATTCCGAATTACATAAATGATCCCGTTGCTTTGTTTAAAACTAACGTAATTGGTTCATACAATGTAATCAATTCATGTCTAAAGCACAAGAAGAAAATTGTATTTTCTAGTACAAGCGAAATTTACGGCAAAAATCCAATTTTGCCGTGGAATGAAAATGCTGATCGTGTTCTTGGTTCTACCAGCACTCATCGTTGGAATTACTCAACCTCCAAAGCCACAATCGAGCATCTTCTACAATCGATGACTGGCTTATTAGATTTCAAGATCATCAGGTATTTCAATGTTTATGGTCCGGGTCAAAATCCGATTTTCTTGGTAAGTAAGTCCATACACAGCGCATTAAACGGGCAAGAAATTTTAATGTACGACAACGGTACGCAAACCAGATGTTTAACCTATATCACGGACGCTATACAAGCCACATATTCTGTTGGAATTCAGAACACTTCTTCGCGCGTATTTAACATTGGAAATCCAGAGGAAATCAGTGTGAAAGAAATCTTGGATACAATTTCACAGCATTTCCCTCAAGTTAAGGTAGTCCCGATAGATACGAGAGATCTCTATGGCGATACCTATGAAGACTTGGATCGGCGAGTTCCGGACATCCAATTGATGCAAAGTGAATTGGGCTGGTTCCCAAAAATTGATTACCGTTCGGGTATTTCTCAATTCATTAACTGGGCTAAACAAAATCCAGAGTGGACGCGAGCAAATGCTCGATAAGCCAATCTTAATCGAAGTAGCTCAATTCAAAGACACTAGAGGAACCGTTATTGAATTCTTAAGGCAACGAAATTTTACTGAAGTAACTGGACTTGAATTTAAGCAGATTAACATCACCCTTGGAGAGAAGCATGCAATTAGAGGTATCCACTATAGTCCAACTACAGCGAATTTGGTGAAGGCAATATATTGTATTAAAGGCGCTATTCTGGACGTGGCTATTAATTTGGATCGAAGCTCCCCTGATTACGGAAGTAAGTTTATTTTTCAGCTATCTGCTAAAGACAACAGTGTTTTGGTTATTCCAAATGGGTATGGACATGCGTTTCAAACATTGGACGATGAAAACATTGTGGTCTACGCAATGACTCAAGCATTTGGAGATTATCCTGATTTAGCTTTAAATCCTCTGGACAAATCCCTAAATCTCCCTTGGGCAACTCCAACAATTTGCTCTGAACGTGACTTGAACGCCCCGAGTTTTTCGCAACTAAATGAAGTGCCAGGAACCAATTTTTGAAATTTCGTTGGTTGCGTTTCGCAAAACTCCCATGTTTTCAATTTTATAATTTTGACAATTACTACTTTGAATGAACTTCCAAAGAAGTTGTTCGGATCCAAAAGTTTTCGAATTCGACATTTCATCACGGTACTTCTCAAAAAACTTACAGTAGCCGACGAAAAATTCTGTTTTCATGGTGAAAAACATATCATTCATGGACTCTTCATCCCCTGGATCTTTCACTACGCCATCTAAGAAATAAAACTTTGGATTGCCCGCCGCAATGTCGAAAATCTGCGTATTGTGTAAATTGAGCATTAAGTTAGTCGTGTGAATTTGTCGTCCTGTTATGTATTGAATTTGCGTGTAGTCTGAAAAGTCAACCTGCTTGTAGATATGACGCATCATATCCAATTCTCCAAAACCTTTATTATTCTTACCTGTATTTCCTGGATAAATGAAATGTTGTTGACTAGTTAGAATAGAATTAAGGTCTCTAACTATTGGATTAGAATGTTTTCGAGCGAATTCGTGAAAATTCGAATTATCTATAAAGACTAAATCTAGGTTTGAAGGTTTGTGGCGAAGAATAGATTCAAATGCCATCCTATAGATGTGGATTCTGTCGAGCTTCTTTTTGCGGGATGCGTCGATGAGGATCGTAGAAAAGACGATGCCTAAGGCTTTATTCATTTAGAACTCCGATTTTCTTAAGAATGTTTCTCTCTAAACCAAAATTAAAGATGGAGTTAGCATTTTCAAAAGAACTAAACAGCTCATTAAATGTTATTAGCCTTACTTCACTAATTTGACCTTGAGAAATCGGGGTTTCGTTTCCCGAAGGCGCTATCCGCCACATTATTGTCTGTGGATGTTGGGGTCCAATTATTGTTTGTATACCTATGTTTGTATGGAACTTTGAAATAGCAACAATGGCACGAAATACATCTCCAGACCATGTTTCTCGTTTAATACCTTTTAATTTTCTTTGGGAGTTACAAAGGCTGTGATCAGGTAATGCTGAAAATTCGTCCTCTGGGACCGTGTCATCTACCAGCACAAAACCATTAGGAGTTAAAGAATTGAGTGCATTGATAATGTCAAGATAAGCTTCATGAAAAGTGTGAGAACCATCAATAAAAATAACGTCAAATTTTTCGCTCACATTATGTAAAGACTTGAAATAATACTCTGACGTAGTTTCAATAAACTTACAGGTGGAACTCTTTTTTATTCTACACTTCAGGAACGGATCGACTCCTGTTTTTTTAGGAGAATTTACAGCTTCAAATGTATAACCGTGAGCTACCCCGATCTCAAGATAATTGCGCTCAGGGGTCGCGCGCCGTATGCGTCATATGTTTCAAACCGGTTTGATTAACGTGATTAAAGATAATCAAATCAAAGGTTCGCTTGGC
>JACCDN011100515.1_pt1 | contig 16876 bp, 11 predicted proteins | sample 7441691 | NCBI WGS metagenome assembly JACCDN01 (sample SAMN15323439, study PRJNA562643) | freshwater metagenome | isolation source: river surface water | place: USA:Blue River Watershed | collected 2017-08-16
GCCACTGTTGCCGAGGTTAATGCGGTAATCAGTGTTTGTTTATCAGAGCGTAAAACGCCATAGCCATCCACCGCAACTTGAAGCTGACCGCGCTGCACGGTGCCGAGCAATAGTTTACTGCGCTCGATTTTTGGCTGCCCTGAAGGCTGTGTGATCACGCCTGTGAGCAGCGCCAGCGCAACAAGCATTACACCACCGATTATTAACGGGCGTTTAAAGCGGGAAGATGATTTGGGTTTAGCGATATCCATGCGAATTAACTTTGTAATGACAAATAAAACTTACGCATTACAAGGTTTGTGCCAAAGAATTAACGTATTGATTCGTATGGATTTATTTTTAAGGGGAGGAAAAAAACAAAAGCGATTAGTCCGATATCGGACGCTGAATTCCGAAATCGGACTCGACGTTTATAAATGCAGGTATTAGTGCGGACGGCTCAGTTGAATCAACGCACAAGCCCCAACGCCACTGGCGTTGTTACTTAGAGTAAGCGTTCCTCCCATCTGCTCGATGATATGCCGACTCAAACTTAGGCCTATGCCCTGCCCTTGGGTTTTGGTGCTATAGAAGGGTACGAAAAGATTGTCGGGGTTGGCGATACCTTGGCCACCATCGACGATGCGAATTTCATTGCCCTTTTCATTACCCTGTTCGCGCTGGCTAAAATTCACTTCAATTGAACCTGTTGGGCTGCCCGCTTCAATCGCGTTTTTAATTAAATTAATTAGCGCTTGCTGCAAAAATACGGCGTCTGCCCAGAGTTCTGTTTGCAACCCCTTAGCTTGTAGCTGCGCATCTGGAAATAATGCACTCAATCGTTGAAAGAGAGCCTCTGCACTTAGCCATTGCGGTTGTAAATGCAGAGGCTTGTGCAACTCGGCATAGCGGCTCACGAAATCCTGCAAGTGCTGGCAACGTTCGCCAATTAATTCCAATGCTTGCTGTTCGCGCTCGCTGCTCACTTTGCCTTGGAGACTTTGCGTAAGCGCCGCGACGGGTGTAAGCGAATTGCGAATCTCGTGACTCAATACACGAATCAATTTCTGCCACGCTTGCAGTTGGCCTTCGCGCAATGCTGCTTGAATATTAATAAACACCAACAGTTGGTGACTTTGACCTTGATCGAGAAAACGGCTGTGGCGAATTTGCCACTGTTGCGCTTTGGCTGAATCCGTAAAGTGCCATTCTGGCTCAGCATTTAGCCCTAATAATGAAGGAGATGCATGACGCAATGCTTGCCAAGGGCGACCAAATAATTCGGCGAAGGCGGCATTCGCGTAATTCAATTGTGAGCGGTGATCAAATACCAAAATCGGCGTATTTAATTGATCTATAAGACGATAGAGCAAAAACAATTGTTGATCATAATGGCTCTTGTGTTGTTGTAGTGATTCACCAAGTGCATTTAATTGTTGGTGAAATTCCGCGACCTTTCCACTGGCAAAAACAGGCTTGGCTAAAAGACTGTAATCTTGATGCTGAAGTGCCTCTAATTGCACACTAGCACGACGAAATGCGACAAGTGCTTTTTGGTAAATTCTGCGGAATATCAAGCCATTTAAAATCAGCAAACATATTTCAATCAAGGCTACTTTCCACCATGGGAATACCCATAGCAAAAAACCACAGCACACAGATTGCAGCAACAAACAGATTGCAAAACCAATTTTAAGCTGTGCTTCTAACGAATCAGTTCGCCAAGTCATATTTTTCTAACCGGCGATACAAAGAGGATTTGGTGATACCTAATAAATCTGCGGCTTTTTGTTTGTTTCCATCGCAATCTGCAAGCGCTTGATTAATTAACTGCAGCTCGGCGGCTTCTAAGGTCATCATCGGCATTTTATCGAAAGAAAGTGAATCAACGGACGCGATAACTTTGTTTGGCGTATTAACTGGCAGATTTAGTTGCGCCGCCATTAGCTCACCACTTTGCGTGAGCAACACTGCGCGCTCCATCATATGACTCAGCTCGCGAATATTGCCAGGCCAAGAATAAGCCTGCATAGTTTTAAGCGCACAGGGCGACAATTTAAGTTCTGGCTTACGATAACGCTGGCCGTGTTTGGCCACAAAAAAGCTAGCGAGTGCTGCAATATCTTCTGGCCGTTCGCGCAATGCAGGCACACGGAATTCCAACGTATTTAAGCGGTAATACAAATCTTGCCGAAATAGGCCGTCATGAATTAACTGTGCAAAATCGCCGTTGGTTGCACTGATAATGCGAACATCGGTACGCTGAGTTTGGCTGGAACCGAGCATTTCAAATTCGCCCGATTCCAAAACGCGCAACAATTTTGCCTGTTGTGCCATAGGAATCGTGGCGATTTCATCTAAAAATAAACTGCCGCCTTTGGCCAACTCGAAGCGACCAATGCGCTGTTCTTTTGCATCCGTAAACGCGCCTTTTTTATGGCCGAAAATTTCGCTTTCAAACAGTGTTTCAGGAATGGCGCCCATATTGACGGAAATAAACGCCTGCTGCGCGCGCGGGGAATTGAGATGAAGCCAATGTGCTAACTGACTTTTGCCGGTACCGTTTTCACCGGTCAGTAAAATATTTGCATCCGTAGTGGCGACGGCGGTGAGCTGTTGCATGAGTTGATTCATAGCATCGCTCTGCCACACCAACTCGGGTTTTGGATCTTCCAAGCGCTGGCTAAGCGCGCGGTTTTTGCGATTGAGCGCCTGCAAGTGTAATTGCTGTTGCAGTACTTGATGCAAGCGCTGGTTATTCCAAGGCTTCTCAATAAAATCGCCCGCACCCAACTGCATGGCTTTAACCACTAGCTCAGTATTAGACCAAGCGGTCATGGCGACCACGGGAATATCCCACGCTTGCTGCTGCAACCACGCTAAAAAACTCAGGCCTTCTTCGCCAGAAGTAGTATCCAACCCGAAATTCATATCCAACAAAATCAGGTCTGCTTTTTGCCGCGCCAGCCAGTCTTTGGCCTGCGCGGGAGATTCTGCTTCGGCTATCGCAAACCCAAAATCCTCCAACACAAAACGTGCTGACAAACGGATTTCGCGATTGTCCTCGATGACAAGAACAGTGGACTTTGAGATATGCATGCGCCAAACCTTGTCAGCAAAATTTATTCGATAGTGAAATAAAAATTACAACACTATCTCAGCTAAGTTACCTTTTTCTTCTAACCACGTTTTACGATCGCCCGCGCGTTTTTTCGCAAGCATCATATCCATGACTTGATGAGTACCATCATCGTCGCCAATAGTGAGTTGCACTAAACGGCGCGTGTCGCGTGCCATGGTGGTTTCGCGCAATTGTAGCGGGTTCATTTCACCCAAGCCTTTAAAGCGTTGTACGTTGGGTTTGCCTTTTTTATTTTCGGCAGTGAGTCGATTGAGAATACCGTTCTTTTCACTTTCATCCAGCGCGTAATAAACTTCTTTGCCCAAATCAATTCGGTACAAAGGCGGCATGGCAACATACACATAACCGTTGCGCACTAATACGGGGAAGTGTCTTACGAATAAAGCACATAACAAAGTTGCGATGTGTAAACCATCCGAATCCGCATCAGCGAGAATACAAATTTTGTGGTAGCGCAATTCACTGAGATCTTCGCTACCGGGATCCATTCCTATCGCAACGGAAATATCGTGAACTTCTTGGCTTGCCAAAATTTCAGAGGAGTCGACTTCCCACGTATTTAGAATTTTCCCGCGCAGCGGCATGATGGCTTGATATTCACGATCGCGCGCTTGCTTCGCGGAGCCGCCTGCCGAATCACCCTCTACTAAAAATAATTCACTGAGGGCTGGCTCGCCACTTGAGCAATCTGCCAATTTACCGGGCAATGCGGGGCCTTGGGTGATTTTTTTACGCGCTACTTTTTTGCTGGATTTAACGCGCTTCTGTGCGTTATTAATGCAGAAGTCGGCGAGCTTATCGCCCTCTTCGGTGTGTTGATTCAACCAAAGGGCAAAGGCATCTTTTGCAATACCAGAAACAAAGGCTGCCGCTTCGCGCGATGTTAAACGCTCTTTGGTTTGACCAGAAAACTGTGGGTCTTGGTTTTTATAACTCAAAACAAAACAGCAATTCGCCCAAATATCCTCCGGTGCGAGCTTAATGCCGCGCGGAATTAAATTACGGAATTCGCAGTAGTCGCGAATGGCATCTAACAAACCGGTACGCAAACCATTCGTGTGTGTACCACCTTGCGCGGTAGGAATTAAGTTCACATAACTTTCTTGAATAACTTCGCCGCCTTCTGGCAGCCATTGTACGGCCCAACTTACTGCATCAGTCGTTGCACTAAAATCGCCAACGAATGGCGTTGCAGGCAAAGTTTCCCAACCTTGCGTTGCACCGGCCAAATAATCTTTCAAACCATCTTCGTAATACCAAACATCTTTTTCGCCCGTTTGTTCATCTAAAAATGTCACCGTTAAACCCGGGCACAAAACCGCTTTAGCGCGTAAGACATGACGCAAACGCGTGACCGAAAATTTGGGCGAATCGAAATAGATTGGGTTGGGTAAAAACTTTACGCTTGTTCCCGTTTGGCGTTTTGGGCAGGTATCGATAATTTCTAAGTCAGTCGCTTTATCACCGTTTGCAAAACCCATGCGATACACATTGCCATCGCGCTTAACGGTGACTTCCAACTTGTCGGAAAGTGCATTCACGACCGACACACCAACGCCGTGCAAACCGCCTGAGAATTGGTAGTTTTTATTGGAGAATTTTCCGCCCGCATGAAGCGTACACAAAATCACTTCAATACCAGGCTTGCCTTGCTCGGGGTGAATATCCACCGGCATTCCGCGGCCATCATCCGTTACTGTCACCGATTGATCTTTGTGCAAAATAACTTCAATAGATTTCGCGTGACCTGCAAGCGCTTCATCCACCGAGTTATCGATAATTTCTTGCGCAAGGTGATTGGGGCGCGTGGTTTCGGTATACATACCGGGGCGCTTTTTAACGGGGTCTAAGCCAGTGAGTACTTCAATATCTTCTGCGGAATAATTTGCCATAGTCTTTTAGTTTTCTTCTTAATTTATGTCGAGCGTAAAAACGCCAAGCCACTTTCTAAATATCGTTCAAAGCCTTGAAAGGCGTGATCACCGCCCTGCTCTATCGTTTGTTTGCATCCAGCATATTTTTGTACCGCGTGGCGATAATCCAAAGTTTCATCGCTGGTTTGTACTAGCAGCCAATAATTATCCAAACGCTGGGGATGCACATCAACTGCTTTGATCTCATCGATATGATGCTCGTGTAAAAAGTAAACATCATCCGAGTGATAGCTTTTCAATTCTATGCCCACATATTTAGGCATAAATGTTTGCGGACTTACCGCTGGGTTTATTAGCAGCGCACGCAAATTATATTTTTCCGCCAACCAGGTCGCCCAAAATCCACCCAGTGAGCTGCCCATTAAATATACAGGCTGTGGCAACAGCGATTCTAACAGTTCCTCAAGAAGCTGCTGGGTCTGAGCGGGGTAAGGGGAAAGCTGGGGGCAATGATAGTCTATTTCGGGATGATTGGCCGCAAGCCATGCTTGGGTTTGTTGCGCTTTGAAGGATGAAGGTCCACTGAGAAAACCATGGATGTACAACAACGCCGCCATAAGGGATCAATAACCGGCGGATTTGTAGTCAATAACGTATTGCTTGCCTGTCACTCGTTCAACACCCGTGCTGAGTGTACCGTCGTCGTGGAGGTCGAACCAGCGATAGCCGGGCATTTGGGTATCCACCGTAAAATCATCGCAAAGAGGCTTAAACTGCACACATGTGGAGGGCGTTGCGATGAGCGCTACGCCGCTGCGTTGACTGCTAAAATCTTGGTGTACATGGCCCCAAACGACTGCTTTTACGTTGGGAAATCGGTCGATAACCGCAAAAAAAGCATCTGCATTGCGAAGGATATATTGATCAATCCACTTACTGCCAACTGGGACAGGCTGGTGATGCAACATAACCATCACGTGTTTTTCTGGGTTTGCACCGAGCATTTGCTCAAGATAGTCCAGCTCGCCCTGCTCAAAATTGCCGTGAACCTTAAAAGGTACAACAGAATTGAGCAGCAAAATTAACCAGTTGCCCTGTTCAATAGCCCGCGCTTCAGGAATCTGGGGCAGCTCAATGTTGCTCATGATCTCCGCAGAATCATGGTTGCCGGGTAACCATGCTAAAGGTTCTGAGAAATACTGGCGAACAATCGACACAAAGCGGCGATAGCAAGCATCATGGCCAGCACTGGCGATATCGCCTGTGCATACCATGTAATCAAAATTGGATTCTTTGGAGGCGATAAGAGATAAAACGTCATGCAAGCTTTCGTCGGTATTTAAGCCAAGCAAAGCTTCACTGGTCAGCGGCCCTAGGTGGCAATCACTGATTTGAATGAATCGCTTGGAATTAGCGCCCGCTTTTGCCACAACAGCATCCGTCTTAGGGTTTGCTCTTCCTTAATTCTGGTTATTAAGAAAAGAGACTTAAGAGATAAAAGATTAACGACGGCAACGATAACCGTTAAATAGTATTAATTCCACCCTCCACTTCGCTTAAATTGGCTTTTTACGACCACAACAAACAAAAATAGATAAGAAGTGTGAAGGCGTTAAGAATTCTTAAACGTAGGGAGTGATTGGGAAATGAAAATGAGTTTAGGCAGCGGGTAATTAGACAAGCCCTACTAGGAGAGCTTGATGACTTCATCGGCTTGATGCCCTTCACGCAAGGCCAGTGCCAGCAATTCGCCCAAGAACTGATTGATTTGAAACTTCTCATCGGCGTGGTACATGGCTCGATTGGGGTATTCGTAGCGGGGACGAAGGCGCTTATGACCTTCCCACGCGAGAACTTCTGCTAACTTAGCATCATGGTACATGCGCACCGTTAAGCGCGGCATTTGCAACCAATTAGAGGTTGTAGATACAGAAGTTTGAGTGATCTGTAAGGTTGTTGTATAGGGCGAGCGCTCAAGAATTCGAATTTGATTTAACCACTGCTGGTTGCTGCGGCTAATCAAAAATCGATAAGTATCACTATCTTGAGCATCAACAGATTTCGAAAAATACTGAGTCAATAATTTTTGTAAGCGCAGATAATTTGTTTCACATTCCGCCATTTGCGAAGGTAAATCGACCTTGTAACGTTCACGATAAGTAACGTAATCAGGTTGCTGCTTGGCGATACGCAATGTAAACATAGGTTTTACAATAAGTTAAGAAGATGACGAATTGGCGATTGAATAACTTAAAATCGCCAACCTGTAGCTGAAGTGTTAGCCAGACTCAGACTTAAGTCAATCGTCTAGCAGGATTTATTATACGCCGTGATCTTTACGCAAGCGCGCGCGATTCATTTGTAACCATTGCAAACAAATTAACGCAGCGGCGTTATTAAAACGGCCGTTTAATAACTCAGCAAAAACTTCATCTGCCGCGAAGCTGTGCAAACGAATATCTTCATTTTCGTCAGGCAAACCATGAATACCGCCGGCTTGGCTTAAATCGCAGAGCGCGCAAAACAAATGGAGCTTTTCATCACTACCACCAGGGCTAGATAAAAAATTGCAAATATACTCCATGTGAAATGGTTCTAGCGACGCTTCTTCTAACAATTCACGGCGCGCAACTTCTTCTGCAGTCTCACCGGCTTCCACCATTCCAGCAACCACTTCGTAGCACCACGGGCCAGCCTCTTCACCCATAGCACCGACACGAAACTGCTCAATCATCCCAATTAAATCATGTGTAGGATCATAAACCACAACAGCGACAGCATCGCCACGCACAAACAACTCGCGGCTCATTTCTTTGCTCCAGCCACCTTTAAATAATTTGTGGCGCAGCACTATTTTTTCTACACGAAAAAATCGCTTGTAAAGTTCTTCACGACGAACAACTTCAATATCATCGCGGTTAAATTCTGGTTTTTTTATCATCAACTTAAACCTTATGATAAATCTCTGCGCCCTGCTCCAAAAACTCTTTGGACTTCTGTTGCATCTCCGCTTCAACATCAATCATTTTGATAATGTCTTTCTCGCCGATAACAGAAATGTCTGTACCATTTTTAGCAGCGTAATCGCGAACTTCCTGCGTGATTTTCATAGAGCAGAATTTAGGGCCGCACATTGAACAGAAGTGTGCAACTTTTGCCGAATCTTTCGGCAGGGTTTCATCGTGATAGGAACGAGCTGTATCTGGATCTAAACCCAAATTGAATTGATCTTCCCAACGGAATTCAAAGCGCGCTTTGGATAAAGCATTGTCACGCAATTGGGCGCCTGGGTGGCCTTTCGCCAAATCGGCAGCATGCGCAGCAATTTTGTAAGTGATGATGCCGTATTTAACATCGTCTTTATTCGGCAAACCCAAATGTTCTTTTGGTGTTACGTAACACAACATCGCACAACCATACCAACCAATCATAGCAGCACCAATGCCAGACGTAATATGGTCGTAGCCGGGGGCTATGTCAGTGGTCAATGGGCCAAGCGTATAGAAAGGCGCTTCATCGCAAACTTCTAATTGCTTTTCCATATTTTCTTTAATCATGTGCATGGGCACGTGACCTGGGCCTTCGATCATGCATTGCACATCGTGCGTCCAAGCGATTTTGGTTAACTCGCCTAGCGTTTCCAACTCGCCGAATTGTGCTTCATCGTTCGCATCGGCAATTGAACCGGGGCGTAAACCATCGCCTAATGAAAAGCTTACATCGTAAGCTTTCATGATTTCGCAAATTTCGTCGAAGTGCGTGTACAAGAAATTTTCTTTGTGATGCGCCAAGCACCACTTCGCCATAATTGAACCGCCGCGCGACACAATTCCCGTAACACGTTTGGCGGTGAGTGGAACATAACGCAGCAATACGCCAGCATGAATAGTGAAATAATCCACACCCTGTTCGGCTTGTTCAATCAAAGTATCGCGGAAAATTTCCCAGGTTAAATTCTCAGCAACACCATCTACTTTTTCCAGCGCTTGATAAATGGGTACAGTGCCGATAGGTACGTGTGAGTTGCGAATAATCCACTCGCGAGTTTCATGGATGTTTTTGCCAGTAGACAAATCCATCACTGTATCCGCGCCCCAACGTGCACCCCAAGTTAATTTCTCTACTTCTTCTTCGATAGAAGATCCTAATGCAGAGTTGCCGATATTGCCGTTAATTTTCACAAGGAAATTACGGCCAATAATCATTGGCTCTAACTCTGGGTGGTTGATGTTTGCGGGAATAATTGCGCGGCCGCGAGCGACTTCATCGCGTACAAATTCTGGCGTAATTTCATCGGGAATACTTGCACCAAAGCTCTCGCCTTTGTGTTGTTGATCAGAAATACCGAGTTCGCGTGCCTGAGCCAAGGCCATATTTTCACGAATGGCGATGTATTCCATTTCTGGCGTAATAATGCCGCGCTTGGCGTAATGCATTTGCGATACATTCATACCGGCTTTGGCACGGCGTGGCTTGCGCGTTAAATTAAAACGCAGCTTGGCTAATTTTGGATCATTCAAACGAGAGTTGGTAAATTCTGAGTGACTGTCTTCCAAGACTTCAGTGTCGTTGCGCTCTTCAATCCACGCGGTGCGAACATCGCCTAAGCCGGTGCGCAAATCAATTGTTACGTTCGGGTCAGTGTATGGCCCAGAGGTATCGTAAACACGAACCGGTGGATTTTTTTCACCACCGAAATCAGTTGGTGTATCGGCCAGCGTAATTTCGCGCATAGGCACGCGAATATCGGGACGCGAACCTTGCACATACATTTTTTGCGAACCGGTAAAAGGTTGCACTGAAGCCTTGTCAACTTCTGCACTTTCGCTCAGGATTTTTTCTACGCTGGTGTTCATGATTTTTCTCTTTGTGAATACAACTGATAAAAAGTTAATACAACTTATAAAAATGATGCACAGGGCCAGAACCCTGCCCGATGCTTAATTCATTCGAGTGCACTAATGCATTGTGTAAATAATCTTTTGCCTGCGCGACTGCATCGCGCAGTGATAATTTTTTGGCTAAACCCGCTGCAATTGCAGAGGCTAGAGTGCAACCTGTGCCGTGGGTATTTCTCGTCGCAATTCGCGCGGCGCTGAACAATTCAAAGCCGTCTTTAGTGAGCAATACATCGGTAGCATCATCGCCTTGAGCGTGGCCGCCTTTCATGAGCACAGCTTGTGCGCCCATCACCAATAGCAGCTCAGCTTGTTGCCGCATTTCTGCAATATTTTGTGCAACAGGCCGATTGAGTAGCGCAGCGGCTTCCAACAAATTGGGCGTTAAAATAGCCGCGCGCGGAATAAGGTTTTCAATAAGCGTTTTAATCGCTTCTTCAGCTAACAATCTATCGCCGCTGGTAGCCACCATAACAGGGTCTAACACCAACGGAATCTGCACACACATTTTCAATGAGTCCGCTACCGCGTTAATAATCTCGGCGGTTGCCAGCATACCCGTTTTAATTGCACCCACTTGAATATCGCTCAATACAGAGTGAATTTGCGCCTGTACAAATGCGGGTGGAATGGGCCATACGCCTTGCACGCCTTGAGTATTTTGAGCGGTTAGCGAGGCAATAGCGCTGCAACCATAAACACCTAAGGCAGCAAAGGTTTTGAGATCTGCCTGAATGCCTGCACCGCCGCCGCTGTCGCTGCCAGCAATGGTCATTGCAATAGGTGTCTGGATCATCGAACTCATGAGGCTTCCGCAATCAAACAAGTAAACGTGCCTATCGAATGGGCAATAATCGAAGGGCAATAGAATTAAAAGGCGCGGGAGAGAGGGGCAGCCAAGCTGCGAATGGAAGCTCTCGTTCCCTACGCCGGTACTAACCGGATCAGGTCTGCGGGTATATCTCAGCTGTGATCACGAATCACCCAGCACCCCGACAAGAAGCCTCGCAGTCTAGTGAACTTGGGCAAACGAGTAAAGAAACCTTTAGTGCTAACTCGTCTCACTGAGGGCAATAAATCCATAAAATATGGCCAAACAGGGTCACACAACCGCTGAAATTAAGGGGTTCTCTATAGCGCACGCAGTTCATTACAAAACCAAACAACTGCTGCTTACATTTGTAACTACTAGCAACCCTCACAAGTGTTTACCCTTTTTAACCTGTTGATAAGCCGCAAAGCTCGACCCATTTGAGCCAACCCGCTAAACTCGGCCTTTTAAACTCGTGAATCCAAACTGTGCCGATTTGCGTCTAAGCTATGCGTACAACTCCATATAGCTGACAGCTAAACATTTTTTAGCTTTATACCTTTAAACACCTTGGAATCTTTTCCCTTCAGGATTTTTTATGAAAGAGTCGTTCTCTATGAAAAAGTCAAAGCTTTATTTAGCTATAGGTTTAATCGCCCTCGCTCCGTTTGGTGCCAGCGCCAATACACTTCAAGACATATACGAACTTGCGCTTAAAAATGACGCGCAACTTCAAGCAGACAAAGCGGGCTATGAAGCAGGTAAAGAATATAGCGCCATTGCACGCGCAGGCTTACTCCCACAAGTTGATGCAAGCTATACCTACACCGATGCCGAGTCAGAATCTACATCTACACCGGCCACCCCCCAATCCGATGGCAAAAGCGACAGTAAAACAAAAGCATCGAGCTTGTCGCTAACCCAACCACTTTTTAATATGTCCTCTTGGTATAACTACAAGCGAGGTCAAAAACTAAGTGAGCAGGCAGAAGCGCGTTTTGGTGCAGATCAGCAAAGCTTAATCGTGCGTGTTGCCACCGCTTATTTCAACGTGTTGCGCTCAGTGGATAAATTAGAAACCACTATCGCCGAACAAAATGCATTTGCACATCAACTCGATCAAGTTAAACAGCGCTTTGAAGTAGGTTTGACCGCCATTACCGATGTACACGAAGCTCAGGCCGCTTACGACAGCGCATTGGCAGCCACTTTAGAAGCGCGCGGTAGCTTGAGTATTAGTTATGAAGCACTGGAAGTGCTAACTGGCAAAGCTGAAGATCAAATTGCACCGCTTTCCGATAAATTCCCAGTAGTTAACCCAACTCCAGCAGACCGCGCTGAATGGGTTAACTTTGCACTCAAAAACAATTACAACTTGAAGGCAGCCAAACTCAATGCCGATGCTGCTGCTAACTCTGCCAGTGGCGCGCGTGCGCAACATTTGCCAACCGTATCCGCCACCTTAGGCTATTCAAAAACGGATAGAGAAGGCGAGTTCAATAATTTTTATTCTGAAAATGAGAACGATGGTTCAAGCGTTAGGATTGGTGTAAATATCCCTATTTTTAGTGGATTACGCACATCAAGCAGCGCACGCCAAGCCGTTTCTCTCGGCTTACAGGCCCAGGAACAATACAACAGCACCCAGCGCAACACCATTCAAAATGCACGCTCATTGCACCTGTCAGTTGAAACCGACGTAGCGCGTATTGCCGCACGCAAACAAGCGACTGTATCTAACCAAAGCGCGCTGGAGGCAACCCAAGCCGGCTATGAAGTTGGTACTCGTAACTTGGTTGAATTGCTCCAAGCCCAAAGCAAGCTTTACCAAGCGCGCCGCGATTACTCCAATGCACTTTATGATTATGTGATCGACACGATTAAATTGCGTGAAGTTGCCGGTATGCTTACCCCAGCCGATGTACAAGAAGTGGATAAGTGGCTGCAGGCTGGTGCACCCGTTAGCCGTTCAAAATACGAAAAATAATATTTTATTTTTTGTAAGCAACATAAAAAAAACCGCGCTTTTTGCGCGGTTTTTTATGTCTCTAATTGTGGAGAAAAGCAGAACCAGACTGCTATTCTTATTTAGTAAAAATCGCAGTCTAAACAAAACCTACTTAAACACCGCCACAAAACCTCCGCGTGATTTAATGGTAAGCAGTGTTTCCTTATCGCTATTTATTTCGCTGCTAGAAAATTCCCGCTCGGTATTTCCATCAGTAATGAGTGTGGCTTTTTTCGTACCGATAAAACTCAAATCCAGTTTTAGATTTATATCGCCCTGCCCGGCATTAAAACCAGCGACATACCAACTATCGCCAGATTTACGCGCAATCACGACGTATTTTCCGGGGACACCATCTACAAACTTTACATCATCCCAAGAACGCGGCAAATCTTGCAAAAAGCTTTTTACATAATCGGGCGCGGTTGCCATGCCTTCAGGAATTTCAGCGAAGTGTTGAATGCCGGAGTGAAATAAAACCGATTCAGCAATTTCAAAACCGTTACGCGTTACGCGCTTTATATTGGGGATATCGCCAAACACCATGGGCGTAAAATCCATAGGGTCAAACAAGTTACGGGTGAAGGGGGCCATAGCTGCGTGAGTTGGAACAGCATCTTGATCGCCTTGGGAGAACGTGGTGAATTCAAAGCCTTTAATGGATTCCATCGTCATTAAGTTAGGGTAAGTACGCTGCCAACCGCGCGGCAAAGTTGCACCGTGGAAATTAATCAATAAACCCTCAGCTGCAGCATCTTTTAAAATATCAATGTAGTAGGCCATCATCGAACGGCCATCGCCACCAAAGAAATCAATTTTCAAACCTCTTACGCCCATTTCACGCAAACGTGTAAATTCTTTTACGCGCTGCTCATGAGTCAGCAATTGGCTTTTAGGGGTCATTTGAGTGGTATTCCAATCACCAGAAGAGTTGTACCAAAGAATAATGCCGATATTTTTTGTAGTTGCATAATCGACCAACTCTTTCATTTTTTCGTAGCCGATTTTTTTATCCCAGTCAGCATCCACCAAGGTGTAATCCCATTTCATATCCACGGCGTAATCAACAAACTTTTTCTGCACATCAAACACAGTAAAGTCGTCCTTTAAAATCGCCCAACTCCAAGAAGCATGCCCAGGTTGAATGTGTTTTTTATCAAATGGAATTGCTGGTGCTGCTAGATCTGTACCCAGTGTTGATTCCATCACCGTGGGTAAGCTACCAATTGCTAGTACGCGCCATGGTGAGATTAAATCACTCTGACTTTCCGCCAACAAATTACCGCCCGTAAATACTTCAGCCGCCATAGGCAAACCAATTTTGTATTCGCCTTTTGCAGAATCTGCTTGTAAACGCGAACCGTGGAAACTGCCATCGACATTAACTTCGGTCAGCGCAACCCAAGTATCGTCAATTTTATAAAGCGCAGGAAAAACCCAACCAGCTGGCGAAGGTGAAGCTGTACCTACAGCAATATCCATTAAATAATGTTCTTCATAAGATGGATTAGTATTAGCAAAGCCCGTTTGCGCAACGGCCATAGGCTGCAACCACGCTTTTGCATTTTCGCTAAACGCAAAACTGGTTGTTTCATTTTTAAATTGCAGTAATTTTTTGTCTGGGTTTGGTACTTGATAACGGAACGCGACACCATCATTGGAAACGCGGAATGTAACCATTAATTCTTGACCAGCTGCATTTTTAACCGTATAGGTTTGTTCGTTCGCGCTGTAGTGAATTTTGTGTTTTTTACCAACCATCATCTCATAGTCGTCATTAATGGTTTTGATGGCTGAGGTGTTTTTAATGGTGAGAGCATTCGTGAAATCAGCATCATTCAACGCCAAACCAAGCGCTGATTCTTTCAAAACAGTTTTTCCATCACGTGCAACGGTATAACGCAAACTGCCATTTTCACCTTGACTGACTCTAACCTGCAAATGCTTATCTGGACTGACAAGATCCTGTGGTGTGTTTTTAGCGCAGGCGACAATAAAAATGCATGCAAGGCTAATCCATAATTTATTCATGAACGATGCTCTCTTAATTAGAATGGACTCAGAATTAAAAAAATCGCCTACTCCAATGGAGTGGCGATAAGGTTAAAATTACTTTTTCAGCAAGCGCAAACCATATAGACCGCCAGCAATTGAATCTTTGTTTGCTACAAACTTAACAATCAATTTCCCGTTTGATGTACGAATGAGCTTCTCAGGGATGACGAAATCTTTGGTGTAGATCTCTTGCGGCGCATCGCCCGTTAAAGTGATTGATTGAATCAAAGTGTCGTTGATGAGCAAATCAAATTTTCGCCCAGCATCTAGCGTTGAAAAGCTTAAACGTAACGTTTTCGCCTGGCGCTGTTTATCGTTTAACTCATAACTCATCCAACCCGTTGCTTTACGCCAGCGCATACCTTTATTGAGTCCAGTATCCGCACCTTCCGCTTTAAAGAAGTGATCTGACTCTGGCTGCTGCTCACCTGGAGCCACTTGATCTATGGTAATGGCATCTAATGCTAAACGAGCACTCTCTTTTGCAGCCGTTGCTTCTTGTATCGTGACTAAATTATCTGGGGTAACGTAAGGCCAATAAATCATGTAGCGTGAATCGTGTAAACGAAAGAACGGAATGAATTCAATACTCTCTGAGTTTTTACCTTTAATCACATCCGTAGCAGTAAAGGTCAGCGATTTGCCTGGCACAGGTTTAATGCTACCCATAAAATTTTTACTATCACTCACAAACAAAGGTGATGCTTCTAATGGGCATACTTGCCCTTGTGCTATGTGACCCATGCGTGAATCATCGGCAAGATAATTTAATTTCTCACTGGCAAAAGGATTGGTTTTAGCCGCCAATACGATGGGACCGTGCAATAAAGCAAAGTAATTGGATTGATCTGGCATTTGCTCCAAATGGGTTTTCATCGGGAGCGACACGTCAACTTTATCGCCCTTACGCCAAACGCGATTGAGGCTGATGTATTCGCCAGGCTGCGAATCCAATTTAACCAGTTTTTTGTTGATGCGAACTTGTACGTCTCCAGCACCCACCCATTTAGGATAACGAAGTTTAAGTGTAAATTTTTTATTGGAGTGAATAGTAAGTTGCGTACTTTCTTCACCTGGGAAAATCGTACTTTGCGTCAACCTCACATTTTTTTCACGCCAATGTAATTCAGAAGGAATAAACAGATTTACATACAGCGAATTACCTTCATGGGCGTAAATAAATTCGCCATATTTTGAATGACTTTCAATTCCGGAACCCACACAACACCACATACCTTTGTCTACCTGCGAATAAACGCGATAGTGGTTGGGGCGCATAGGGGTGAAATAAACAAAGCCACCCGTTTCTGGTCGCTGTGATGAAAGAATATGATTATAAAGTGCACGCTCGTAATAATCCGCGTAACTCACTTTTGCGTCACTTAAAAACAGTAACTCTGTCAACTTAAGCATGTTGTAAGTATTGCAAGTTTCCGGGCCTTCAACCTCATCGATCATGCTGGAGAAATCTTTATCATCATGAAAATGTTCTTTAACACTATTACCGCCAATAGCGACTGTTCGATGATCATGAACCGTTTGCCAGAAGAATTGTGCTGCATCCTGCCAATCTTTTTTTCCAGTTAAGTCGCCAATCCGTTTAAAACCGATGACTTTGGGAATTTGGGTGTTGGCATGTAGGCCATTTAGCTTGTCTTGATCTTGTTTGAGCGGGTTTAAAATCGCTTGATGTGAAAAACGCTCAGCCAATTCTAAATATTTTTTATTTCCCGTTAAGGCATACACGTCAGCAAAAACTTCGTTCATACCACCGTGTTCGCTACGCAACATTTCTTGCATTTGCGCATCAGACAAGTTATTGGTGAGACCTATTGCCCAATCCGAAAGATTAATGAGCATTTGCTTCGCGTCTTGATTGCCCGCATAACGATGAGCGTCTCGCAACCCAGCAAAAACTTTATGTAAGTTATACCAAGGTACCCATTTACCGTTTACCGAAAAGTTATCTACCTTGAGCTGCCCCTGAGCAATCTTCTCGAAGGCTTCTTTCCCGCCAGGAATACCGCCGATGTAACCCTTCGTATTTTCTTGGCATCTTTTTAATTCCGACACAACGTAATTCAAACGTTTTAAAACGTCTTGATCACC
>JACCDN010422660.1_pt1 | contig 16859 bp, 15 predicted proteins | sample 7441691 | NCBI WGS metagenome assembly JACCDN01 (sample SAMN15323439, study PRJNA562643) | freshwater metagenome | isolation source: river surface water | place: USA:Blue River Watershed | collected 2017-08-16
CGAGATTATGTTTATATCGCTGATGTTATCGAAGCATTGCTATTGGCCGGAACCAAAGATAATCTTGGAGGTGAATCATATAACATTGCAAGTGGCACTGGAAAAACTATGAAGCAGGTTTTCGAATTCCTAGCCTCTGAGGTTGAAAAAAAAATCGGACAACGAGTTAAAGTTAATTGTGTTCCGTGGCCGAGTGGTGCTGCGTCGATTGAATTTAGGCAATTTGTTGCCGAGATTCAAAAATATAAAAATGCTACTGGTTGGAATCCTCGAATAAATGTTGAAGAGGGGATTACGCTAATGATTAATGCATTAGCAAAAGAGAAAATAAACATGATTACTAAAGTCTGAAATTATTACGTCGCAGATTGGATGGCGAATAACTTAAGGATATTAGACCGCTATATGATAAATACTATTTCTTCCGTGCAAGTATTAAAACTTCCCTACTTTCTTGATGAAATGGGTGATCTTGTAGTCCTAGAAGGCATGGGCCATAGCCCCTTTGGTATTGCTCGCGTTTTTACTATACGTGCACCTGAAGGATTCATTCGGGGGCGGCATGCGCATAAATTGTGTGCACAATTTCTAAATTCTCCATGTGGCTCAGTCGAAGTATTTTGTAATGATGGCTCTAATGAGGCAGTATTCGAACTGAATCATCCAAATATTGGTCTATATATCCCACCTGGAATATGGGCAGAGCAAACTTATAAGACAGCAGACGCATTGCTAATGGTGTTATGTGATCGTATATATGAACCCGATGACTATATACGTGACTATAGTGATTTTTTAAAATACCGTCAGGAGTTATTAGGGCGAACTGAGCCTACAGGGGGGAGATCGTTGTGAAAATTGTTATTACAGGCGCTCTTGGACATATAGGCTCTTATCTTATCCGATATTTGCCGACCCAATTTCCCGAAGCAGAAATTGTCATGATTGACAACATGATGACCCAACGCTACCCCTCATTGTTCAATTTGCCTGCACTGGGACGCTATAGTTTTATTGAGGCAGATATCACTAGAATTGACCTTCAGCCAGTACTTAAGAATTGCCATGTTCTAATACATTTAGCTGCCATTACCGATGCTGCAGGGACTTTTGATAAGGCGGAGTTGGTGGAGGCAAATAACTTTCAGGCTACGTTGAAGGTAGCAGAAGCTTGTGCGCAAACTGGAACACGATTGATAGCCCCATCGTCCACTAGTGTGTATAGCACTCAAATGGATGCGGTTTCAGAAGATTGCAGTCCTGAAGAGTTAAATCCAATTAGTCCATACGCCATAACCAAACTAAAAGAAGAGCAGGTTATAAATAGATTCTTCGAAGAGAGCCGGCTGAAAGCGATTTCATGCCGATTTGGCACAATATTTGGCTCATCTCCTGGTATGCGTTTTCACACCGCAGTTAATAAGTTTTGCTGGCAGGCTGCGATGCGACTCCCAATTACCGTTTGGAGCACTGCATATGATCAAAAGCGACCATACCTTGATTTATCTGATGCTGCGCGAGCAATATCATTTATTATAAAAGAGGATATTTTTGATGGTTGCATCTATAACGTTTTAACGTGTAACGCAACAGTACGGCAGGTAGTGAAAATCATACAAGAATTTTCACCTGATTTACAAGTTGGTTTTGTAGACAATATGATTATGAATCAGCTATCTTATGAGGTTTCATGCGAGCGATTCAAATCGAAAGGGTTTACTTTTTCTGGTGATTTACGGCGAGGAATTGGCGATACAATTGCATTGCTGCAGCAGGCTAATGGGTAGAAAATGCTAACGATAAATGACAGTAAAATATTAATCTTTATAAGTGAATATTTCTACCTTAATCGATGCATTGTTTAAATGAAAATTAACCCCCCCCCAGATTCAAACTTCAATCAAACTGCTAAAACAGACATATATCAAGTGCGGATCCTTTAAATAATGCCCACTTGCACAAATAAAAATAATGTACGTTACCAGGATGACATTCTAGTTAGCGTATGTATTACTTCATACAATCGCCCTCAAGGGTTAGATAAGATTTTGTCATGCATAACAAAACAAACTCACAAGAATCTACAAATTATCATTTCTGATGACTGTTCGCCGGATGAAAATGTAAAAAAAGTTATCTTGAGTCATGCGGAGAGGGATAAAAGAATAGAGTACTACATACAGGATAATAATTTACATTATTTAAAAAATCTAAAATTTACGCTTTATAAGTCAACTGGTAAATTTATAATGTGGTGTGATGACGATGATTGGTATCACCCTGAATATATTAAAAAATGTTTATCTGCTTTGATAAAGGATGACGCAGCAATTTGTGCCTTTAGCTATTATGAAGAATCAGACGAATTTTTGGAAAAAAAATATAATTATCCCAATCAAGCTAAATTGCTCGAGCGACTTACGAATGAAAGTACGGTGATGAGGTTGTTGGCGTACTTATTTTCATACAATGGATATGGATATTGCAATATATATTATGGCTTGCATAGAAGAACGATTCTTCAATGGTTCAATCCTGAGAGCTTTAGCATGGCAGTAGACATGGATGTTGGCATGAAGCTAGTTTCATTGGGACCAGTGGCATTAGTTAAGGAGTATTTGTTCAAAAAGAACATTGATACCCCAAAGCAATATTTCCAATCACCATGTGATGTAAAACTTAAACTAAACTACAGAGACATTGCTTTCAAGATCTCATCATATTTGTTGAGTTATTTAAAACAAGCATTTAATTACTGCAAAATCCTTGGGTTCTATCATTCAACCGTTATCATTATTTTTTCTCCATTATGGATATCCATCTCAATGATTGTTAATGCTGTTAGTTTTATTAAAAATAATAACAAATTAATAAAATAATTTTAATCTTAATGCTGCATAACTATCGTGAATGTTAATATAAAAATTAAAACAATATTAGAATATCTACCGTCAATTTATAATACAAGATATTCATATATTTTCACATTATATGGAGTGGAAGTTAGTCTAAAGAGTCTGAGATGTAACGTAATAAATGGCGGTCAATTACAACAGATTTTAGTTAACGAGTCCCCCCACTTTCGGTGTGCGTTGGAATGTTTTGGAAATGCTATTAAGATAAACCAACTGCTTTATCTTAATAGAAGTTTAATAGCCGGGTATCTTGAGTGTAATAATCTAGAACAGTGTAGAAAGTATATTAGCTATATTGAAAATGCTCACCCAGATACAGATGCTATAGAAGCTTTTCAAAATTTTCTAAAATTATTTACAAAAAGTTTAGAATGTGGGTCTGAAAGAAGCTGTAATTATAGAGTTTTAGTTAAACGAGAATCTGATTCGAATGGCGAAAATTTTTGGCTTCTAATTGACGGCCTTCATCGGTCCTCTATTTTATTGGCTTTAAATGAGTTAAGAGTCAGTGCTAGAGTAAAATTCCCATAATATAATTATGCGATATTATTATTTTGAATATTTGTGACCTAGTACTATTAGCATTTTATGATTTTAAATTAACTGTTTTCCATTTGAATAAAGAATGATAAGTTTTGAGCGAAACCTATATGACATGGTGATGAAGTGCCATGAATTAAATTTGAGTGGGGGTGAGTGCCTATTTCCAAAAATTGTATCGCTTTCGAACTTGAGTTGCAGAATTGATGGTTTAGGAAAATTGCCAATATCTAAAACACCTTATTATAAGTATTTCACCAGAAAAAATATTTTCGGAAAATATTTTCCCAATGAATATAATGATCTTAAGCTATATCTTAAAAAGCAATGTTCAGAAAAATATCATGACAAAATTCAAAACGCTATAGGTTTGTTTGCGGAAGATGAAGCATATCTTGGTACTAAATATAGCGCATCAGCGATATTAGTGGATTCAGATAACTGCATTATAGATGGTAATCTTCGTGCTGCTAGGCTCTTATCGCTTGGTGCAACCCATGTAGTAGTAAATGAATTTAGACCAAATGATTTAAATTATTCGCGTGTTAGTTTGGGTTTTGATAAAGGTGCAAGTGCTGTAAATGCTGAAATTACTAGCTACCTTGATGCTATCAAGGACTCTTTCAAGGAGTGGTATAGCCCGCTAGAATTGGGGCCCTATAAATTGCCAAAAATAACCTACCCTCACTTTAATGAAATTTGGGACTTCGATGAAAGTGAGGGTATTCGAAATTGGTGTTCAGTTATAAGGAATGTAGTACCAGATATTTCAGGAAAAACTGTGCTCGATATTGGATCAAATATAGGTTTATTTTCGCTAGAACTTGCGCGAATGGGCGCAAAGGTTTGCGGTGTAGATCGTGGGCCTAGTGTAGTGCAACCAAATAATCCTTTTTTGGGTGCGCAAAGTGTTCCCAATCAGGCATATTCAATTAGGAATGTGTATGAGGCTTACTACGGAGTGAGATTTACAAATGTTGCTTTTGCTGAAATTGATTTAATGGATTTTGATTTTTCTGATACGAAGTGCGACCTATTTTTTTCATGTAGAGTTTTGTATCACCTTGGAAAGCGTAGGATGGAAGAAATCATAGCCTCAATCTCTCAAAATATTCCAGAGATTATTTTGCAGTCGAATGAAGGTCACGGCGGTAAGCTCGGATACATATCCTCAATGGAATTCCATAAGAAATTATTAGGGAAATATGGGTATACGATTAAAAAAGAGTGGGCGCCTTCAGGCTGCGATCATCCAATTGTTTATGCTGGAAAATAACAATTGGGCGGTTTGAATTGAAAAAGTGTCTTTTACTTGCACCTCTTGAGGCGCATGCGACGGTTGGAAGGCTGGCGGCAATCGCTTCGAGCGGGTTTGAACTTCACGTGGTTGATGTAAGCAGTAACCCTCCGCGTTTTGAGCTTAATCAATATCCATTTACTGAAATCAAATCTTATAAATATTTCAATATAGGCTCAATACTTGGCAAGCATTCGCAGATGGTTCATGGGATTGTGAGCAAATTACGGTGCGTTGGATTGATTAAGGAGTCGCGAAGCGTTATAGGGCATTTGACCGAAGAAATTGAAAGAGTGAAGCCAGATGTTGTTGTTACCTACTACGGCCCCATTGGCGTTCAGTATGCAAAGATTGTTAAGATAATAAACAGAGATTTACCTGTTGTTAGTATTCTGAATTTAATTCCTTCAAGCCTTGATTATGACAAGACAATACGTGGATTTTTTTTTAAAATCCTTAATGATGAATTAAATAATTACACACGTATAATCCGAAAATTGGATTTCATAATCTGTGCCTCTCAAAAAATGAAGGAGTACGTATCAACTAAATATGGGGTAAATAGCAATAGAATGGCTGTGTTGCCAGATTATTTCCCAAAGTCGATGACATTCAATAGCCCAGATATTGATGGTAAACTGCCTGGTTTAAATCTCATATTTCTAGGTGCTCCAGAACGCTGGGGCGGTTCATTGGATAATATTGATAAGCAACTATTCGGACTGGCATGTTCTGGTATTTCAATATATTCAGGTAACATAGCTGATTTCGTAAAATCAACCAATAATGCATTCTGTTATCCATTGTTTAGTGATGAAGAGGTTTTTTCTGGAAAGCTATCTTCATATGCCCATAAATTCCAAGTCTCGCTAATTACGTATGGTATTGACAAGAGACACCAGAGGTTCAAAACAACGCTCCCTACAAGATTTTTTTCCGCTTTATCAGCGGGTATACCGATTGCTGTTAGAGCAGGATTATTTGATGCTGTTGAAGCATATGTTGAGCAATATCAAATAGGCTTTTCATATCAGAATATAGAAGACTTAAAGTCTAAGTTGCTCGATCAAAAAGCAATGAGCGTTTATAGAGAGGGTGCGATTCAGCATTGCAGGGAATACTATGCTGAATCGCAAGGTATTGAGTTTAAAAAAATTTTTAATTCTTTGTTTCTTAATTAGGGTGATGCATAGTTTATGAATACTAGAATTTACGTTACAGGAGCTGCCGGCATGATCGGCTCAGTTTTTTGTAAAGAGGCTGTTAATAATGGGTGTAATGTTGTCGGTATAGATAACTTATCTAGAGGAAAGCTGGAGAATATATGGTCATTACAAGAAAATAAGTTATTTAAATTTATATATTCAGATATATCAAATGATTTAGACTGGGCTAATGATTTGAGTGATTCTGATATTGTTGTTCATTTAGCGGATATTGTTGGAGGAATTGGCTATGTCTTTAACAATGAGTGGAGTATTTTTAATAGAAACCTAAGAATAAACTCAAATTTGGCTAGGGTGGTAAATTTACGCAAACCTCGACAACTTATATACATCGGTACTGCTTGTTCCTACCCCAAAGATATGCAGAAATCTATAGATAAAAGTGGATTACGAGAAGACGATAAATTTCCAGCAGATCCAGAGTCAGGTTATGGTTGGAGTAAGTTAATCGGCGATATCGAATACAATTTGCTATGCAAAAGCAATGGAATTATTTATACAAACATTGATCTCCACAACGTATATGGCTCACCCTGTGATTATAATCCTTCTACAGCCCAAGTTCTTCCCTCGCTTGTTTATAAAGCATTAACATCTGATCAGTTGATTATTTGGGGAAATGGTGAGCAGGGAAGAGCGTTCATTGAGGTGAGAGATGTTGCTAGTGCGATTATGGCCTCAATAAATATGAATGTTAGCGGGTCTTATATGATCGGGCCAAATTGCTGTACGACGATTGATGAAGTTGTGCGAATAATATTATCCAATCCAAAAGTTAGATCGAAATCCGTTTTTAAAGATCTTTCGAAGCCTGTTGGTGATATTGGACGCTTTTATGCAGGCACGGCTGCATATGAGAAATTAGGCTGGATTCCAAAGATTTCAATTGAGCATGGAATTAATGATTTGATTGATTATATAGGCAATAAAATATGAGCTTGATGCTCAAATTCAGAGCGTTAAAAGTAATTATTGGATGTGTTTTATTATTTTTTGGTTTATCTATTTATCTTTCCAATTTCTACGATTTTGATATATTATTCGTGTGGTGGCTAATTTTATTTTCTTTATTACCGTTAGTTTTTTTATCGTTTAATATTGACTATATTTACATAAGAATTATATGTGTTCTCACCCTTGTAACACAATCAATATCAGCCCCAGTATTTTATATTTACAAGGATGATTTTTATTGGGATAAGCCGTTTACATTTAACTTTTCCGGGGCTTATGAAATATTTTTAAAAGTCTTTTTATTTAATTTTTACCTTGTTTTATTTTCGTACCTATTTAGAATGTTTTTTAAATATAGTGGTTCCAATAAAAACTATAGAATTACTGACTGGAACAATGGTGCAGCATCACGGATACTATTTAGTAATTTGAGACTGCCAGTTAATAATAATCTTTCTGGAATCGGGCTTATTTTTTTTTTATTATTATTGATACCGATTAATTTTTGGATGTTTTCCCAAGGCATAGGCGTTGTTGGAGTGCAACCATCTCCTTTACCTTTTAAGCTTGTTGGTATTTTGTTTTATTTCACAAAATATATTGCTCCGTTATTAATTTTTAGCCTATTTTATTCATCTAAGCGAGGATTAATTCTAGTTGTTTTTTTAATGATATATTCTTTTGTTTTAGGGCTTTCTTCGTTAAGTCGATTTTCCTTTTTAATTGTATTACTACCTGTTATTTTCGTTGGTCTTTGTGAGCGTAGAAGTATTTTGCTTTTTGTTTGTGGAATTATAATCTCTTTTGGATTTTTCTTTATTACATACACTCGTGATTTCGTTTATATTATTTCTGATGGTGTTGTAAGCGGTAATTTTGAAGACGGCCTTTGGATAATTGTTTCAAATTCCATTTCTAGTTTATTTTCTGGCAATATTGATATTAAATATTTTTTAATTATTCCATTGGACATTATCAATAGGGTTGAGAGTTTTCAGAATTTAGTCATGGCGCAGTTTTATGATATTTATATGCTAACAACCCCCTTGGCAATCATAGCTAATTCATTTTCTATTAATTTTTTTCAGATAGATCCTGATTTACACCATATACAATGGCAAGGAAATATCCTGCCATCAGGTTTTTTTAATGGGGGTGGATTATTATCTAATGCTGTTATTTTAGGGGGCGCTAATTTAGCTTGGATTTTAATCTACGCATTTGTTGTTAATTTCATTCTTTTTAGTTTTGAGATTCTTGCATTTCGCTTAACCTTTAAATATAAATCCCCAAGATCAATCGGTGTGCTACTTACGGCTTTTTTTTCATTTTGCTATTTTGCAGCAGGCGCTGGAAACAATTTTATTTTATCAATGTATGCTGTAGTTTTCTTACTTAGTGCACTTCCCCCATTCTTTAGTTTTAACAAATAAGCACTAAAACATGGTTTTTGATAAATCCACTCCTAATGTCATATTCTTCTAGCCTTAGGAGTCCGGAAGTCTCTGTGCTGGTATCGTGTTACAACGGTGACCGCTGGCTAAGTGAAGCTATCGACAGTGTTCTGGCTCAGAATTTTGAGGACTTCGAATTAATTTTGATTGATGATGGTTCTACGGATGATACGTGGAGCATCATTCAAAGCTATTGCGTTCGAGATAGGCGCGTGGTTGCTATTTCTAAAAAAAATACAGGCCTTGCAGACTCACTAAATGTGGGGCTCGCCCAAGCAAAAGGTAATTGGATTGCTAGGCTCGATCAGGACGATCTGTGTGAGCCAACGAGGCTTGATGAGCAGATTAACTTTGTGCGCAACAATCCCGATGTGGTGTTGCTTGGCACGGGTTTCCTTGAATTCGGTAAAAAGGGGGTGATAAGAACGCACATCTATCCGTCTAGCCATCGCAAGCTTGTTAGGCGCCTTGAACGGTCGCAAGGTTTTTTCCCTCATTCATCGGCTTTTTATCGCGCAGATGTCGTCAGGCAGGTGGGTGGTTATAACTTACGCATTCGCTGGGCAGATGATTGGCGTCTATGGCTGGAGTTGTCGTTGCGAGGGAAAATTACTACTCTTCCAAAGCCTTTGGTGCGAATACGGAAGCATTCTGACCAGATGTCTTTGGAGGGAAATGGCAGAAACCAACTATGCGATGCAATAGCATCTTCGGTTTGCCATTTTCTACGAAAGACTGGCGGTGAAGATCCTTCAGTAGGTGTGAATACTGATGACTGGATAGCATTTAGAAGTTGGGTGGAAAATCGAATTAGCGAAACGGGTGCTTTTGAGAGAAGAAACGCATGGGCAGGCGCACGCAAGGCTTTTTTAGCCTCCGAATATGGCTTGACTGGCGCGCTTCGCTTCGCTAGTTGTCTCCTACGATCTGGCTACGCCTGCATGCTCTTATGGGAAAAGTTTTTTGGTTCTTCATTGCCGGAACGCTTAGCGCGCGAATGGGTGGCTTCAAGAGAATTTTAATGTATTTTGTCAATTGTATTGAATTTTATTAGTTACATATTGAAGTAGATTGGGGTGAAGTGATAAATAATTATGTTTTTAATTTTTCTGTTTCTCGTTCTGGCGGCGGCTATAAACGCCTTTACGAATATGCGCGAGCTTTGAATAGCAGGGGAGGGGCGCATTTCATCATTCATCCTGATTCCCATTCTTTAGTTAATCGGTTTCCTAATAACACATATCACATTGTTCGGCAGACAAAGGTAAAAAGATTCCTCAATGATTTCGGCTACTTGAGTGCGATAATAGATGCCTATGGACCGCTAGATTTTTACTATTCTTATGGTATCCCCATTCCTTTAAGGGTTGCAAGAGTAAATTGGTTTCACTTGAGCAATGTATTGCCGCTTGCTCCGAGTGGCATGCCAATGACACTATTGGATGGTTTTAAAATGAGACTTCTTGGCTCTAGAATAAGGAGTAGTTTTAAAAATGCAGATGTGATTTCGGCTGAATCAGAATATTCTCTTGGATTGATTACTCGACAACCAAAGCAAAAACTTTTTTTATCTGTGAATGGTAGTGATGATGAAATTAAATTTTTAAGCAATGCTAGCCATAAAACTAAAAAAGATTTAGCTGTAGTCATGGGGACTTATCGCCATAAAGCTATTGAAGAGTCATACCACATCTTTAAAATGCTCAAGAAGACTCGGTCCGCTAATTTAAAAATGCTCCTAGCGGGTGATCCTATGCGTATTCCCGAAATTATAAAATTAGATTCTGATGTTATTGTTGCGGGACATCTAACAAGAAACGATTTAATCGATGTTCTCGGGGATTCAAAATTTTATATATCAACTACATACATAGAAAATTCATATAATGCAGCAGCAGAAGGTATTTTTTTGGCAGAAGAATCATACATATCCAATATTCAGCCGCATCTAGAGCTATTAGAAGGGGAGAGCTATAGATTTACCGCTATTCCTGGCTTATCTAGGCTTTTCTTGCACATAGAAAGGAAATCTTTGAATGGCGTCAATATAAAATCATGGGATGGAGTGGTTGATCAAATGATTGGAGAATTACACAGACTTTTGAATGCCAAAACTAATTAAATTGGTTTGATGTATATGCTTATCAACTAGGATTATATATTCCTCTAGTTGTGGGATGTATTAGGATTTATTGTTATTCGATATTTAGTCTGATAATGAGCCTGTGAATTTTTATAAACAAGGTAGCTGCATGAAAACTATAGATGAAATGATTGAGGTAAACAAAAAGCAAAGCTTATTTTATGACAGCATAAGTTTATCGGAAGATCAAGAGCATGGCATTGGATATGCAAAACACCAATCTGCAAACTTAATAACTAGGTTTTGGGCAACTCTCCGGTACAGGCAGCAGGCCGCCAACATTCTGAGTGGTGTAGATGAAACTAAGTGGAGGCTACACCGCAAGTGGTTAGAAAAAAAACGTGGGGGAACTTCCCTTGAGCTTGGTTGTTTTCGGGGAACATATTTTACGGATGAGTTAATTGAGGCTAGTGATCGTTATTTTGGAATTGATTTGAGTGCTAAGGCAGTGGAAGCGCTCAATATCAAAATTCAGAATTTAAATTTACAAAATAAGGCTAGAGCGGTAAGTGGGGATTTTTTGACATTTAACGAAGATATAAAATTTGATTTTATCTATGCTCACGGCGTACTTCATCATTTTGAAAATTCGGAGCCTCTGTTTGAAAAGATATCTAATCTATTATCCCCGGACGGAGTATTAATACTCTCTGAGCCTTCGCAGGTAAACCGATATTTTTCTTTGATCCGCAGCCTCTACCGTCCATTCCAGTCTGATAACGAGTGGGAATGGCCATTTACAAGAAAAACTGTCGATAATTTAGAAAAAAATCTAAAACCTATTGAGGGATTTGGGTGGGGCAGAAGATCACTTTTTTTAAGTATTTTTGTATCTCTTCCCGTTGTTGGCAAGATGTTTATGGCTACATATTTAAAAAATATAAAGGCCGAACTGAGCTCTCCATGGAGTGATGATATTTGGTTAAATTCAACAATTGTTGCTGTATATAAGAAGAGGCATGCATAAATTTCATTTCTTTGGATTGTCGGAATTTTGATTTCGTACAACGTTAAGAAGGGTCGGTATATTCCCTTAGGAGCATATACGCTTATTTATTTTTGAAATTAGCTGATTCTGAGTGGTGTTGGTCTTGAGTTTTGACTGGGTGAAAGAATGAATATATTAGTCTTGGGCGCAAGTGGAATGCTTGGAAATGTGGTGTTTCGTTTGCTTAGCGAAAAAATAGAATGGAGGGTGTTTGGAACTATTCGATCCGGGGCTGATAGAAATTTTTTTTCAAGCGATGCCTCCAATCGCTTGCTTTCGGAGGTAGATGCTGGAAATTTTGATTCAATAGTGCAGGCCTATAATATCTCCCGCCCTGATGTTGTTATAAATTGCATTGGCTTAGTAAAGCAGTTGGCAGATGCAGAGGATCCGCTTGAGGCAATACCCATTAATTCATTACTTCCACATAGGCTTGCTAAGTTATGTGAGGCATTCAGTGCTAGGTTAATTCATATTAGTACTGATTGTGTATTTTCCGGAGATAAGGGAATGTACAGGGAAACGGATTATGCGGATGCTAGGGACTTATATGGCAGAACAAAGCTATTGGGAGAAGTCGATTATGACAATGCCGTTACTTTACGTACTTCAATTATTGGGCCAGAATTAAAGGGCGCCAATGGTTTACTTGCATGGTTTTTATCTCAAAGCGGAAGCTGTACTGGTTTTACTCGCGCTATATTTTCTGGTGTTCCTACTATTGTTTTGGCTTATATTATTCGTGATATTTTTATTTCAAGAACCGACTTACATGGCGTATATCATGTTGCATCTAAACCAATTTCGAAGTTTGACCTTTTAAGTTTAATTGCTGAAATTTATGGCAAGAAAATTAAAATAGTACCTAAAAGCGATTTAGTTATTGACAGGTCTCTGGATCCGATCGCGCTTGAATTGAAGACTGGCTATGTAGTGGCAGACTGGCCGGAGTTAATTAAACTAATGTATACATTTGGATGAGTTTCAAGCGATCATGTTTAAAAATAAAGTATTGATGATTACTGGTGGTACCGGATCTTTTGGGAACACGGTACTTAAACGTTTTCTTTCTACTGATGTGAGCGAGATTCGAATTTTTAGTCGCGATGAAAAAAAACAGGAAGAAATGCGTATTGCATTTAATAACCCAAAACTGAAGTTCTACATAGGTGACGTAAGAGATTACGACAGCATATTCCGTGCTCTAAAGGGGGTAAATTATGTTTTTCATGCAGCCGCTCTGAAGCAAGTTCCCTCGTGCGAATTTTATCCCCACGAGGCAGTTAAAACTAATGTACTAGGTTCGGAAAATGTAATGTCTGCAGCCATTGCTTCTGGAGTTTCGCGAGTGGTTATGTTGAGCACTGATAAGGCGGTATACCCAATTAATGCAATGGGAATATCAAAAGCGATGATGGAGAAGTTCATGGTCTCAAAAGCTCGCATGCAAAATGTTGGTGATACGGTTTTCTGTGCGACACGATATGGAAATGTTATGGCTTCTCGTGGTTCTGTAATTCCCTTGTTCGTTGACCAAATTAAAAGCGCCAAGCCATTAACGATCACCGATCCAAAGATGACACGCTTCCTAATGTCTCTTGAAGATTCGGTTGATTTAGTTCTATATGCTTTCGAGCATGGGAGTCAGGGTGATATCTTTGTTCAAAAAGCGCCAGCATCAACTGTTTTAGACGTGGCGCAAGCCTTAAAGGAATTGTTTAAGAAGGATAATTCAGTGCATATTATCGGTACCCGACATGGCGAAAAGCTGTACGAGACATTAATTTCACGAGAAGAAATGTTTAAGGCAGAAGATCTGGGAAGTTATTATCGAATTCCTGCAGATAATCGCGATCTTAATTACGCACAGTTTTTTAGTGAAGGGGAGGAAAAAATTTCCCTTCAACATGACTACACATCACATAATACTGTGAGATTAAACATTGAAGAGGTAAAAAAACTTTTGCTTAACTTGGATTATATTGCCCAGGAATTAAATGCTTAAAGTTATGACTATTGTTGGAACGCGACCAGAGCTTATCAAAATGAGTCGTGTTATTGCTGAATTTGATCGGTACACTGATCATGTTTTAGTTCATTCTGGACAGAATTACGATTATGGGCTTAACCAAGTTTTTTTTGAAGATTTAGAGATTCGTAAGCCAGACTATTTCTTGAATGCAGTAGGCGATAGTGTAGCGCAAACCATAGCAAAGGTTATCGAAAAATCTGATGTTGTTATGGAGAAGGAGTTACCTGATGCTGTGTTGCTTTATGGCGATACTAATTCATGCTTAGCTGTCATTGCTGCTAAGCGTCGAAAAATACCTGTATTTCATATGGAGGCTGGAAATCGTTGCTTTGATCAGCGGGTTCCAGAAGAGCTAAATCGTAAAGTTCTCGATCATCTAAGTGATATCAATCTTGTTTTAACGGAGCATGCGCGTCGTTACTTGATTGCCGAAGGCATTCGTCCCGATTCAATAATTAAGACGGGATCCCATATGTTCGAGGTCCTCGATTACTACATGCCTAAGATACTTCGCTCTGATGTGATTGAGCGCATGAACCTTGTTTCGGGAAAGTATTTCATTGTAAGTGCGCACCGCGAAGAAAATGTGGATAGTCGTGAAAATATGCTAAATATGGTCGAGACTCTTAATGGTCTGGCTGAGGCTTATGGATATCCAGTAATTGTTTCGACCCACCCTCGTACAAAAAAACGTTTAGATGATATGGATTTGGGTGGGCTTAACTCCCATATTCAGTTTTTAAAACCATTCGGCTTCTGTGATTACATCAAATTACAGATGGAAGCGACTTGTGTTTTATCTGATAGCGGCACAATTACAGAAGAGGCTTCATTGCTTAATCTTCCCGCGGTCACTATTCGAAATGCCCATGAGCGTCCAGAGGGTATTGACGCAGGCACTTTAATTATGAGCGGTCTTAAAAAAGAGCGGGTGTTGGATGCCGTACGCATCATCATTGACCAGCGTGATGAAAATAAATCTGTAATTCAATTAGTTCAAGACTATGAGGCGGGATTGGTCTCGAAGAAGTTATTGCGCGTAGTTCTAAGTTACGTTGATTATGTTAACCGTACGGTATGGTCTAAATGAGTTTTTATGCCTTAAATAAAGGGGATGTGTATGTACATTTATTGTCAAAATATTCGGATTCATTAATATCGAAGAGATCTCAGTGAGAAATATTTTTGTTTTAACGGAGTATATAAACAAGGCAGAAAATTCGACTGGATATTATTGGAGCGGAATAATACAGTCGCTGGCAAAAAAATTTGGCAAACTCTCTGTAATTTGTCCAAAGCAGGATCATCAGAATTTTAGCGGCAAGGGATCTATCGATTGCTTATATGTTGAGCGTAGCAATTTTTCTAATGGGCACTTATTAACCCGAATCCTTAATCAGTTAATGCAATCGGTAAGGTTTGCGTTTAGTCTTATGCGACGAGTGAAAAAAAATGATGTTGTGATTTGCGGGACAAATCCAACATTATTTGTTTTGCTCATGCCGTTTTTAAAAAGGTACAAAAATTTTACTTGGGTTTTAATCGTTTATGATTTATTTCCAGATAATTTAGTGCCGGCTAAAATATTGGCAAGCGATGGAGCCACCTTTTTCATTCTTAAGATATATTGCAACTGGGTTTATAAATTCGCGGATAGAATTATAGTAATCGGTCGCGATATGCAATTCTTGGTTAATAAGAAAACATATCCTCATGTGCGCACAAAATTAATAACCAATTGGGCCAACCCAAATGAAGTATCAGTTATAGCTAAGAAAGATGCGCTTTTTATTAAGGATCTTGGCTGGCAGGACAAGGTGGTATTTCAGTTTTTTGGCAACATAGGTCGCGTGCAAGGAGTAGATAATGTCTTATCTGCTATATCTCACGTTAGAGATCCCCGTGCGGCATTTTTGTTTATTGGTGATGGGGCAATGGTTTCAGAACTAAAAGATTTTATTGTTAATAATCCGACAATTCCAATAGCTTATTTTGGTCCAACATCTATTGATGAGAGAAATTACGCGCTAGCAGCATGTGATGTGGCGATTGTTACGCTTGCATCAGGTATGTATGGGCTTGGCGTTCCAAGCAAGTCTTACTTCTCGCTGGCTGCAGATAAACCATTGCTGGTTATTGCTGATCTTGAATCGGAAATTAGCAATGTTGTAAAGGAGGATGATGTGGGATGGACTTGCAAACCGAATAACCCGTTAGAATTAGCCTCAATAATCGAGAGTATTTGCTCTATGGATTTATCTTTGTATAAAGGAATTCCACGACGGGTACTTATTGAGAAATACTCCGATAGCATAGCCCTTGAAAAATATAACGCAGTTGTTGATGAGTTGCTAAATATATGAGTATTCTTGTTTCTAATATATTTATGTAAATTTATGTGAGTTCAGAAATTGAAAATATTAGTAACTGGCTGTACTGGTTTTATCGCAACTGAGTTAATCAAGGCCTTGGGTAGAGTAAAAGGATATACCGTTGTCGGAACCTCTCGCAGACCCCTTAGAGAGGCGCAATTCGAGGTTGTTGTAGTTGGTGAAATTAATGCGCTAACGAACTGGAAACCCTGTTTGTTAAAGATTGATGTAGTAGTGCATGCTGCTGGCCGGGCTCATGTAATGCATGAGATTTCGAATTGTCCTCTTGACGAGTTTCGTCGCACTAATGTTGAAGGTACATTAAACTTAGCTCGGCAAGCAGTAGCCGCAGGAGTTCATCGATTTATTTATATTAGCTCAATTGGTGTAAATGGTTTTCAGACAGAGCCTGGAAGACCCTTTGTAGAATCTGATCCACCCAATCCACATGATGCTTATACATTATCTAAGTGGGAAGCAGAGCAAGGTTTGATTGATATTTCCATTGCAACTGGACTTGAAGTTGTCATTATTCGCCCACCTTTGGTTTATGGGGCTAATGCACCAGGAAATTTTGGATATCTTCTTCGCGCCATTCAACTTGATTGGCCCCTACCTTTTGATTCGTTGGAAAATAAACGCAGTCTTGTGTCCTTGGGTAATCTGATAGATTTCATCTTAACTTGCATGACGCACCCATCTGCGGCCAATCAGACTTTCTTGGTGAGTGATGGACATGATCTTTCTACGCCCGAGTTAATTAGGTATGCTGCTGCTGCTTTAGGGGTTAAGGTTAAGTTAATTAGATTTCCTAAGTTTATTATTAAACTTTGCGCTAGAATTATCGGCAAAAGTAAGGCTACTCAACGAGTATGTAGTTCTTTACAAGTTGATATTAGTAAGGCTCAGATCATCCTCGGGTGGACGCCGCCCTTGTC
>JACCDN010271774.1_pt1 | contig 16857 bp, 15 predicted proteins | sample 7441691 | NCBI WGS metagenome assembly JACCDN01 (sample SAMN15323439, study PRJNA562643) | freshwater metagenome | isolation source: river surface water | place: USA:Blue River Watershed | collected 2017-08-16
AGAAATTATGGCTCATTGATAGCTTACATTATAAAGAAAAATCGAGGGCTACGAACATATAAAATCGATTTGGCTTTAATTACACTTTAACTCATTGCCGAAATGGGCTGGATATGCGGTAAGACCCTATATTCAGCTAATTAATGTTTGTTGACATGCGCCGCAAATCAATAGGATATCTGGTTTAGCCCACGCATTAAGCTTACAATTCGAACAGGTATACTTTAGTCTTCCTATTGATTTTTCTGTTTTTTGACACCCAAATTTATCTGCCCAGGATAGCTTAAAGCCGCTCTTTATGAGAGATTGACAAGTCCTCTCAAATTTTCCACCTAGTTCAATGTAGTGTGACATGTGTTGCCCAATCGGATTTCCGCCAGGTTTTCCAGTATCCGAGGGGATTAACCCAATAGATTGCATCATATTAGACCATTCTTTGTTGTGATAGCCTTTTCTGCTAGGAGTTCCGTTATAGGCTTGTTGCAAATGCACCATTTCATGAACCAACGTTGACAAGATTTTAGGAAGAGATTCTGTTTTGAAGTGATCTGGATTCATGGAGATTTCGTCAACTAGAGTTCCTATTTGGGTGTGTTCAAACCTACTGGGGGAAAAATAACCGTAAGTTCGTGCTTTGCGTTGTAATGTAATTAAACACGGCGGTAATTTACTTTCAAATAAAGCATGGTTGAAGAAATCATATGCTTTTTGGAGTTCTGTATAGGCTTCTTTCGTTGGGTTATTCATGGTTTTTATATTTGTGTATTGTACAATACATTTTATGTCATAAAAGTGTTTATAACAATCATTTGCATAGAATTGCTGTCGTTATAAGAATTAACTGACTTTCGCAATGCTCGTTGCAGAAAGTATTTCAAATATTTGGTTTTAAACAAGCAATCATACCAAAAGAAATATCTTATATTTCGTTAAGATATTATCCATTTTGAGCAAATAAAAAATTTCATAGCTATAATTTATATATAAACCACAAAGCAAGGAAGCGAAATGTCCAGATCGCGTTTTGACAGGTCAACTATTAGGCATGAAATTAAAGAGCGTGATCGCCTATATAAAGAAATGACGGATTTGTCTGTAAGAACAATGGGGGCAGATATATTCGGCGATGGTAAAAACCAAGATCAAATTGTTGCCGTAACAGATAGCTTAGGAAATCTCCAGATTTTACGAGAAGAATTAGAATCTCCAGCGTCGGATGAGATTGTAGATGTAGGGGAAATTGAGTTTACGAAAGCAATTCTTGAAGAAAGAGCACAAGAATTTAAAGAAAGGGCTAAGCTATGCTTAGCATCTTATAATGCTTCTTCACGTCCAGTGGTTTTAGAGTACTTAAAAGAAATGAAAAGATTGTATGATGTTTCTTATATAAGAGTAAATCAGCTTTTTAATCAAAAAGCTCAAGCTTTACAAGCTGAACAGAAACATCGAAATAGAGCTACCATTTCTTCAGAAGTTACGCGTAGAGATTTTGAAAAATTAGAAGTCGGGTTAACTGGATCAATTGGGAAGCATGTAAAAAATTTGACGATCGAATTGAATGATGGAACCCCTAGTACACCAGGTCTGCATATAAGAATTTCTGGAGACCATGATGTACAGACCGCATTGAAAAATGCCATACAGGCTGTTGGGTTAACTATTGAAGAAAAAGCAAAGGGTACGACACCAATAGTAGTTGTACGTTTAACTGAGCCGCTCAATTCTGCTGTACTAGTCAAAATAAGAGAAAATTTTCAACGTGAAATGCGACAAATTGGCAAGGCTATGCCAAATCCTCAAGCCAGAGCTGCAAATTTTGAAATGAAAAGACCAGCGGGTATAGATGCTGAAATGCATAGATTACCGCCTTCAGATTTTGACAATAATGCGGAATACCGAAATTACCTTCGTCGTATTGTTGTTGGATTTAATATGCACTCAGAATTTACTGCTGAAATTAACGCTGGAACGGAAAGCACTCCAGGAGAGCACTTACGTTTTTCCGCATACCCTGGAGCACATTATGAATTGACTGCATTAAAAGCTGCACTCGATGAAACGGGCATTTCTTATGAGGAAAAGGCAAAAGGCATCGATAATAGAGAGAGAATGTTAATTATTCGACAAATGCCACCTTTAAGACCTGGTTTTGAGGCACAGTTCAAGCAACATTATATTGCAGCATTAAAGAAAATTGTGGCTGAAGCAAAAGCTACTCGTGCATCACAAGTTAGGAGTCCTCAACAACTACAGCACGAAGAGGCAGCTAGGAAAATTTCCAGTGATATTCAAGCGTCATATGACAGACTAGATGAGCTATCCAAAAAATACGAAGGCTCCTTTTCAACTGCAAATTCCTCCGCAAAATTAACGTTCATAGATGAATTCTTTTATTTGAGTGAAGAAATTTTAGATCAAACCGATGTGGAAGTAGCTAATATGAAGCTACTCAAAGAAAATCTCCAAACAGAGTTGACTCTCAGTGGCCTGCCGACTGCGCAACAAGAAGAGATGTTGCAAGCTGCGCAAAATAAAATTCAAGAGGTTGAGGCACAAAGTATCGAAGCTCGCTCTGCTATAGAGCCTACAAAAGAGCTCCTGGCCCAAGCTTACAATATACCACTGCCGGTTAAGGATCAGACTGAACAGCTAAAGCGTCGCCAACGAACTAAAGACCCAGAAATAGAAGCTGTAGCAGCTGAAAAGAAAGAGTTATTAGCTGAGATAAAGCGCATTAAAGCTGAGATTCATAACATGGTAGAAAATCTTACTAATGAAATTCCTAAAGCAATGTTTAGCAAAGGCCTTAAAACTGAAAAAAGAAATACACTACTGAGCTTAAGTCGTAATTTATACGTATCAGATAAATCAAGTCTTGCTGAGTTACGTGAGTGTGCTGACAAATTTAGAGGAGAATTGGCAAAATGCCAAACAGATGCCGTTTTACGACAAGGCACCCTTCGAAAAAACTGTCGCACTCTAATAGACAAACTAGCTAAAGATGTAGACAGTGAACAGCATGTATTCAGGCGCCCTAAATGATCGTGTTCAATAATCTCGTGAAAGTCCACGGACGTGATGGTGTAATCGATAGATTACGCTAAGTTACTGAACTGAGCAGTAATAGAACCATCCATTGAAGTAACTGTTCAAATGGTAATTACTGTATCTCTCTATTATAATTAGCATTTTTATGGTGCATAAAATAAATAAAAACATTTTTGAATTAAATAATGGAGCGACAAAATGAAAGACGAAGTTATCGAATCAAAAACTTATAGACGTAATTTTTATGACATAATTTACGATGGAAAAAAATATTATCTGCTCCGACGTAACTCTATAGGTATTCCTGAGGTCATGACTTATCATGATTCACTTGAGGAAGCAAAAATCGCATTCAATCAGTTGTTCAAAAAACAACCCGCAGTTGTGGTATAAAATATTCAACGAAAGGCAGGATATATAGGCAAGAGCTATATCTACATCAAACAAACACACCCATCATACCGAGAAAACCTCAATAACAAAGCATTCATTATTGAGGCTCAACATTTAGCATGTGTTTGACTACCGAAAATTTGGAGAAGCCGGTCTTGGCATGTCAAATTTATCTGGATGAATCTCTGATGAACGAGCGATGGCTTCGCCCTTCTGAAACACTTTTCCATCGACGTGATAAAAGCGACCATCACCATTAGAGTAGCCTACGACGGTATTTGTTTTCATATCTATGATTACAAATGCGTGCCATTTTTCGGCATCTTGCATAAAAAAGTTTCCAGCTTCTTCGGAGCTTGGAAAGGAAAAAGTAATGCTACCATCTTCATTGATAATGGGCTCTTCATACCCATCTTTTCCAGCAAAAATTTCTTTATACGACAGGATTATAGAATACTTAACCTCTTCATCTTCTGTAATAATACGTTTATGCGTTGGCACGAAAGGCTGAGGTGACTGCTCTTCTTCTTCATCATCAAGAACTGCTACATCAAGTTCTTGATTTGCATGCGTTCTGGAAAGTCTGCTACGCTCCATTTTTTCAAACCAAGCTTTATCGTTCATATTAATACTCCAGCAAAAAGACATCTATATTTTAACACAAAAAGCCCTAAAATAGATCAAAACAAGATCAATTAAATCTATTTTAAGACACAACAATCAACTTGCTTTAAAAATCAAACGGTAATGGCTGTGTCTCTATACGAGGATTCTGAGCCATAGCCCACAAGAACTGGTTTTTCGTCTTGTTTTTCCTCATAATTTACTGAGGATATTTCGTGGTTATCGCCACTGGCAAATAATCTAAAATCGTGAGTTATCGTGCTGCCAGTTTCTCGTTGTTGTAACAGATCAATGACTCGGTCTTGTCGCTTGTTAATCTCAAGCAATTTTTTTGTTTTTTCTGTTAATGACGTAAGGCCACTTGTTAGAGCACGGTTTTCCTCTTCAAGTCTAGCTACATATTGTGCGTTTAGATTTACTTGTGGCAATTTTTCCATTGCAGAACTAATGATAGCTTGAGATTCAGCTATATTTTCTATGGCTACCTTGAGCTCTTTTTCTCTTTCAGCAATAGATTGAGTAGAATTTGTCATAGCTGCGGATAATTTATACACAAGAGAGCTCGCTTCTTGGAAGTGAGTTTTTATTCGAGCTAATAAAGCCTGCATAGGAATAATGACTTTATTTTGCAAAGAACTATTAGTTTCATTGAGGTCACGATTAGCTTGTTGAGCTTGCTCGATAATATTATCAAAATCCGTAATGGATTTTTCTAAATGAGCTTGTTGCTCTTTGAAGAGAGCTACAACTTGGTGTGCATTATGATGCAAATGTAGATTACTTTGTGTGGCATACTGACTTACGGCCTCCTCTCTTTGTAGTCGTTCTCTGCGAATAGCCTCAAAGTCTTGATTGGGTGGGGTATTGTTTGTGTGTCGGTTTCGATACCACTGATACAACTTATAAGCGACGAAAACAATGCCGATACATGCGAATAAAAAAGTAAGCCCGCTATAGACAGCCGTAAAAAAACCTAACATAAAGCACCTTTGTATTATGTTGGATTTGCAAGCACAACAGTCCCATCGCGGTAATGATCTGCGTAACAACATCCAAATGAAGTCAAAAAAGATTGAATCATTTTATTGTTGTTCTACGTCAATCATGTGGGCAATTATATTACATACACGGCGCTATATAAACAGGAAGATTTGATTACAAACATTTGAGATATTTCTTGATCCTTATCAATCCATTATATTTTGTATACACTGGATTGATTACTTATTTCCTATAGGAGCCGTGTTTATGGGAATAAAATTGAATCACACAATTATTCAAGCGAAGAATGCTGAAGAATCAGCAAAATTTCTAGCCGAAATCTTGGGTCTTGCGTCGCCTACTTCTTTTGGGCCTTTCATCGTCGTTAAAACAGAAAATGAAGTGAGTTTAGACTTTAGAACAACTACAGATGAGATCAAGCCGCGACATTTTGCTTTTATTGTCAGTGAGGCGGAGTTTGATGAGATTTTTAATAGAATTACTAAAAAACAATTAATGTATTGGGCAGATCCTGGCCGGACAAAGCCACAGCAGATTAATCACAATGATGGTGGCCGTGGGTGTTATTTTTTAGATCCAAATGGACATTTCTTAGAAATCATTACACGTCCATATGGTAGCTAGCTAATTTAGATACCCAGTTAGGACTAGGTGTTGTAGCCATTATTTTCGGTCAACATTAGTTTCTACTTTAACAATACAGATAAAGCTTGTTCTGAAGTATACTGACTTTGGAAAATGTCTTGAGGTTATCGAGTCTTTAATGCAAACAATTGATGAATCATTAACAGGCATTGTCAGCAAGGTTACTTATCACAATCCCGCAACGGGCTGGTCTGTTCTTAGAGTGCATCCACTCAACGCTCCACAGCAACAAGAAACGGTAACTGTCCATCAAACTAAGGTATTCGCAGGTGCTACTATGCAATTTACCGGCGCTTGGACAATTGATGCGAAATACGGACGCCAGTTCAAAGCAACACAAGCAATCGAAAAAAAGCCCGCAACAGCTGCCTCGCTTGAAAAATACTTGGGTTCTGGGCTTATTAAAGGTGTCGGGCCAAAAACTGCCAAGAAAATAGTTAAATATTTTAAGCAAGAAACTCTAGAGATATTCGAGTCAAATATTGGCCGCCTCATCGAAGTCCCCGGCATTGCGACCAAAAAACTCAATATGATTGAAGCAGCATGGATAGAACATAGAGCGATTAGAGATGTCATGATGTTTTTGCAGCAACATGGGATCAGCACACTCTTTGCCGTGAAAATCTATCAAAAATACCGAGATAACGCCATTAAGATAGTATCTGAAAATCCTTATCAGCTTGCCAATGATTTTTATGGTATAGGCTTTTTTTCGGCGGATAAAGTTGCTTTAAGTCTGGGTTTTGCGCCAGAAAGCCAAGAGAGAATGATTGCCGCAATCAAACATGTATTAGCCGCAAGTCGTGAACAGGGGCACTGCTATTTAACTTTGGCACAAATTAACACTGGGATCATTGAACTATTGGAAATGGATTTGGGTTCAAAATTAACTGAAAATCTTGTATTGATGGAACAAGATCATCAGCTTAAAACACGTGAAATTGTGGTTGGTGATAAGCAATGTCCAGGGTATTACTCAAAAACATTGTTTTATGATGAAGAATTTGTTGCTGAAAAAATCAAAGAAATGCGTGGTGAAGTCGTAATCGACTCATCTCGAATCACTGCATGGTTGAACACTTATTGCGAACGTAAGAGCATCGCGTTGAGTAGTGAACAGAATGCTGCTGTAAGCCAAATTGTCAGGCAGCGTTTTTCCGTGTTAACGGGCGGCCCTGGTTGTGGCAAAACTACCACCACCCTGGTATTGGTACGTCTTTTGGAAGCGATGAAAAAGAAAGTGATCCTTGCGGCACCAACTGGGCGTGCTACACAAAGAATGTCTGAAGTGATTAAACGCGAAGCCAAAACGATTCACCGTTTATTAGAGTGGAAAGGTGGGGAATTCAAAATGAACGAAGAGAACCCACTCGGTGCTGATTTTTTAATCATTGATGAATGCTCTATGCTCGATATCAGTTTAAGTGCCTCCCTATTAAAGGCGGTTCCGACAAATTGTCAGGTGCTTTTTATAGGCGATGCTGATCAACTCCCATCAGTGGGTGCTGGCAATGTTTTAAAAGACATCATTGCATCTACGGCCGTACCTTGTTTTCGTTTAACTCAGATTTTTCGCCAAGCTCAAGCTTCATCGATAATTAAATACGCCCATAGCATCAATCAATCGAAGATACCCCATATTCAATCACCATTTCATCAGCCAGATATATGGCAATCAGGCGAAGATTGTATTTTTATTGACTCAGATGAGGCAACCAAAGAGCAGCTTACTTTTATCTCCAAAGTAAAACATCGTCTCAATTGGAAGCCGATTGACTTAGAGGGGCAACTTGATACAACACCCTATGAGTTCAGGACGACGGAGGAAATCAAATCGGCTTATGAACAAGATTTCCAAATCCCAGATAAATTTAAACATGTTGATGTTGCAAAACTGCAACAAACTGAAAGTGATACTGAGGCTTTGAAACTATTGCTCAAGAAAATCCACCCTTGGTCATCGTTGCATTATGGTTTGACCGCGGTCGATGTTGTGGTGCAATCGTATTTAAACTGGATACCCAAATACCAAGGGAGGGATATGGAAATTCAAATACTCACACCCATGACCCGTGGAAGCCTTGGTTCTGCCAACTTAAACAATATCATTCAAGATAAAGCCAACCCGTATTCTTTGGATAAGAATCAAATAAAAATTGGGGAGCGCATATTTAGAGAAGGTGACAGGGTTATTCATCGCCGCAATAATTATGATTTGAATGTTTTTAATGGTGATATTGGTAAAATCATCACTATTGATAACGAAAATCTCTCTTGCCTAATTGCCTTTTCACCAGACAACAGAGAGGTTTTGTACAAAAAAGACGACATCATGGAGCTTGATTTGGCTTATGCAATTACGATTCATAAATCACAAGGAAGTGAATTCCCAATAGTAATTATTCCAGTGTTGACTCAACATTTTAAAATGCTCTACAGAAACCTCATTTATACAGCCTTGACCAGAGCTAAAAAGCTTGCGGTTTTTGTAGGGACTCGCAAAGCCATGTCTATGGCAATTCGACAGCAAGATACGACCGCCAGACAAACCGCATTAGAATCTTTATTGGACAATAATTAGATAACTCGCTTTATTTTATTGACGTCCCAAATGTTTTTTTATACCATTGTGTCTCAGTTTTGACCATTGCATGGTTAAATGTAGTCCAACTTTAAAAAGGAATTGATATGCCAGAACCAGTCACTATGGGCGCAGGTTATGTTGTTTTTACCGGAGCACTTGCTATAGGAGCAGGTGTAACCGGATACTTCATGAGAAAAGAGCAAGAGAAAGAAAGAGTCAGAAGACAGGCTCAACAAGAACGATTGCGACGAGAACGACAAGAAAGAGACCGGCAAGCCCGCGAAGCCGCTAACAATACAGCCATTAGAATTGGTAATGATGCTGATGCGATTATCTCTAGAATGCGCGAAAAACAACAGCATTTTTCGGGTTTAATTTCCTCATTAAACACCGCAATTATTAGCAGCCAAAATTCAACAGATGAACTTCAGAGTATTATTACTACGATGCAAGATAATCTGACGGATTTGATTAGCTCAACAGAGGCTATGACAAATGAGCTGACCCAACTACGCGATAAACTAAAATTATTAACGGCAGATTTGGAAGCAGCACGTAATCAACTTGCTGAAAAAGATAGAATGATGCGGGATGCTGTCAATTCTATTACGCGTAGAACAGAAGGCTTGAGCTTGCGAGCCACTCAAAGCATTGAAGAATTGCAACATCAGGTTGACGGCATCGAAGTGCAATCGCCCCAATATGAAGTAGCAGAGCTTAAGGCTGAATTATCAAAATATATGCGTCAAAGCCGACTCGATCAACAAAAAATTGCTGACCTAACAGAGGTTAACCGTCGACAATCAACGCTGATTGCAAAATTCAGTCCAGATTCTGTTAGTGCTCGATTTTCTAAAGAATCATCACCTGTTCAATCCGCTAGATTACAAAGACCGAAGACAGGTACATTGTTTGATAGACAGCAAAGACGGCATAGTCCCACTTCGGATTTAGATGCAAGCAGGACATTGTCTTCCAGTTTGCCAACAAAACTTGGTGGTGGCTCTTTCAACTAATGTAGTATCCTTTGCCTCAAATCACTGATGTTTAGTGACTTGAGGCTTTTTTCAAGAAGTGCACTAGCATTTTACCAGCTACAAGAATATGTTCGTCTTCTTTCTGTCCGGTCGTCATCTAAATCATACATGGGATGATTTGCAATAGTTCTTTTTGCAAGTTCTTGTTCGAGTCTATCGCATAATAAATTGCCTTCTGCGATAGATAAATCAGCCTCTCTTTGAAGATTATGGTCGTGAGAAAGATCATATTGCTCATAGTCCGTTATGCTTGGAGCGGTGGGATGATTTGCATATAATTTGCTCAAAGCCTTTTCGTACTCGGCGATTTTTTCTTTTAATTTTGCAGAAAGTCTTTCGTATTCAACAATGGATGCCTGTTGTTCTCGTGTAAACTCATCAAATCTATCAAGGCTCGTTTTAAATCCAGAGCAGGTTTCACCCAGGCTTCTGTCAGACGCTAGGATTGATTGCGCACCGACGCTCATTTCCTCTTCATGTTTATGGATTTTGGCATATGCAGTATCGAGTTTATTTTTTAGAATGGCTGTGGACGATAGCAATTCTTCCTTGTTTTTCTCCAAGGCCAGTACGATTTCCTTAAATTGAGCGATTTTTCCTTTTAAATCAGTATTATTTTCTTCAAGTTTGCTGTTGATATCAGATAGCTGAGTATTTAACTCATAAAGAGAGCTTAGTGTTCGTTGTATTATATCGCTTACACCATCAAGGTGTTGGATGGAGTCAGTCAAAGATTGCTTTAAATGAACGAGGTCTTCTTCAATCAGCTCTTCCTGTTCTTGGCTTGTTCTATAGTGATTCTCCATTAAATAAGCAATGGCAACATAAATTATCCCGATTATCCCGATTAACACGAAGGACAGACTGAGAAGATAGCTCGATCCTACAAAAACTGCGCCGATTAATGCTTTTACCCATATATGCTGCTTTCCAAACCAATCAGATGCAATGGCAAAATAACTTTTTTTGGCTTTGTACCTTTGCATAAGCTCATCTACATTGATTGCGTCTGATAATGAACCAATTGTGTATTGATAACCCACAAGTCTGTCTAATTGCGCTGATGCAACAGCCCTTAAATTTTCTATGGTTATATTAACCGCTATTTCAGCTAAGGGAATGCCAAGCTGATTGTGTCGTGCTTCTTGAACATTTTCCATATGAGTCTCCAGTTAAAGCGGGTTAAAATCGTGAAGTTTTACCAAATAATTTAAGTTGTCTTATGATAGATGCTTGCTTTTGGGGTGATGGATTTTCTGCATCTAGTACTTGAACAAGACTATCGGTCAAAGAAATTAGTTTTTTATGTTGTTCTAGAAGATTTTGGATGGTTGATTTGTAGGATTGATTGCTCTTTACTAGCTCAAGCAATTTGAGGTGCAAATCTTCATTATCATGCACTGATTCTTTGTGATGCATAAAATTCCTTTAGGTGTTGGATTTGATAAGCAAAAACGTTCCATCAATTATTATGCTTAATTAGCAGCGATCTTAAATAAAAAACATACAAAAGTCACTTATTATTTTTACATGATGGTTTAAATAAATACTTCAAACATAAGTTTCGATGATTCTTAGGCGAGTCAGCACAACTTACAATAGAGGATAAAAGCAAGTAAAATGCGACCTACTTGATTAGGGTAGATCAAAAATGCAAATTCTAGATGAAAAGATAGCCTCCGATTCTATCAAAGCTTCACTCTATTCTAATGAATGGGCCGAGCCAATTCCATTTCCGACCATTGAAAGTGAAAACGCGCCTTATCCGATCGACGCATTACCAGGATTGCTTCATACGACAGTTACAGAATATCAACGGTATGGACAACAACCCCTGGCTTTAGTTTCTTGTGGAGCATTAGCCAATGTTTCTTTGGCGTGCCAAGCACTAGCAAACGTTGCAAGAGATGATTATTTAGTGAGCCCTGTGTCTTTATATTTTATAGTGATGGCCGAAAGTGGAGAGCGCAAGACAGCTTCCGACAACATGTTTTCAAGGGCTGCACGTTTATGGGAAGAAAAAATACGTGAAGCCAGAGTACCTGCTATTCATGCAGCGGTAGCGCTGCATCGTGCTTGGAAAACGCAATGTGACGAAGTAAATCAACAGTTAAAACAGGATTCATTCAATGGCAGTCCTTCAATTAGCACAAGAAAACTAGAAGACCTCATGCGCATTGAACCAGAAATTCCATTACAACCTGCGTTATATTTCGAGGACATTACTCAAGAGGGACTAGCCCATCATTTGGCGAAAGGTTGGCCAAGCTCTTCAGTTTGGAGTGATGAGGCTGGATTTATTGTTGGAAGCTATAGTATGCAATCAAGCCCAACAAGATTTGTGGCACTACTCAATAAATTATGGGATGCCAAAAATTTCTCAACTCATCGCAAATCCACAGATAAATTTACCTTACAACATAGAAGGATCACAATAAACCTGATGATTCAGCCAGTGTTAATGCAAGAATTGTTGTCGCAGCCGACTAATATTGTGAGACAAAGTGGTTTTTTACCACGTTGTTTATTAGCACATCCTTCAAGTTTAATGGGGAAACGATTCTATAAGGAGATGAATGGTTCTTTGTCGTGTTTTGATGCATATGATAGGCGAATAACCGAATGCTTGTCAGAGACCGAAGATTTGACCAGTAAGGGCTGTGTAAGGCTACCAACGCTCATCATGACTACTAAAGCAAAAACTAAATGGGCAGAGCATTTTAATCAAATAGAATCTGGTTTGGGTGAAAATGGGCGATGGACGATGATCAAGGATTTTGCTAGTAAAGCCTCTGAAAATGTAGCTCGTTTAGCCGCTCTTTTCCACCTGTTTGAAGGTAAGAGAGGTGACATTAGCGTCGAGCACGTTGAAAGCGCAATTGAAATTATTAATTGGCATTTACATGAAACCCATAGGCTGCTTAGTTCCGAATCAGCTAAGAGCCCATTCTGTGATGCTCAAAAGCTTATGAAATGGTTGATTGAAAGAAAATTTCCATTTACGTCGCAGAGAGATTTACAACGCATTAGCCCTCTACGGGACAGAATACGACTCAAAGAAGCAATTGACGTTTTGATCGAGCATCGCATTCTAAGAGAAATATCTGACTCAAAAAAAACAATACTAGAAGTGAACCCATACTGCTTATAGTGTTTGCGACAGTGCGACAGTGCGACAGTGCGACATATTGTTTTCGTTTGATTGATAAGTTGGAATGTAAAGATACGCGTGCAAATGAGTCACTTTATCTTGAAAATCAGCTATAACCATTGTTGTATATGGCTTGTACCCGATCGTGATAGAACCCGGAAATCGTAGTGGACTAATACCGTATTTTATGGGTTTTTTTGCCAGAAACTTTTTAGTGGTATTGATCTTTTACCTAATGGAGCATAAGGTCTTGTTTGCTAAATATATCTGTCGCAAGTGTCGCACTGTCGCAGACCTTCCCCACTCGAAGTGCCATACTAGAATCGACTTTTTGCTTTCTACGCAACAAGACCACATTTCCGTGATCCTGTTACCTAGTAGGTACATACCAATTATGTCGTACGTGCCAGAAAAAGTAATACTGATTACATCAGAGAAGCAATAGAATAAAGATCGATGTAAAAACGCTTTAAGCACCCCAATCTTCGTCGTCATCATCACCAAAAAAGAGAACTAAATCCATCTCGCTTAACTTATCGAATTCCGTCATTATTTTTATGACTTGGTCTTTAGGATAAAATTCGTAAGTTTTTTCTGCAAATTCCACCAAATTGATCTGCTCTGTTTTCATTGATCTAACCACGGGTTGGAGTAATTTTTTTATATTAAATAACGCAATACGTTCATCTTCTATAGTCTTGAAGTGCTTTTTAATATAGCTACGGAAAAGAGTTGTGTCTAAATCAAACCAGGTTTTATAAAGATAAAACTCTGAGAGTTCATCCAACCAATTTTTCATATAATGTCGCGCTTTATCTTCTTTTGTCTCTTGTTTTTTATATCGGTTTAGCTTTTGAAAATAGGTGTTATATAAAGGTGTAGCAATATTTTTTAGCCACTCAAAAATCAACTGAGTAGCGTAGAGGTTGTTTGGCTCCCCAATAAATATAACGCCATCTGAAGAGCTTCTGTTAGTCACAAAAATATGAGTGGTGCTAAAAAATCTGCAAACAAACTGTGCTAAATAATTTGGATATTGGAGATAGTGCTTCGGCTCGAAAGATAACTTATCGCTACAGGTTATTTTTTCCGCATTAATATCATCTTCATATGAGATAAAGCCATCATCAAATAATTCTTTTCTGAATTGGCGTATGCATTGCATTATTGGGTGCTGGAGGTTTCCTGGTGTAAACGTAGAGCAGTTTTTTATGAAAAAATCATTAATAGCAGCATATTGATGGCTATCACTGTTTTTAATTACCATAACATCTGACATACAAATTGCTTAATGATTTTTCTTTTTTGATAGCAACTTAATTTCTTCAAGAGGTAATTTGGTTACTTCCGCAATTAGTTTGATATCTAATTTTTTTTCAAGCATACGAAGCGCTGTTTCTTTTAATTCTTGTTGAGCCCCTTGCTGATATGCTTGTTGAACCGCTTGCTGGCCTAATGTCATGACTTTATCCTCAACCTCTTTTGAAAATCTTTGATGTAAAAACGCCCAAAATTGATTTGAATTTACCAAATTACCTTCATTATACAAATAGTATAACAGATCGGCAACATCATCACTATAACCTAATTGATCTAATGTCGAAAATGAGGATAGCAATACATTTTCCAAATAATCTTGTAAATTATTATCGAACACGTGTTTCAAACTTAAGAGAAGCGCTTGTGCTCGAACACGTTCTTGCAATCCAACTCTTAGTTCTTCATCAGGAATGGCTGCCAAATCGACAAGACAAGTGGGTGTAGTAAAGAGAGTATCAAATAATGGTTTTGCTTCTTCTGGCGCTATCATGTCTCGTAAGGTTAAAGAGTGCTGGTAGGGTTTAGATGCATTAGAAATTACCAATGGATAAATGAAGGGTAATTTGTTAGATTTAGCGCGACTTTTTGATGATTTACGAATACTATCCCAAATAGTCCCAATATAGCAAAATTGTCGTAATGGCATCCAAACATCGGGCTCCCTTTGCTGTTCAATCAATACCCAGATAAAAACATCGTCATCACTGTTTTTGCAACGGGCTTTAAATAAGATATCTACTTCTTTCATTCGATGTTGCGAATCGACAAAAGTATCCGGCTGACGTTCTAAGAAACTTAAATCAACTAATGCTTTAACAGAATCAGGCAAATAAGCTTCTAAAACATCTCGAGCGGTTGCCACATTCGATAACAGTCTTCTGACTAGTTTATCGTGTGGTTGATGAACAGACACCGCATTGTTCTTAGGCTTATTTGTATTCACAATTTAATCCAAAGTTATGATTGGTAATTTTTTATATTTACAAGTTTATTTGCATCTCATCCTAATTCAGGATCAGCAATACCAATAATGTCATACCCCATAGTGCCGTACCTGCAATAATACCTAACCCCAGGTAAAATAGCTTTTGATGAAGCGCAAGGCGTCTGTTTTTCACATAAAGCTCCTAACGGCATGGCTATGATGGATAACCATCGCTGCAAAGCCAATAAAGCCACCAAGGAAGCCTATCATTACCCCGAGTGTAAACCATGTTTTTTTATTATTGCATAATCTACATTTACTCATAATAAATATTTACCATGCCAACCAATAATTGAAAAAAATTATTTTCCACTTAATTCTTTTGCTATTTTTTGGAAATGAAACTTTAATTCTTTTAAATCAAAATCACCCAATCCACATTTGTGAGCCAATTCACCTAATTCTATTTTCTTTTTACTTTGCAACTTTTTAAGCTTATTTTTAGTGTCTTCAATGAGTTTCAAATATTCTTGCTCTTTGTCAGAAGTGGTCTTTTTTGTTTTTGCCATTTTTATTTCTCCAAAAATTCATCGAATCATATATTTATTAACAACTATTTTCTTTCAAGAAACTTGCAGTAAATATGAAGAGCTCCAAAACCAAATAAAAGTATACCAAATCCAAAAATAGACACATAATCTACTTTGGCGTTTTCAAAATCATTCCCCACTATGAAAACCACTAATTTTTTTATGAAACAAATAAATGGCACAAAAATTAAATTTCCTAAATCAGAAAATAGATCATGTGACTCTAATAATGATTGAGAAATAATAAACTTATGGAACAAACCTAAAAAACCTATAATCATCAAAAAAACTAACGTCATTATAACCCAAGAATGAAATAATGGCTTTAAACCAGAATACATAAATTCCCAATAATTTTGTTTATTTTTCATTGAGTTGTCATTGCAATATAAATTGATTAATTATAGCAATTTATCACATATAAAGATAGAAATTTCATCACAAACACGCAATGAATATGCGCTGAATTTTTCAAAATAATCCAATAAAAATAATGAGTAAAATTAAGAAGCCAAATGATTCTTTCCTAAGAGCGAGCACACCTTTCGCATTGGAATGCTTTCGCTACATATCTTTTTTATAAATATTGAAAATCAAGTTAATCGAGTTGAGCCATATATTGTCATTTCGAATCTTAAGAATAATTAACATTAAGTAATTCGAAATATTCATCAAAAATCATAACCAACTATTTTAATAAACACCAATCACAAACACGCAATTATCCGCGCTCAAAAGGTAAAAATGAAAACTAACTTAATCCGAAATAGAGAGAAAATTAAAGTACAGTGCATGAATATAGTATTTTTTAAAGAGATCACACACCACGCAATGGAAATTGCCTTTTTTGATTCGTGCAAGCCATTGATTTATATGCATAATTTCAAAAAAGTCCGTTTTTTAGAAAAATAAAGAAAAAATCTATCTTTTTGAAGAGTCTGATTTTTGTATACAAACGTAAACATTTGAATTCTCTGTAACCCTTATTTTTATTGGTTTAAAACATATTTTGTAAACAATAGTAAACATTGTTTACAAATGTATACGTTTTTGTCTACAATAGTAAACAATGTTTACGATGGTATACAAAAAATTTGATAGGAATTGAAACCAAATGACCACTATATCAACACGATTAACTCAAAAGGAAATTGACTATTTAACTCGAATTGCCACAGAAAACAAGATCTATAAAGGTGATTCAAAAGAAATTTCGCACGGTAAAGCCATGAAAGAATTGATTAAATGGTGCCAAAATAATGAAGTCAATATCAACAAAAAACCACGCTCTATGGATGATGATATAAAAAAAATGGTCGAGCAAATTCACGTTGCTATACCGAATTTGTTGTATTTATCCAGATTACAGCTTCTTATTAATAGCAAATCTATCCCAGATCCAGAACTTGAATCTTGCGTGAAAAAAACGGTCGATTATCTCAATTTAGTTTGTGGAGATTTTCAAAATATAAATTACAACGAAATTCGTTTTTCAATGAACGATCTTGGCATTAAACAAACACCTATAGATAAGGAAA
>JACCDN010764303.1_pt1 | contig 16852 bp, 13 predicted proteins | sample 7441691 | NCBI WGS metagenome assembly JACCDN01 (sample SAMN15323439, study PRJNA562643) | freshwater metagenome | isolation source: river surface water | place: USA:Blue River Watershed | collected 2017-08-16
AGTATTATCTTGTTTTTGAAGACAGCTTTTTGAATGTAAACCAACTATTGGGTAAACCAATGGAAATCAATTTTGTAGGGTTTCAATGTTTGAATTGTGGGAAGAAGAAAAAAATATTCCGACAAGGGTTTTGTTATGATTGTTTTTATTCCAGTCCGGCTGTTGGAGATTGGATTATGAAACCCGAATTGAGTACCGCTCATTTAGGTATAGCCGACAGAGATTTGGCTTATGAAGAAAAAGTACAATTGCAACCGCATATTGTGTATTTGGCTTTATCAAGCGAAGTGAAAGTAGGAGTAACCCGAAAAACACAAATGCCTACGCGTTGGATTGACCAAGGAGCGAGTCAGGCAATTGCGATTGTTGAGGTGCCTAATCGGTATTTGGCAGGAATCACTGAGGTGGCTTTGAAAAATCATTATGCTGATAAAACCAATTGGCGAAAAATGTTGACGAATACTTTTGAGACCATTGACTTAGTTGCAGAACGATTGAAAGTAGAACATTTAATTCCCACCGAAGTTCAGGAGTATTTTTACAATCAGAAAATTGATTTGTATGAGATGCATTATCCTGTTTTGGAATATCCTAGCAAAGTGACTAGTTTAAGTTTGGATAAAACACCTAATTTTCAAGGAAAACTAATTGGAATCAAAGGACAATATTTGCTTTTTGAAGGCGGAACTGTTTTTAATATTCGAAGTTCCGAAGGCTATGTGGTGAAAATTGAGGTATAAAAAACAGTAATGGGGATGTCCTAAAAGTTCTATTCTTGTCAAACTGAACTTGTTTCAGTTTCTTCTTGTAATCGAATAATTTATTGGATTCCGAAATAAATTCGGAATGACAAAATCCTTTTTTAGGACATCCTCACGTTTTGTTAAATAATTTTTTATTTATTGAATGCTAATCTCAAATGGCATTCGAGCTTGAATTCCTTTGTAGCTTTGGACACGTTTGATTTGTTCCATTACTTTATAATTTTCCTCGCCAATTTCTTCTTTAATCAAACGTTCTTTGGTTTTAGCAAAAGGGAAACTTTCTAAGAAATCATCAAAATTTTTCTTGTATTCAGGATAATTCTGGGTATTGTAGGTTTTGATTTTTGCTAATCGAGCCGCTTCTTGTATTGCGTCGTTTAGGCCTCCAATTGTATCTACTAATCCAATTTTAATAGCGTCTGAACCTGTCCAAACCCTACCTTGTGCAATAGCATCTACTTGTGCAAAAGTCATTTTGCGTCCCTGAGCCACATGAGCCACAAAGGTCTTGTAAATTTGTTCTACACCTTCTGTTGTTACGACTTTGAATTTTTCGTCTATTGGTGCAAATGGATTGTAGTTTCCTGAATTCTCATGTGTTTTTACTTGTTCAGAATGAATCCCCATTTTATTGGTTAAGCCACTAAAATTAGGTAGTATTCCAAACACACCAATGGAACCCGTAATGGTATTGTTTTCTGCAAAAATTTTGGTAGCATTACACGCAATATAATACCCTCCCGAAGCCGCATAATTTCCCATTGAAACGACAACGGGTTTTACTTTTTTAGTCAATTCAATTTCTCTCCAAATTAAATCAGAAGTCAAGGCGTTTCCACCTGGGCTATCAATGCGAAGGACAATCGCTTTTACATCGTCGTTATTTCTTGCCTCGTTGATCGAACGACGCATCGCCCCTTCACCAATGATATTGACATCACCTTCTCCACTTTGAATTTCGCCTTGCGCATAAATAATCGCAATTTCATCTGTAGTGTCCGAAGGGATGGATGTAGTGGTAAATTTACGCGCGTAATCAGCAATGGAAACGGTTTCGTATTCGTCTTTAGTGTCGACTTTCAGTAATTTTTTAATGGCGTTATGGTATACATCTTCATACGCTACGATGTCTACTAATTTTTGTGCTTTCGCCATTTCTGGAGTTCGAGCTAAAAGCCCATTTGCAATTTCGTTTAGTTTTTGAACAGATAGGTTTCGGCTTTTGGCAATATCAGTCACTACTGAGTTCCAAATCGAATTCAACAGAGCGGTAATCTGTTCTCTGTTGGCGTCACTCATTTTATTTTCCAAGAAAGGCTCCACGGCACTTTTGTATTTTCCGTGGCGAATTACTTCCATTTTGACGCCTGTTTTATCTTGGAAATCTTTGAAGAATAATAGGTCAGAAGACAATCCTTTGAAATCTAAATCACCTACAGGATTCAGATAAATAGTATTGGCAACGGAATTTAGATAGTATTCTTTTTGTGAATAGGTATTGGCATACGCCATGACAAACTTTCCTGACTTTTTGAAATCTTCCAAAGCATCTCTAACGGCTTTGCTTTGTGCCATTCCAAGAGAAGAATTGTTGTTTAAAATGGAAATTCCTTTGATGTTGTCATCCGTTTTAGCAGCTTCGATAGCATCAATGATATCCGTCAATCCGATGTGCTTTTTATCTGAAAAAGCCGTTACCCATGGGTCAGAATATTTTCCAGCATAGTCATTGTGGATTTCCTCTAAATTCAATTCTATCACCGAATTTTCTTTTACTGTAACGCTTTCTTCTTCTCCACCAAAAAGGACTCCAATAAATACGATTCCGAAAAAGAACAACATAGTAAAAACAAAAATACCCACAATGGTAGCCAATACATTTCCTAAAAACTTCATAATATCTATTTTTCTAATAAGTAGTAGTTGGTGTTAAAATGTTACACAATTCGATTTTTCAAATTGAAATTTAATTATTAACACCTCACACAAATATAACATTCTTTTAGTTAATTTGCAGCCATTATGAAATCACAACATCAAGTCGTTTTATCAATAGGAACTAATCAGGGGAATCGTTTGGAAAACATCGAAAGGTGTTTGCAAATAATTCATCATGAGGTGGCTACTGTGGTTAAGGTTTCTAAATTGTATGAAACGCCTTCTTGGGGGTTTGATAGCGATGCATTTTACAATGCGGCTATTGTAGTTCATACCTTCGATTCGGCAGCTACTATTTTGTCAAAAATCTTGCAAATTGAGCAGCAGATGGGACGCGTGAGAGAAGATGTTTTAGGCTATCAATCTCGTGTTATTGATATTGATATTATTGCATTTGACAGTGAAATTATAAAAACAGAGCAACTGCAAGTCCCTCATCCTTTGATGCAGGAGCGGAATTTCGTATTGAACCCGATGTTGGATTTGAATTTGGAATGGATTCATCCCGTTTTGAATAATACGGTTGCGGAGATGCTGTCTGCTACTGAAGATAAAAGTGAATGCGTAGCTGTTCAAAGTTTAGAAAGTCCGTTGCGAAAAATTACCTTGGAACAGTTTAATTATGTGGCTTTTGAAGGGAATATTGGTGCTGGAAAAACTACTTTGGCAACCAAAATAGCTGAAGATTTTAATGCTAAATCTGTTTTAGAACGCTTTGCAGATAATCCGTTTTTACCTAAATTTTATAAGGACCAAAACCGATATGCTTTTCCGTTAGAAATGTCATTTTTGGCCGATAGGTACAAACAATTGTCGGATGATTTGTCGCAATTTGATTTGTTCAAAGACTTTATTGTAGCCGATTATCATATTTTCAAGTCGTTGATTTTTGCTAAAATTACTTTGGCGGATGATGAATATCGATTGTACAGCAATCTGTTTAATATCATTTATAAAGAAATGCCCAAGCCGGATTTGTATGTGTATTTGTACCAAAATTCAGAACGATTGTTGCAAAATATTAAAAAGCGTGGTAGAAGTTACGAACAAGAGATTCCTTCGGAATATTTGGATAAAATCAACATAGGCTATTTGGATTACATCAAATCACAAACGGATTTGAATATTTTAATCATTGATGTTTCGGATCGAGATTTTGTAAAAAATCATGAAGATTATCTTTTCATTTTGAGTGAAATTCAAAATAAAATAAATTCATAAAAAGTTATCTTTTCAATGAAAAATGCCCTCTTTTTTCTGGACTTGTTGGGTCTAATTTTAAAACAAACCAATAATCAGAAGAGGGTAGTTCTTGCCCATTAAAAGTTCCGTCCCAACCTGTACTTCCTGGAGCCAATACTTTTATCAATTTTCCGTATCGGTCAAAAATTTTGAGGTCTGAATTCGGATAGGATTCCATTCCTTTTACAATCCATACATCATTATAGCTGTCGTTATTTGGGGTGAAGAATTTCGGAATACTTAATACGGTGATTTCTTTGGAAACTAAACCACATCCATTTTTGTCGTTGACTACAACCTGATGAATACCTCCAGGGACATTAGTAAAGAAATTAGAATCTTGCCAAACGCCATTTAAGTAGTCCATACTGTATTCATAATCGCCCTGCCCAGTGATGTTTACAGTGACGGTATTATTATCTACTAAATCCACAATGTCAATTGACGTAATAGTTGCACTATTAGAAGCGGTAACTTGTATCGTTCTAGTTCTACTACAGCCCGATGGAGTGGCTACTTCTACGGTATAGACTCCATTTGTGTTAACGCCTAATGTAGGAGTTGTTATATTCAAGTCGACACCATCTTTTCCCCATCGGTAATTAAAATTAGAAACGCTACTGTTGTTTAAAACTCCTGCATCTAATGTTACGAAGAAAGTGGGGATGTTTGAACAAATCAAATTGGTAGAATTGAGTTCAATGTTGGGTAATTTTTCGATATTCAAAGAGAGGTATGGACCTAGTCCTACACAACTATTATCTAGATTACTTTCTATTCTGATCCAAAGTGTTTGAGAATTGGGATATCCAATATTTCTATAGTTAGAGATAGTTGTAATCGCATTGGTTTGCGCCAAGGCATCTGCTTGAGTTCTGTAGTAATTAATGGTGTATGTTTGGTTTGAAGGTAATTGAGATAAGATAATCGCTTTAGATGGAGAAAGATCAAAACTAGCGATTCCATCCGTGTCGCTATTATTTGCAGTATTATTTCCATTAGCGTCCAGAAAATCATCACAGACGGTATAGGTGAAATTTGTTGATGGATGAAAATTAGTAGTGGGAACTTTTAAGGTTATTTTACCCACATTAAAGCAACCATAAGAGTTATTTATTCTAGTCCAAATGTCCATTGACGTAGGAGTCGTGTTTTCAAAGACCAATTCGTTTGTGATTAAATCAGCTGCTATATCGTTCATCGCTCCGTTTAACGAGGTGTAATATTTGAAAGTTTCGTTTGCATAATTAGAAGAAATCAGATTATTATTTACCGTTAAATTAAAAGGTGTTTTTCCATCCGAAATTAAATCGGTGTCACATTGCGTAATTATAATATCATTTGCTATAGGTAGTGGATTTACCGTGACGTTAATTTCGGCACGCTGGCTTTCACATCCTGTCAGTGTGTTGGTTTGACTGACATAAAACATAGTTGTTCCACTCGAGTTAGTTAATGGCGCAGGACTAGTTGTACTTGAAGTTCCTCCGCTAGCAGCAGTGTACCAATTCAGGGTGCTATTTGCATCAGCAGTTGCGGTTAAAGGTGTTGCAGTGTTGTTTAAACAATAAGAAATTGGAGCTACACTGGGAGTATTTGGTAATGCATTTACCGTGACGTTAATTTCGGTACGCGGTCCTTCACAAGCTGTTAGTGTATTGGTTTGACTGACATAAAATTTAGTAATTCCGCTAGATGTGGTTGAGGGAGTAGGACTGGTAGCACTTGAAGTTCCTCCACTGGCTACAGTGTACCAATTAAGCGTGTTATTTGCATCAGCAGTTGCGGTTAAAGGTGTTGCAGTGTTGTTTAAACAATAGGAAATGGGAGCTATACCGGGAGCGGTAGGTAATGCGTTTACAGTGACGGTAATTTCGGTACGAGCTCCTTCGCAAGCTGTTAGTGTGTTGGTTTGACTGACATAATATTTAGTAATTCCGCTAGCGGATGTTGTAGGAGTAGGGCTGGTAGAACTTGAAGTTCCTCCACTAGCTACAGTGTACCAATTGAGCGTGCTATTTGCATCAGCAGTTGCGGTTAAAGGTGTTGCAGTATTATTTAAGCAATAAGTAATAGAATTACTAGAACTCGGGTAATTGGGCAGATTTACTATTGTTGCTTTAATTTCTGTTCTTACTGTACAGTCTGATGTTGTTACATAGTAAGAAGTAGTGTTACTGAGCGTGGGAGTAGTGTAATTTGTCCCAGTTCCTAATACAGTTCCTCCTGTATTGGTATTGTACCAACTAATTGTTCCAGAAGAAGCTGTTGCACTAAGTGTTATGCTGCCTGGTCCACAATGTGAAGCTGGAGTGGTTGTGGTAATTTGCGCTGCAATTGAAAGTGTGGTACTGGCAGAAAGTTGTAATGTAGGATCTCCAGGCATCCCTCCGTATTCTACTATGTAGCCTTTAGGTTGGTATGACCCACTGGATCCTCCTGTATTGGATAAGTCATTCCATGAGCCAGGAATTCCAACTCCTGGTGCCGTAATGTGTGCATAATCTTCATTACCCGATTGATTTGGCTCTCCAGTATTCCAAAAGGCAAAATTAGGAGAGTTGCCATTGGCAGTTCCATTCCAAAAAATAACCCCCGTTCCTCCATTAGCTAGTCCTTCTGGGCCAGTTACCCATTTCCAGACTCCTTCGGCCGATTCATCTGTTCCACCAATCCATCCGGTTCCAGGAGCTTGTTTTCCGGCTAATTGAGCTTCATCTGCAGCGGTTAATGTAGCCAAATACCCTTGCATTCCATAAAATGTTTTTAGAGCCGCAGCTGCTTTGGCATTAGTCCAGGTAATTCCTAAACTAGGAACATACTCGTAATAGTGTCCATTACTTGGTAAATAATTGGCTTGTCCATTCCCTAAAGAAATAGAAAAGTTACGTGTTCCAGATGGATTAGGAGAAGAATTGTAATAGGCAACATCCTTAATTGCCGCTTCAAATTCAGAATAATTAACTTGTGTTCCTGTAGTGGGACTAGAGAGAGTTAATTTTCCTTCTACGGCGTTCCATGAAGAAGTTATAGTTGGATGTGAGGCAGTATTAGTTAATAGTAATTGGTCTGTTCCAATTACATAGCCACCAGCAATTTGAATATAAACTGCATCAGTAGTTAGTTCAGAAGGATCATGAGAAATACTCACTGTACTAACAATTTTTGTTTGCGAAAGAGGGCAATAAGATAAATTGCCTGTTGCTGTAATCGAGGGGGCGATAGTTGCGACTAATTTTTTTGTAGGTGGTTCAAAAGAGAGAGGGTTTGAATATCCCATTTGGATTCCAAATACTATAAGAATCGTTAAGAAGAATGTTGTGGTATTTCTTTTCTTCATGCTATAAATATAGTATTTTCAGCTGATTGGGTGAATTTATTTTATAAAATGTATTTTTTTGAACAAATCCCAGACTACAATTCCTGCACTTACAGAAATATTTAGAGAATGTTTAGTTCCTAACTGCGGAATCTCTATAGCGCCATCACATAGAGCTACAGCTTCTTGTGCTACTCCAAAAACTTCATTGCCAAAAACAAGGGCGTATTTTTGATTAGTTGCTACTTTAAAGTCTTGAAGAAAAATAGCGCTTTCGACTTGTTCGATAGCAAAAGTCTGAATTTTTTCCGCTTTTAGTTTTTGGATTACATCCAAAACATTTTCAGCATGTTCCCAAGCTACAGTTTCAGTAGCACCAAGTGCTGTTTTGTGAATTTCTTTATTGGGTGGAGTTGCAGTAATGCCACACAGGTAGATTTTTTCAATTAAAAAAGCATCAGCAGTTCTAAAAACAGAACCAATATTGTGTAAACTGCGAATGTCATCCAAGACCAAAATTAAAGGCGTCTTTTCGGATTTTTTAAAATCTGCAACCGATTTTCTGTCGAGTTCGCTATTCTCTAATTTTCTCATTGTATTGTAGGGTATAGGTAAAAAAAAAGCTTCCGTGAAAGTAGGAAGCTTTTGTGTTTATTTTGAAATAAAATTAGCTTTTTGCTGGTGCAGCAACAATAGTACCTTTGATAGTCAAAACTTTAGTTGGTTGACCTGCTGCGTTTGATGAAATAGTAACTGTTTTTGTAAAAGCCCCCACTCTGTTAGTGTCGTATTTTACACCAATAACTCCTTTTGCTCCAGGAGCAATTGGCTCTTTTGGACTAGAAGGCACTGTACAACCACAAGAACCTTGTGCATTAGTAATTATTAAAGGAGCATTACCATTATTAGTAAATACGAATTCGCGTTTTCCATCAGCATTTTGATTAATTGTTCCGTAATCAATTACTTCGTTAGCAAAAACCATTCCTGCTCCAATTACTTTGCTAGTTGCTGTTTTTACTTTTTTTGAAGTTTCTTGTGCATTAGTAGCCACAGTTCCTAAAACTAATAAGGCTAAAACTAGTATTTTTTTCATAAATCTATAGTTATTTTAAATTGTAAAAGACAAATCTAGATAAAAAATAGAAATTACCTCTTAAATTTTACTTAAAAATAGTTTAAAATTTTAGAACAGTTCGTAATTCGCTATAAAATCTATAAATTCGCTCACACATTTTATAATTGACTAAAATATTTAAATTGGCAACTAAAGAGAAAGTAGTTAAAGAAACTCCGTTAATGAAACAATACAACGAAATCAAGGCAAAATACCCTGATGCGTGTTTGTTGTTCCGAGTAGGTGATTTTTACGAAACATTTGGAGAAGACGCAATTAGAGCTTCAAAAATCTTAGGAATTGTATTGACAAAAAGAGGAGCTGGTTCTGAAACCGAAACGGCTTTAGCAGGGTTTCCACACCATTCTTTAAATACCTATTTGCCCAAATTAGTCAAAGCAGGTTTGCGTGTTGCAATTTGTGACCAACTCGAAGACCCTAAAATGACTAAATCCATCGTGAAACGTGGAGTTACCGAGTTAGTTACCCCAGGTGTTTCAATGAATGATGAGGTGTTGCAAGCTAAAGTCAATAATTTTTTAGCTTCAATTTATTTTACCAATAAAACCATTGGAATTTCGTTTTTAGATGTTTCAACGGGAGAGTTTCTTACCGCACAAGGGAATGCGGAGTATATTGATAAATTGCTTCAGAATTTTAGCCCAAGTGAAGTTTTGGTTCCAAAGAATAATAAAAATGATTTCAAAGCTGCTTTTGGAGAAGATTATCATAGTTTTTATTTGGAAGATTGGTTGTATAAAGAAGACTATGCTTTTGAAACTTTAACCAAACATTTTCAAACGGTTTCGTTGAAGGGTTTTGGGATTGAAGAATTGAAAGAAGGAATAATCGCTGCGGGTGCGATCTTGTATTATTTGTCTGAAACACAACATAACAAAGTACAACATATTACGTCTATTCAACGAATCGCAGAAGATGCTTATGTTTGGATGGACCGATTCACTATTCGTAACTTGGAATTGTATCACAGTTATAATCCCAATGCGGTTACCTTACTCGATGTTATTGACAGAACGCTTTCGCCAATGGGTGGGCGTTTGTTGAAACGTTGGTTGGCTTTGCCATTAAAAGACACAGCTAAAATCCAAAGCCGTCATCAGGTGGTGACTTATTTGAAAGACAATCAAGAAATTTTAAAAAATATACAATCGCAAATCAAACAAATTTCGGATTTAGAACGTTTGATTTCGAAAATAGCGACGGGAAAAGTATCGCCACGTGAAGTAGTGTATTTAAAAGAATCGTTAGATGCGATACTTCCAATTAAAGCATTGGCTTTGCAAAGTTCACAAGAAGCAGTAAAAGTGATTGGAGACAGTTTGCATAGTTGTGATTTGTTGCGTGAGAAAATAAAAACCACGCTGAATCAAGAAGCGCCTGTGGCTATTGCCAAAGGGAATGCGATTGCTGTAGGGGTGAATACCGAATTAGACGAACTGCGTGCTATTTCTACTTCAGGAAAAGAGTTTTTGGAAGGAATCGAAAGAAGAGAATCCGAAAGAACAGGAATTTCATCTTTGAAAATTTCGTTCAATAATGTTTTTGGGTACTATATTGAAGTAAGAAATACTCATAAAGATAAAGTGCCTGAGGAATGGATTCGCAAACAAACTTTGGTGAACGCAGAACGCTACATTACCGAAGAGTTGAAAGAATACGAAACGAAGATTTTTGGTGCCGAAGAAAAAATACATAAAATTGAATCTGAATTATTTGAACAATTAGTACAATGGATTGGTACGTATATCAAGCCTGTTCAAATGAATGCGAATTTGATAGCGCAATTGGATTGTTTGTGTTCGTTTACGCAATTGGCGATTGAAAATAAATACGTTTGTCCAGAAATTGATGAGAGCTTCGAATTAGAAATTAAAGAAGGAAGACATCCTGTGATTGAGAAACAATTACCCGTTGGAACTCCTTACATTTCTAATGACGTGTTCTTGGATAGAGAAACACAGCAGTTGATTATGATTACTGGGCCTAATATGTCGGGGAAATCGGCTATTTTGCGGCAAACAGCTTTAATTGTGCTCTTGGCTCAAATGGGAAGTTTTGTTCCAGCAGAGAGCGTACGAATGGGAATTGTAGATAAAATTTTTACGCGAGTAGGAGCAAGTGATAACATTTCGATGGGCGAATCAACTTTTATGGTTGAAATGAACGAAACTGCCTCTATTTTGAACAATATTTCAGACCGAAGTTTGGTGCTTTTAGACGAGATTGGAAGAGGAACAAGTACGTATGATGGAATATCGATTGCTTGGGCTATTGCCGAATTTTTACATGAGCATCCAGCACAGCCTAAGACGCTCTTTGCAACCCATTATCACGAGTTGAATGAAATGAGTGAGTCGTTGCCAAGAATTCAGAATTATAATGTAGCGGTGAAAGAATTAAAAGATACCGTTCTTTTTGTCAGAAAGTTGATTAAAGGAGGAAGTGCTCACAGTTTTGGTATCCACGTTGCTAAAATGGCAGGAATGCCTCAGATTGTAATTTTGAAAGCGCAAAAGCTATTGAAGAAATTAGAAAAGAACCATTCGAATGATGCGCTCAATGGTATCAAGGAAGCTAAAGAAGAAATGCAAATGAGTTTTTTCAATTTAGATGATCCGCTTTTGGAAGAAATTAAAGAAGAAATTCTGAATTTAGATATCAATACTATTACGCCGATGGAGGCTTTTATGAAGCTGAATGAAATAAAAAGAATGCTGACAAAAAAATAGTTTTGATTTTAAAGTTTACGTTATCAGAAGATTAACTTTTTAGGACTATTTTTTTGGAGAAAAGGCTTGTGTAATTGAATTAATGTATTAAATTTGCATCCGCAATACAGAACAAGTATCGCGATTCTTTCACAAGAATTGAAAATGCGAAAATAGCTCAGTTGGTAGAGCGCGACCTTGCCAAGGTCGAGGTCGCGGGTTCGAGCCCCGTTTTTCGCTCCAACAAGACCATATAATGCTCGGATGGTGAAATTGGTAGACACGCTGGACTTAAAATCCAGTGAACAGCAATGTTCGTGCGGGTTCAAGTCCCGCTCTGAGTACTAAAGCCTCTTCAATTGAAGAGGCTTTTTTTGTTTTATAAAAAATGAGTAATATACTTTTTTAGAATTAGATTTAAAATATGGGAACTTTTGTAATAACAAAACGATTCAATGACGAATACAAGCTTGTATTTGCTTCTAGAAAAGGGAAGACTATCTTTACGAGTTTGAGCTATGAGCTTAAATTTGAAGGAGAAGAGGATATTGAAAAATTCAAAGCGAATATTGATTTGGTTACTTTCCTAAAGTTTAAATCAACTAAAGGTAAGTTTTATTTTAAGTTGCTTTTGGATGGAGTGCATTTTGCAACTAGTAGAAAGTACAATACCGAATTACGTCTTCAGAAAGGAATTGATGAGATTGTAAAATATGCAGCACAGTCAGATGTGTTGGACTTTTCGACTAATGATGTTATTTTTTCAGATTGACAAAAATAGTAATCAATCTTCTGTAAATTAGAGTTTAATCTAAAATAAAAAAAGCCGTTACACTAAGTGTACGGCTTAATTTTTTCTGTGTCGTAATTTAATTACTTTGCAGCAGCAGCAGAATCAACTGGAGCAGCAGCAGAATCAACAGCTACAGCAGCAGTATCAGTTGCAGCAGAATCAACAGCTACAGCAGTAGTATCAGCAGCTACTTCTTCAGCAGCAGCATCAGCTTTTTTACAAGATACAACAGTTAATACAGCAACAACAGCTAAACTTAAAAATACTTTTTTCATCTTACTTTATTATAAAAGGTTAATTATTAATTCGTGGCAAAGATATAAAATTTTTAATATGTAAAATATTTTTTCATTTTTTTTTTAAATAATATTCGTCAATACAGGCTTATTTATGTTAAATAGGGTTTTAAAGGGAGGAAAATCAATAAAAACGGCTTATTTTTTTAAATAGTTTAGGTTGTTATAGGTTCTTTATGATTTGATGGGTTGCTCCTTTGTTTTTTTGTACAAAATTAGCGCAAATAGTTCCTCTCTCACGGCGTGTCTTTTTGTCTTCAATTAGATTTTGAAAATTAAAGTTTAATTCTTCTTGATTTTTGATGGATATACATCCTTTCAAGTTTACTAAGTCGGTAGCTTCTGCAAAATGTGAGTAGTTGGGGCCAATTACTATTGGTATGCCAAAAGTAGCAGGTTCTAAGATGTTATGAACTCCAGGATGTCCAAATCCGCCTCCAACATAAGCAATATCCGCATAACTGTATATTTTGGTCAGGATTCCTATTGTGTCTATGATAAACACCTCGTAGTCTGTGCTATTTTTGTTTTCTTTTTCTGAAAACAAAAGTACTTTTTTGGTGCAATTATTTTTTAATAGCTGGATTTGTTCCGATTTAATGTTGTGTGGTGCAATTATAAATTTGCAGTCAGCGGTACTTGAATTAATGAAATTTAGTAATAATTCTTCGTCTTTTGGCCAAGAACTTCCTGCAACGATGGTTGTTTTTTCGTTTTTAAATGCAGCAATAAAATCGAGGCTATTGTCTTTTTCTAAAATGCTTGCTACTCTGTCAAAACGAGTATCTCCTGAAATGATAGCATTTTGTTTCCCTAGTTGATGGAGTAATTGTAATGAACTTTCGTTTTGAACAAAGAAGTAAGTAAATGCCTCCAATGCTTTTTTGTAAAATCCTCCATACCATTTAAAGAAAGCCTGTTTTTCTCTAAAAATTCCTGAAATCAAGTAAGTTGGTATGTGTTGTTTTTTAAGTTCGTTCAAATAATTAGGCCAAAATTCATATTTAATGAAAAACACCAAGTCAGGATGCACTAACTGAATGAATTTTTTAGCGTTTTTCATCGTGTCTAAAGGCAAATAAACAGTTGCATCTGCTACGGTGTTGTTTTTGCGCACTTCATAGCCAGACGGAGAGAAAAAGCTAACGATGATTTTATGGTTGGGGTATTTTATTTTGATTTTTTCAATTACAGGTAATCCCTGTTCGTATTCTCCTAATGAAGCAGCATGAAACCAAATGGTTTTGTCATTGGGGTTGATTTTGGTTTTTAAAGTTAAAAACACGTCTTGTCTTCCTGTAACAAAAAGTTTGATTTTTGGTACAAATAGCGCAATAAGTTGCAGTAATACTCCTGCTATTGAAACAATTTTACTGTAAATAAAAAGCATACCCGATATTTTGCTGCTAAAATACAGTTTCTTTATTTTATTTTGATTGGTTAGAACTCATTAAATACCTATTTTTGTTTTTCGTTTTACGAATGGACTCACTTTAGTTGGAATTTTAAATTGAAAATCTTCCAATCATTAAACAAAAAGTAAATGAAAAAAATACAAATGGTTGACTTGAAAGGTCAATACGATGCAATAAAAGAGACAGTTAATACTTCTATTCAAGAAGTTTTAGATACAAATGCCTATATCAACGGACCTCAAGTTCATTCATTTCAAAAATCGTTGGAAGATTATTTAGGCGTGAAACACGTTATTCCTTGTGCTAATGGGACTGATGCGCTTCAAATTGCAATGATGGGTTTAGGGTTACAACCCGGAGATGAGGTAATTACTGCTGATTTTACTTTTGCAGCCACCGTTGAAGTAATAGCGTTGTTGCAATTGACGCCTGTTTTGGTCGATGTTGATATGCATAACATGAACATCAATATTGACAAAATAAGAAAAGCAATCACTCCAAAGACGAAGGCTATTGTACCCGTTCATTTGTTTGGTCGTGCTGCTAATATGGAAGCCATTATGGCTTTGGCAAAAGAGCATAATTTGTATGTAATTGAAGATAATGCACAGGCGATTGGTGCCAATTGTAAATTTTCGGATGGGACTAAAAAGAAAGCAGGAACGATAGGTCATGTAGGAGCCACTTCTTTCTTTCCTTCTAAAAATTTAGGATGTTACGGAGATGGAGGAGCGATTTTTACTAATGATGATGCTTTAGCACATACGCTGCGAGGTATTGTTAATCACGGGATGTATGAAAGATATCATCACGATGTAGTGGGAGTTAATTCTCGTTTAGATAGTATTCAAGCAGCTGTTTTGAATGCCAAATTACCATTATTAGATCAGTATAATAAAGCCAGACAAAATGCAGCTAGAAAATACACTGCGGCATTAGAGGGACACAAAAATATCATTGCGCCAAGCATTTGTGAGATATGTGATTGTCATGTTTTTCATCAATATACGTTGCGAATTGTTGATGCCGATAGAAATGGATTGATGCAACATTTATTAGACAAGGGAATTCCATGTGCCATTTATTATCCAATTCCATTGCACAGTCAAAAAGCCTATGCAGACGCACGTTACAAAGAAGAAGATTTCCCAGTGACAAATCAATTAGTACAAGAAGTGATTTCGTTGCCCATGCATACTGAATTAGATGATGAGCAAATTCAATTCATCACAGATAGTGTTTTAGAATTTTTAAATAAATAGTTTAGCTTAAGAAAATCAAATGAAAATAGTAGTAACAGGAGGTTTAGGGTTTATAGGTTCTCATACAGTTGTCGAACTTCAAAATGAAGGTTTTGAAGTAATAGTTATTGATGATTTATCTAATACTTCTTTGGCAGTTTTAGATGGGATCCAAAATATAACAGGAAAAGTGCCTGCTTTTGAAAAATTAGATTTACGTGATAAACTAAAAGTACACGATTTTTTTAAAAGACATTCAGATATTGATGGCGTGATTCATTTTGCGGCATCAAAAGCGGTAGGAGAAAGTGTCGGGAATCCACTTTTGTATTATGAAAATAACATTAATGCATTAGTGTATCTCTTACAAGAGTTACAACAAAAACCAACTGCTAATTTTATTTTTAGTTCTTCTTGTACGGTTTACGGTCAAGCCGAAAAAATGCCTATTACTGAAGATTCGTCTGTTCAAACTGCGATGTCTCCTTACGGAAATACCAAACAAATTGGAGAAGAAATCATCACCGATACCACTAAAGTAACCAATATCAATGCGATTTTATTGCGTTATTTTAATCCGATAGGGGCTCATTCTTCTGCTGAAATTGGGGAGTTACCGTTAGGAGTTCCGCAAAATTTAGTGCCGTTTATAACACAAACCGGGATTGGATTACGTCAAGAATTATCAGTCTATGGCGATGATTATCCAACTCCAGATGGTACTGCAATTCGTGATTATATTCACGTAGTCGATTTGGCGAAAGCTCACGTGATTGCGATGCAACGTTTGTTGAATAAGAAAAATCAAGCCAAAGTTGAAACGTTTAACTTAGGAACGGGTACAGGAAGTTCTGTTTTGGAAGTGATTCATGCTTTTGAAAAAGTAAGCGGACAAAAATTGCCTTATAAAATTGTAGCGCGCAGAGAAGGAGATATTACAGAGGCGTATGCTAATACGGATAAAGCAAATACCGTTTTGGGTTGGAAAGCGCAATCTACTCTTGAAGAAGCTATGGCTAGCGCATGGAAATGGGAACAAAAAATTAGAAGTTAATAAACAGTCTAAGTTTAAATATATTAAAAATCCCAAGCGAATAGTTTGGGATTTTTTGTACATTAGCTAAAATTTCTACCCATGGATTCCAAACATTATAAATCTAAAATTAATAAAGTAGAGGAGCCAAGTGTTTCCTATCCTATCTCGCCTTTAACTCAAAAAGGAATTGGTACAAAAACTTTTGATTTTGAAAAAGAAATTCAATCTGGATTATCTATTGAAATTGCAAAACAAGAGTCTATCAAGAGAATTAGGGGATGGTGGGACAAATAAAAGTATTTATCAGTCCTACAGTTGTTGATTATTTAGATGCTTTAGTTTATCAATTATACAAAAAAGAATATTTTGGATTTATAACATCTGCTGAAGAATACGTAGCTTCAATATATGATGCTATTAATTATAATATCCATTTAAACAATAAATTAACTCCAGAAAAATTACTGTATCTTGGGAGTCATTATATTTTTTATAAATCGAATAAGAGAACAACTTGGTATATTTTCTTTGAAATAAAAGATAATATCTATTTAGTTACAGGAGTTCTAAATAATTATTCTGTTGAAGTAAAACATATAAAATAAAAATCCCAAACGAGTAGTTTGGGATTTTTATTTTTGAATACATTTTATTTATGCATTAGCAGTAATTGCTTCTTTGTCAATTTTTCCAATTAGACCAGCTAAAACTTTTCCAGGGCCAACTTCAGTAAAGCTAGTTGCACCATCTTTAATCATTTTTTGTACGGATTGTGTCCATTTTACAGGAGCTGTCAACTGAATGATTAGATTTTTCTTAATTTCAGCTGGGTCAGAAACAGCACTTGCTGTTACGTTTTGATATACTGGACAAATAGGTGTAGAGAAAGTAGTAGCTTCAATTGCTGCTGCTAGTTCTTCTCTTGCTGGTTCCATCATTGGAGAGTGAAGAGCACCACCAAC
>JACCDN010817971.1_pt1 | contig 16840 bp, 18 predicted proteins | sample 7441691 | NCBI WGS metagenome assembly JACCDN01 (sample SAMN15323439, study PRJNA562643) | freshwater metagenome | isolation source: river surface water | place: USA:Blue River Watershed | collected 2017-08-16
AAAACGAAATTCGTTTGACAGCAGAACAAACAAAAGGGAAACATCCTCGTACTGTGTTTGTTAGTTCAAAACTCAAAGAGGAGTTGGCTAACTACATTCAGTTGATTCGTACTGATGACAAAGAACGTTCATTGTTTCCAACTCAAAAGAATCCTCGTATGGGATTCACAGCAAACACATTGACGCAACACTTTTTGAGTTTGTACAGAGCCGCTGGTGTTGATGGAGCAAGTAGTCACAGTGGACGCAGAACGTATGCCACATCAATCGCATCACAGGGCGTAGGGTTACGTGTGTTAATGCGTTTGATGGGACATCGAAATGTGAGCACAACCGCCGTATATATTGACGCTAATGACAATATGCTTCGTAATGCGGTTGAACTCGTGTGATTATGCTTCTTTGATTATTTCAAAGAGAAAATCTTTGCTGATAGCGTGAAGAAATTTTTGATATTCTTCAAGTTTCCAATCATTACTATTACGAACGTGACAATTTAATCGATTAACTGTTGATTCGATGTCTTCAATATCATAGATACTCATACTCTCTTCGCCATTGTCGTTGTAGATTAAGACTTCAAATTGCTCGTATATATTGTGCGACTTAAATAATTTAGCAAGTCTTCCTACAACTTTGAAACTACATTCAAAGTCACCCCCATATTGAGTCATATTCACACGTGTGATTTGAACGCAATACTTTCTAAGAGTGCCAGCATCAAATGAATTGTAGTTCGAAGACCAACTGCCTTTAGAAATATCCCAACTGCCATTCTTGTTAATATAGTGTTTTATACTATATTGAACAAGTTTAAGTAGAAAATTATTAATTGCTCTCACTGAATCTCTAATCAACTGTTCCTTGTTGTTTTCATCATCAAGTTTCTTCCAAAAAGCATACTCGTACCCTTGTATATTTTGTTGTTGAAGTAAAGTTCCAAATTGAACGCCAATGTCAAAAACAGCATGACTATCACGTAGTTCGCCATCATCAAAAAGTTTTTGAATTTTTGCCTCAAGTTCGTTTAGTTTAATGTTCATAAAAATCTCCAATAAAGTTGTTAAGACTTGACTCTATAGATCATCAAGTTAATCGTCGAGCGAGTCATAAAGAATCATTTCATACACTCGTTTTTACGTAAAAACGTGAGACAGAAGTAGTTGTTGTGACTTCTGTCTCACATTGAATTAAGCGAACAGTTGTTCACTCAACTTTGCCATTTCATTCCATTTGTTCATTGGAATGTCAAACACACGTGCGGGATTGCTTGGAAGATAAACACGAGCGTGTTCTTCACAAGGTTGCCCGCCAATGTGTTTATGTACTAATGCCATTGACAGAGGCAAGTACGCTTTACGCCAGTTGTTGCCTGTGTGCTTCTGAATACGACGACGTTGTGACCTGTTTTGAACATCACTAAGCATTGCTTTGTAGTGTTCGTCAATCACTTCTTCGTACTTGCTATGCTCATCAGTACTCCTGTTGTAGCCTCTCACAGCACCCGCTACAGCCGCTGTATAAATCTGCTCACCAGTCGCATAAATTACCTTACTCATAAAAACTCCTTTTAAGTTAAAAAACGACAAAACTTCGTTTGTCAGGAGTGATCTCAACATAGACTTTAAGAAGAGTCGAGCGAATGAAGGATGAACTTGATCCGTCTTACATTTTTACGTAAAAACGTGCTTGGGAGTCAAAAGATTGATTGATCGCTCGATCAAAAATTGGATGCTCAGTAGAGTCAATTTACTTGTTGAAAGAACAAGTTTTTTAACAATAAAGGAAAATGAAATGATGAAATGTAATGAGCAAAATGTAGAAGTAGAAGCATTAATAAATGAATACAATTTTACTACTAAAGTGGTTGGTGTACTTGCTAAAGATGCTTTGGACTATATGATGAATATGAATGCTGTATTGAGGAGATTTCACAGTGGATTCATTGAAATTTGGATGCCGCAAGGTAATGAATGTACGGTTGAGTATGTAACTAACAACATTAGTGAGATTGATGATTTTGAGAAAATAAAAGATATTATTCACACATTGACAGAAAGATATATTGAACTGAAATATATGAAATAAAAAAAGCCTCGTAAGAGGCTTTTTATTTGCGTGAAATTAATTACGGTTTGTAGAAGATAAAGATTGGTTCGTACTTTCTCCATTTGCCATTAACAATACAAAAGTTCTTCATACTTGGTTGTCGTGTTTCTTTGCCAACTTTCATTGATGGACTAACTGCTAAGACCATTTTCAGTTTGCCTTCATATCGCAAACCAAATTCTTTAAGTATTTCAACTGTGTCTTGTTCAAGTGGATATTGTTTTGAGCCAACGTTTATGTCCGCAATATTAAAGGCAAGAATGCGATCATTCTTTAACCATTCAGCCGCAGTTTTCAATGTTGGTCTAAGAAAATTGTCACGCCAATTGTCATACTCTTTGTACTTTATTGAACTTTGAGTTGGTTCGTTGCTGTAAATCTCAGCGGAGAAGTAGGGTGGTGAAGTGAAAACGAAATCAACTTTACCTTTGTACTTTTTGAACTCATCGTTGTTGGCAACATCTTCACTTCCGCTACAGATGTAAGTGCCTTTGAACTCTTTGCCGTACCGCACGTGACTTTTGAATATACGTGCCATATATTCGTAACGAGAGATGCCAAGTTCATTGATCCAATTTTCAGTGTTTGGATCAGTGCCTATGTAATGAATGGCTCTATCACGCAAACTTAACGCACCTAACAATCGTCCGCCAAAGCCCATACTTGGGTCATAGATGACTATCTCTTTTTGATCAACACATCTGTCTGTTGCGTATTTGTAAAGCAGACGGGCAATGGATGATGGAAAGTTGTTAGGAGCAATACCAGCACCAAGTTCTAAGTGCCTATAGATGAGGGGCAGTACACGCTTCGCTGATTCATTAATGCCGTAAACACGAATACGAAAGAGACTGTCGTCACTGACCTTACTCAAGTTCACACCGTTTAGATGGTGCTTTTTTAACAAGCCTTTCGCTTTGAGTACCTTTAGTTCTTTGACGTTGATGCGAGGTGTACGTTTTTCAACTTTGGCAGACGCATCAATCCAAAGACAACGTTGTCCATTTCCAGTTGCTTCTTCTGTGAGAATTTCCTCAACAATGCGACGAGCCTCACGTCTTAGATCGCCTTTGAAAGAAGTTGGCGGTCTGTAGATTGGAGCAAAGTCATAGAAGCCATCTTCACGTATACATTTCGTCAACACAGCCAATGTCTTGTCACGTGCTGACTGTTTAGCAAATAGGTCATACACACTGACGGCTTTACCTTCTCCAACTGTGTCTTGTGCTTTGAGAATGTTTGGGAAAAAACTGTTGGCTATAGAAACACGAGCACCGTCAATGACGCAATCAAGTTTGCGTGTCTGTTCGTCTTTGAACCACATCTTGTCCGTATCTACTTTACAGATGCGTTCGAACTCATTGCCCATCTCTTCAAGTCTTACACCTGCCTTTGGAGGTTGACCAAATTCATCCCATTGAAGAGTTACAGCAAAACAAAGTTCTTCAACCCAAATCGCAAAATCTTCTTCAGTACAAGTGAATAGTTCGCCAAATGACTTGTTTAGTGGTGACTTGATGAGGTCATCATTCTTTGTGTAGAAGTAAGACATCGTTACGCCTTGTTGCTAAAGCGGTTCAATTCTTCAATGATTACGTTGCCAAGTTCTCTGATAGCGGGGAATCTACTGCGACTGGACATATCTTTAAGACGCTTCATAGCACCTTTAATGTCTTTCTTCTCAAGTATTAAACGTGCCTGTTCCCAAAGATAAATCTCTTTGTCCATTGATTTCAAATCAGTAAATTGATTTGGAATCTTATTGGTTACACAGTATTTCTCAATCTCACCTCGTGTAACATTTTCAACACCTAATAATTTAGAAAGTACTTTGTAATCTTTGTAATCAGTTGGGATCGCAACACGCTCAACAAGTTCACCATCTTTTACGATTTCAACTTTGTATTTTCTATTCTTCTCTTTAGAAATGTAGAAGCAAGCATCTTCAAGTATTCTCATATTCTCTAAACTGACCGTTGTGTTCAGTTCTGATTCATACTCAGAAATCTTCTCTAATGCTTGGCTGAGCAACTTTTGGTTATGCCAGTCAGCAAGTGACTGATCTTTGTGGGTGTGCGTGATGGTTCCGCTGTACTTGATCAAAAGTTTGGTCAAGTCCTTCTGAAACTGGTCAACATTGTCTGGTGCGGAAATGCTGATAGAACCAACCTCATATGTGACAGCCTTTGGCTTTTTGAGGGCTGATGTTGTTGAAGAAGGCTTCTTTGGCAACGCTTCACGTAGAGACTTCGCACTTGCGAGGGTAAAGTTGGGAGTGATTTCTCCATTCTCAATTTGCTGGGCAAGTTGCTTCTCATCTACACTTGCGAGGTAGTAGAGTGTGTTGTAGCCGTTGGGCAAACGTGAGTGATATGAGGGATTGCTGAGGACGGGGTTCTCAGCAATTTTGATAAGGAAAGCCGCAACGGTAGAACTGAAGGGTAGTTCTGCTTCAAGTAGGCTGTAACTAACGCCAAGTTGTTCTTTGGCTTGCTTGACCAAGTTGCCTACCTCAATCACACTTTGAACACTCTTTTGCCAAGCAGACTCAATGCGGGAACGCCACTCTGCTAACTCCTTCTCACTGCTAATGACTACCGCGTTCATAGGCTCTCCAAAGGATCGTTTTTACTTAAAAAAGGTGTGCTGGTTGCTCTAAACGTTGAGTGATATTACAATTTTTTCACTGTGTTGGCATTATTTTTAACAAGAAAAAAATGAATTTACAAAAAGCATTATTTGAGGAAGAACATTCTTTCAAATATCCAAGTACAAGATTTCAAGGGTCTAAAAGAAAATTATTAAATGAACTTGAAGCAGAGTTTTCTAATATCGAATTCAAGTCTTGTATTGACCTATTTGCTGGAAGTGGTAGCGTTTCATTCTTATTGCGTAAATTGAATAAGGTGGTCTGTGCTAATGATTATTTGAAGTTTAATGAAAATACAGCGAAGGTATTTTTGACTGATTATAGTAAAAATGAAATCAATAAGGCGATGGTACTTTTGCCATCACTATTAAGTCAAGAGCCAAAGAAAAATAAAAAATATGTTCAACTTAATTTTGAAAATATTTTCTTTACAAATTCTGAGAATAAAGAAATTGATAACTTCTGTCAAAATATTGAATTTACAGAGTCTAGATTAAAGCCAATTCTTATATACGCTGTTGGACAATCGTTGTTAAAAAAGCGTCCATACAATTTATTTCATAGGGCTAATTTAGGTATGAGGCTCTCTGATGTAAAACGTAGTTTTGGAAATAAAAAAACTTGGGATACTCCAATTCTTACTCACTCGATTAAAGCAATTGAAGAGTTATTGAGTATGGGGCTATCCAAACTGCCGATTGGATTAACTACGAATGTTAATACATCTGATTTTGTCAAATTAAACAACAAAGTTGATTTGATTTATTTGGATCCTCCATATATCCCAGCAAAAGGATTGGCTATAGATTATTCAGACTTCTATGGTTTTTTGGAGGGATTGGTTGAATATGATTTATTTGATGTTGCTGATTCAAAAGTCGCTCACAAACCTTTGAATTTATTAGATTCTGCTTGGACTAAAAAAGAATCAGCAGAAATAGAATTAAAAAAAATTGTCAAATATTGGAAAAAAAGTCATATAGTTTTGAGCTATAGAGATGATGGAGCTTTTTCATTGGATGAATTAGAACGTATTTTCAAAGAAAATAAGCGTAATGTAGAAATAAAAATTCTATCTAACTACAAGTACGCTCTTGCCCATTCTGTAAAATCAAACGAAATATTGTTAATATCAAATGTTTGATCGCTTACAAAGAAAATGCCCTCTCATTGAATTTTGTAATCCAAAATAGAGTTTATTAAAACTGCTCGCGATATACAGAGAGTCAATGCTTATTTGCTCTCCAGTTAATTCTTTTATTTTAACAAATACGCCAACTCTATCAATGAACTTATTATAGTAAGAGGGGTATGTTCCTTTAATAATGCTTGGATCTTTTGATATTTCAACTGCCTCATATGATTTCATTACATACGTATCCTCTTTTCTATATATGAGGCATATCACTACATCATTTTTAACTTCAATCCTTTGTTGAATCTTATCGCTGATAGCATTACCGTATTTTGCGAACCAGCAGTATGTTTTTTTCTTGATAATTTTGTCAATTTCAAGTATTGGATCAACACCATCTTGTAAGCCAACACGAATTACTAAGTAAAGTTTTTTCATTTGAATTGATTAAAGTCTAAGTGTTGAAGCAATTCAACTTCATTTGAAATCTCTGCGACATATTTTTCGTAATTTTTCCAAAAGAAATCACAAGCATCTTTGCCATTTTTGAAGGAGCAAAATGGTCCATTTGCTAACTCAAATGCTTTTGGTGAATTGAGTTTAATGCTACCAATATTTTTTGTATTGCCGCTACCTGCTCGTAGTCCTGTGATCTGATATTTGTTTCTGATGAATACGTTTACATCGCCATAAGGGCAATTTATCTCACCTTTAACGGGCATATTTTCTAAGTCGTACTCTTTGAATCCTTCACGTTGTTCATATATAAATCCTATGATCCAATGTTCAGCATATGTATCGTAAGGATATAGTATATTTTTAGTATTATTACGTAAGAAAGAATTGTACCCGCCCAATGTAAATAGCATTGATTTGGATTTGTATGTTGTCTTAATGTCAATGGCAATACGATGAATTGCTTTGCCATCTATATATTTTGTAATTGTGAAGTCTGGATAAGTAGTTTGATTGGCATTTTCAACTGTGTAACCATACTTTTTCGCTATTGATCTAAGTGCTGGACTACTTATACGTTCAAAAACTGTAGAAATTACTTTAGTGTCTGTATCAATTGGATATACAAATCCATTCTTGTCTACAAAGCCTTCTACTTCCCAACTCCAGCCAGAGGTAATATTAAAGAAGTCGCTCTTAAATTGCTCTTCTGAGATGTTGTTTGACATAACTCAACTCCTTGCTGTCTGATCGCAGATTGCTTCAACTGCCTTAAAAGTGGCTGACAAAGTGGGTTTGTGTGAAGGTGCTATTCTTAGAGTGGAGTGTAGTTCTAAACTGTCATTTTCTAAAAGGCGAGGGAGATCACTATGTCGTTTTGGAACATCTTTGGTAAGTTTGCTGTGTCAGACACAGGTGAGACGATTCAGAAGATTTCAGACACAACCAGCATCTCATCTGACGGTACAACGTACACAAAGATGGGCTCAACAACTGTAGGCAGTGACGGTTCAGTTTTTACACAGATGGGCAGTTTCAGCACTGATGGCAGTACACGTATGGGAAGTACGGCGACTGGTTTAGGTTCTGTTTTTAACGAACGTAACGAAGACAAATTTGGGTTCAACACACACGACGATGACAAGTGGTAACAGCGAGTACTCTTGCCAAAGAAGGCGTCAAATGTGTTCTTCAAAATATTTATTTGAAAGTTTTTTGTAGTCGTTTAGTTCTGTGAAGATAAAAAGTTTCAAGTTATTTGTAACTAAAAACGATACACTTCACTACACACTTTGCTACACACCAAATAAAAATCGTCCTAAGTCATTGATTTATAACGATATTTTTTTATTGAAACTTCTCATAATCCTTTGGTCCCAGGTTCAAGTCCTGGTGGGCCCACCACTTTAAAAGCGACTTATACAAGTAGCTTTTTTCTTACTACTACACAATTTCCACACTCAAGCACCTACTGCTGAAGGTCATTGTTTTTGTTTTTAGAGTTTGACCTACCCCCTCCCTGCCGCACCAAAGTGATGAAACAAAGTCCTCTCATTGAATTCTCCATCAAATTTTGAATTCAAATACTTTAGGTCCGTGCTCTGCGCTACCTGAGTCTTAAGTTCTTGGTTTGAACATTCGCTCCGAGCGGGGGGGAGCGGTTGAATTTCTCAACACTAGATCTGGGTGTAGCAGGCGAGTTGCTGGAACTGCGCCTTGAGGATCGCTCATTCGTTGTATCAAGACATCAGCAGCTTCTTGCCCCATCGAATCGGTGTGAACATGCACGGTAGTCAGTGCCGGGGAGACCAAGTCCATGAAGGGCATGTCGTTGTGTCCGAGCACTGAAAAGTCGGAGGGCACTTGTCCCCCCAATTCTCGGATGGCCTCAATGGCGCCTAAGGCAATTAAATCATTGCCGCACACCACGGCCGTTTGTGGACAACCGTTTGGACTTTTTAAAAGGTGTTTTCGCATGGCTTCATAGCCAGCGGCTCGGGTGAAATAGTGAGTTTCAGCTACAGCTTGTTTGCTGCCAGCCCATCGTTTAAAGCCCTCTAAGCGCGCCAAGCCTGTACTTGAATTGAGTGGGCCTGAGAGGTGTAACACATGTTGATGGCCGAGATCTTTTAAATGGGTAATGCTCAGTCGCATGCTTTCTAGGTCATCGTTGACCACGCATGGAAAACGTCGATCGCCCAAACCACGGTTAATCAGAACCGTGGGTATGGTTAGTTGTGCCGCCAATGTGAGTATGGGGTCGTTGCTCTGTGAAGTTGCCAAAATCAAACCATCCACTCGCTTGCTGATGAGGGTTCGCAGGGCGGTCAAACGATCTGATTCCTTGGGTTCAACTTGAGCAATTAAGATGGTCCAACCCTTGGTTCGCAGGCGTTCCTCCGCGCTTTTAAGCATCGGGGCAAATAGTGGATTGGCCAAGTCTGGCACCAGCATGCCAACAAATCCGCTGCGGCCAGTGCGAAGCGTGGCGGCCGCCGCGTGAGCCAAATAGCCCAGTTTTGAAGCCGCGTGCTCAACCTTTGCTCGGGTGTTGAGAGCTACTTTGTGTTGCGTTGACTCTGACAATGCCCGCGCAGCCGTCGCCGTGTGTACACCGGCCATCTGAGCCACGTCTCGAAGGGTTGCGCTCATGCGAACCTCGTTTGACTGACCAGTGAGTAATTCTCCAAATTGAATGCCATGACCCATTGTAAATGCGTAAATTTCTGCAAACGATCGCATTAGGCATCTTTCTTCGGGTTTGTACCTAAATAATTTACTCTTTATCAACTTATTTAGGGAACTTATTCAGATAAATTGCGAACGTTCGCATTTCATTGGTTGTTTAATTTATGTCATCTACACCTCATCTAGGCAGTCCGGCGGATGCTGCATCTTTGTTGGTAGCGGTTCTGGCACAAAACGAAAGGACTCAGCCCGAACGTTTGAAAACTATTTTGAACTCACTCATCCAACACTTGCATGCCTTCGCCCAAGAGACACAACTCAACTACGAAGAGCTAGAGCTGGGTTTGCAATTTTTAAATGAGATCGGCCTAGCCTCAGGCCCAAAGAAAAATGAAGCGATCTTGTTGGCCGATGTATTGGGACTTTCAACCTTGGTGCAGTTGCAAGATGCAAAACGCATCATGGCGCATGGCGGTACAGAGCCTGGATTGATCGGTCCCTTCTGGCGCGCCAATCAACCACAGCTACCGAGCGGTGCAAAAATCTGCACGGCTGATACACCCGGCGATTTAATGACAGTTCGTGTTCGTGTGATGGACTTGAATAAAAAATCTGTTCCAGGAGCATTGGTGGATGTTTGGCAAGCATCACCATCTGGACTATATGAAAACCAAGACGATCATCAAGTTGACATGAATCTGCGGGGTCGTTTTACGGCCGACAACCATGGAGAATTTTTCTTTCGAACTGTCAAGCCTGCGGGATACCCAATACCTATCGATGGCCCTGTAGGTCGATTGCTTGATCATCAAAAGCGTCATGCTATGCGGCCTGCACATTTGCACTTCATTGCAATTGCACAAGGCTACCGCGTCTTGGCCACACAAATATTTGATTCTCAAGATCCTTGCATCAACTCCGATGTGGTGTTTGGCGCGGTAGGTTCTTTGGTGCGTCATTTTGAACCAGACCCTTCTCAGGCTAATGCATGGCAGTTGCAAGTCGACATCATGCTTGAGCCCGGTGAAACTCGCATTCCACATCCACCATTGTCATGACCCAATCTACATTTCAACCTATTACTCAGCTTGACGGCAAAGTCGCTGTCATCATCGGTGGTGCAGGCGCCATCGGTATCGCAACGGCACGCCATTTGGCAGCACTTGGTGCGCGTGTGGCTCTTGTGCACCGTAGCGACGATCCCAAACGTACACAGCCTATATTGGAGTCGTTGCCAGGGGCCGGCCACAAGTTCTTCACGGCTAGCGTGACCGATTCTGCATCACTTAAAAGTGTTGCAGCTCAAATTCAAAATGAGATGGGTGCAACTCATATTTTGGTGAACAGTGCAGGCTTTACTCAGCCCGTACCTTTGAACGATTTGGACGCGTTGAGTGACGAATTAATTGACAGTATTTTTCAAGTGAACTGGCGAGGTGTCTTTGCTTCTATTCGCGCATTTGCACCCTACATGAAAAAAGCGCAAGACCCCGTCATCATCAACGTATCGTCTATTGCGGCCTTCACGGGTATGGGAAGCAATTTAGCTTATGCGGCTGCCAAGGCCGGCACTGACTTAATGACCAAGGCTTTGGCCAAAGCTTTGTCGCCTGAGTTGCGTGTTGTTGGTATTTCACCTGGTGTTGTCAACACTTCATTTGTACCGGGTCGCGGTCCTGAGTTCAATCAGAAAGCAGCTTTGTCCACACCTCTGCGCAGGGTTGGTGAATCAGAAGATGTTGCACAAGCCATCGTCGCTTTAACCACTACATTGGCATTTGCTACGGGCACTACCTTGGTAGTGGACGGCGGCCGACATTTGGTTTCTTAAACAAGCCTTAAATCATGAATCCATTCACTATTCTTACATGTGCCGTGACTGGTAACTTAACACAGCCCAGTCAGACTCCGCATTTGCCAGTCACACCAGAGCAAATTGCCGATGCTTGCTTAAGCGCTGCAGATTCCGGCGCAGCTGCCGTTCACATTCACGTGCGCGATCCGGAGTCGGGAAAACCGTCCATGTCTCTTGATTTGTATGCCGATGTGGTGCGCCGCATTCGTGCGCAAAATCGAGACTTGATCATTAACCTGACAACTGGCCCTGGTGGTCGTTTTATTCCTTCTGCCAAAGATCCTCAGATAGCTGCCCCCGGAAGCACCTTGTGTTTACCCGAAGTGAGGGTTGCGCATGTGGCTGCTTTGAAGCCTGATGTGTGCTCACTCGACTTGAATACGATGAACTCGGGCGATCAGGTGGTGATCAATACGCCCAATTCGGTTCGGCAAATGGCACAAATTATTCGTGATGCGGGCACCTTGCCTGAATTGGAATGTTTTGATTCAGGCGATTTGGTACTGGCCCAAACTTTGTTGAACGAGGGTGTGTTGCCAAAGAATAGTATTTACACCCTAGTCACCGGGGTTAGGTATGCATTGCCTTCAAGTCCTGAAGCTTTGATGTTTGGCAAAAGTTTAATTCCATCAGGAATGCATTGGACGGCATTCGGAATTGGCCGCATGGCCTTTCCGGTGGTGGCGCAAGCTTGGTTGCTAGGGGGGCATGTGCGCATTGGTTTAGAGGACACCATCTACCTAGACAAAGGTGTGTTGGCGCCCAGCAATGCCGCTTTGGTTCAACGAGCCAAAGAAATCATTCAACATTTGGGTGGCTCTTTAGCCACCAGCAAACAAGCCCGCGAATTGTGGGGCTTGCGATCACACAACGGATAAATTTATGAAAGCATTACAACTGGTTCAACCCAGCGCTTCACCTGACGCTATACAAGTCAGTACCTTTACACAACAAATGCCCACCTGCGGTCCCACTGAGGCGGTGGTGCGTGTACTTATGGCTGCCGTCAATCCATCTGACGTTAAGGCCAGCTTAGGCCACATGCCGCAAGCGGTGTTTCCTAGAACGCCTGGGCGTGACTACGTTGGCATCGTTGAGCAAGGGCCCAAAGCCTGGCTTGGTAAAACGGTCTTTGGTTCAGGTGGTGATGTCGGTATTACGCGCGATGGCAGTCATGCGACTTACCTGGTATTGCCGCAACGCGCCTTGTTAGAAAAGCCCGAGGCCTTATCACTCAATCAAGCCGCATGCATGGGTGTTCCTTATTTGACTGCTTTAGATGGTTTTGCCAAAGCCGGTTTTCCGCAACCGGGTGAAACTATTCTCATCGGTGGTGCCATGGGTAAAGTGGGCCTTGCAGCAGCGGCCATTGCCAAGGTGTATGGCGCTCGTGTAATTGGCATTAAACGCAAGAACACCGCAGCAGTACCAAGCCACGTGTGTGATGTGTTGTACGATTTGGAAGACCCTGAGTTGGCTGTCAAGTTGATGGCTGAAACGCAGCAAAAAGGCTTTCCATTGTTTTACAACACCGTGGGAAGTCCTTATTTGGCTCTATCACTCGATGTGTTGGCTCACAAGGGCAAGCAAATTTTAATCTCTACCTTAGCGCGTGATTGCCCATTTGATATTTTCAAATTCTTTAGAAAAGAAATGACTTTCTATGGCGTTGATACCTTGAAGAAAGATACGGTAGCAAGTAACCAAATGTTGGCTCAGTTGGTGCCGCACATTGCCAGTGGTCGTTTGCGGTTACCTCAAGAAGACATGCCAAAAATTTACACCTTGGATCAAGCAGCAGAAGCTTTTCAACAAGTCTTTGTAAAAGGTGGTATTGGACTTTTGCAGATCAGTACACCTTGATTTATTCGGGAATAAATATGCACATTACTCGCTCATCAGATGCTAAAGGCTATCAAGCCGCAGGTCATCACAATATGACCATGCATCGCATTCAGGGGCAAGAAGTTACGCCACTTCACCAAGTGTGGTCTGCGCGCTTATCAATGGCACCGGGTGGCCATGTGGAAGCTAAAGCCTCGCCAGCGGGCAAGTTGTACATTGTGATCGAGGGTCAGGTGAAGTTTCGCGGTGGCGACACCACCGTTGAGTTGCAAGCGGGTGATTCGGTGTTTATATTGCCCAACGAAGAGCGTGAATTCAGCGAATCAGCTGGTCGCAATGCATTGCTCTATTTGGTGATGCTGGAGAATTACCAAGAACACATTTAAAAGTTTTTTTTAACCAACTTTTTTAGGAGACAGTCATGAACAAAGTAAACAATGCCCTGAATTTTAAAGTTTCAGCACTTTTCGGTGCGATAACCCTGAGCGTGTCTTTTTCTGCTCATGCGCAAGCTTGGCCAAGCAAACAAATTACGTTTGTTGTGCCATTCACCGCTGGCAGTGCCACCGACATAATGGCGCGCGTCATTGGTGAAAAATTAGGGCCTCGTTTAGGTCAAACCGTCGTTGTCGAAAACCGCGTGGGTGCAGGCGGCACGATTGGTACCTCTGCAGTCGCTAAATCTACGCCAGACGGTTATACCTTTGTCGTTGTTTCAACAGGCCACGTGGTCAATCCGGTTCTTTACAGCAAGCTCAATTACCAATTGAAAGACTTGGCGGGCGTGAGTCCATTGGGCACCTTGCCCAGTGCTTTGTTGGCAGCACCAGGCCTGGGCGTCAAGACGGTCAAAGAGTTGGTTGAAAAAGTAAGAGCAGCGCCTAATGGCTTGAATTACGCTAGTGCAGGCGTAGGTAGTGCAGCCCATGTCAATGCCGAGAAGTTTGTGGTGGGTTTAAAACTCAAAGGCAACCATGTGCCTTACAAAGGAACGCCACAAATGTTGGTTGACATTGCAGGTAATAACGTCGATTACGTGTTTGCGCCGCTTATTTCTAGCGTCACCATGATTCGCGAAGGTAAGGTAGTTCCATTAGCGGTCAGTTCCGAAAAGCGAACTGTTGCATTTCCCAATATTCCCACCATGACGGAAGAGGGCTACCCACAAGGGCAATTCAATTTTTGGATTGGCATGTTGGCTGCAGCGCAAACACCTAAAGCAATCTTGGACAAAATGAACGATGAAATCAATGCAATTGTGGATTTGCCCGATGTGCGTGAGCGTTTTGAGAAACTGGGTGCCTTGCCATTCAAAATGAAGCCAACTGCGTTTGACAAATTTATCCAAGATGAAGCTGCAACACTTGGTGAAGTCATGAAGGCCAGCGGCGCCAAATTGGATTAATCTATGTGTCCTTCATCAAGCGGATCCCTTCGTCTGGCCTATATTTCAGGAGGCTTCCCTACTTGGGCCTTGTTTGTTGCGAAAAGCCAAGGCTTTTTTGAAGCACAGAATGTGCATTGTGATATCACGCACACCGGCGCATCAACTGCGCAAATGCTAGGATTGCGCGAGGGACGCTTTGATGTTGGACTCCAGCTGCCAGACCACGTAGTTCGTGCAGGTTTGTATGGCACCAACTTGTGTGTGCTAGCTGCACAATCGCACGCACCAGATGTGGCGCTAGTTGCTTCTCCTAACATTCAAACCATTGAACAACTGAAAGGCCATCGAATAGCCGTTGATGGTGCGCGCAGTGGTTATGCCTTATTGCTGGCGAAGCTCTTTTCTTCCCTTGGTTGGCGATCCAACGATTACCAACTGGTGGAAGTAGGGGACAGTCAGCAACGCGTTCAAGCCTTGCGAAGTGGTGAATTGATGGCCAGCTTCATCAACCCGCCATTAGACAAAGCCTTGGTGAATGATGGCTTTATTCGTTTAACGACAACTCGAGAAGCTTTTCCAAGTTACCCAGGTCCCGTAGTGGCTGCCCGTCGCGAATGGGCTGATGCACATCCGCAATTGGCCAAAGGTTTTCAAAACGCCTGGTCCAAGTCTTGGCAATGGTTGTTGGATACAAACAATCAATCGCAAGCCATTGAAATTGCGCTTCAGCATTTAGGCGCAGAAGCGCCTGCTGCACAAAATGCACTGCAAAACTTGCAACGTCAAGGCATGCCCCAAATTGCTGCAGAAGGCATGGCGCAGGTGATTGCTTTGGTTTGGAGTCATGAAGATGTTGGTCAAAAAGAAATGCCACATCCTGGCATTTATTTTTGGCCTGCAACAGTTGCATAGATTGAGGCGCTGTTTTAAACAACTTTCAACTGACTCATCAACCTGAGATTTGACCACAGAACCCTTGATAAACAGGGTACGTATTGGAGACGTCGTTTACAAATTGTACCGGTCACATCGTTAACACCCTAGGCCCAAACGGATTGGGTCAGGTCGGTGGCGGTCACCATCCCAGCGATGCGTTGTCCGTCCATGACGGGTACATGATGGATGTTGTGCCGCGCCATCAGCAGCAAGGCCTCGAATGCCGGACTGCGTTGGTCCAGTGACATCGGATTCAGGGTGGCGATGTCGGCCACCGAGCGCGACAGGTTCAACCCTTCGGCCACCACCCGGTTGCGCAGGTCGCGGTCGGTGACCAGGCCCATCAAGTGGCCCTCTTCGACCAGCATGACCGAGGATACACCGCGCTCGCGCATGATGCGGGCCACTTCCAGTACAGTGGCCTGCGGTGGCAAGGTGATGGGGGGCTGCTTGATCAGATGTTGTAGACGCATGCCCAGCAAGTGGGTGTCGGTTCCAGGGTTGCGCGCAGTGAAGGGAGCCTGGGTGCCTGCCGTCCAAAGGCACAGGTAAGAAGGGCGTGATCGCTGGCTCGCTGACCAGCAGGTCCTGCAGGCAGGCTTTTGGCACTTGGAGCAATTGGGAGTCTTCAGTGCAGCTGACGTGGCAGCTTTGTTGCAAGTTCCAAGGCGTTATGCCTGCGCCAAAAGATTCATCCGCCAGCAACGTGTGGGTTTGGGCCAGTTCCGGATCTTTCAGGTCCACGCGCCCTTGCAGAATCAGCCACAGATGGGCGGACCATTCGCCTGCAGCGGCCACCAAGTCACCGGTGTGCAAATTCAACACCTGACTTTGCGCCACCAGAGCTTGCCTGACTGAAGCGCTCAGCAAGCCCCAGACCCGGTGCTGCGCCAAGCTACCCAACAAATCTGGTGGCGGGGATGACATGTTCAAAGCCTTCTCTTGCAGTTTTGTGACCTGGATTTTGGCAGATAGGGTGCCCGCTAATCCCCTTTTGCGCGGGTTTTTCCCTGATCCCGGTCAAGAGAAAGGGGCAAAGAGACATCCCGCGGGCGAGTTGCCGTTGGTCAATGGCCCCAGCGGCTTATTTTTGGATGCCTTTCATTTTTTAAAGCTGCTCATGATCCTTTGGTTCCAAGTTTAAGTTCTGGTGGGTCCACCAAATTAACCCTCTTTAGTCATGGTGGAGGTTTTGTCTTATTGATCCTAGATTGAGTTGGCTTGTTATGCTTAGATTGTTTTGAAAATCAAGATCACAAAAGATGAACATCAACGCTGATAACAGTCAAAGGGTCGTGATCAATCACCACGACTTGCCCTGGATCCCTAGCCCCGAAACAGGCGTAGAAAGGCGCATGCTAGAGCGCCAAGGTGATGAAGTGGCAAAAGCAACGTCCATTGTTCGCTACCAGGCAGGCTCAAAGTTTCAAATGCACACCCATGATTTGGGTGAAGAAATTTTGGTATTGGAGGGCACCTTCAGCGATGAATCGGGCCATTATTCTGCTGGCACCTACATCATGAATCCACCGGGTTCAGCGCACGCACCATTCAGTGAACAGGGGTGCACTCTGTTCGTGAAGTTGCGGCACTTAGGTCCAGATCAAATTAATCGTGAAGTCGTTGATACCCATTCAGCCACTTGGTATCAGGGCATGGTTGATGGCCTAACTGTGATGCCACTGATGCAACAAGGCAGTGGTTCCACGCTGGTCCGTTGGGCGCCTCAAACTTACTTCAATCCACACAGGCACTATGGCGGCGAAGAAATCTTTGTTG
>JACCDN011220482.1_pt1 | contig 16840 bp, 17 predicted proteins | sample 7441691 | NCBI WGS metagenome assembly JACCDN01 (sample SAMN15323439, study PRJNA562643) | freshwater metagenome | isolation source: river surface water | place: USA:Blue River Watershed | collected 2017-08-16
ATCCTGACCGACTAGCTAGAAATAGCATTGACGGAGGACGCATCATTTACGCCGTAGACACTTCTAAAATTGTCTCTTTGCGTTTTCCAACATTTTGGTTTGAACCCACACCGCAGGGGCTCTTTATGTTGCAAGTGGCGTTCGGACAAAGCAAATATTATTCCGACAATTTGAAGCAAAATGTCGAGCGTGGTATGCGCCAAAAATTGCGACGAGGAGAGTGGCTGACTCGCGCTCCATTCGGGTATGTGAACAATCCCACCACGCGCAATATCGAACCTGATCCGGTGAAATCTAAAATTATTGTTCGCGCGTTTGGTGAATATGTAAAAGGAACACATACCCTCATTTCGCTGTCGCAATTTTTGGCTGACCACGGTGTTGCTCAAAAGTCCGGAACGCCACTTGGCAAAGCTTCCGTAAAAAGGATATTGACGAATCGTGCGTACTTGGGATTTACAAAACATCGTGAGGAATATTTTCCCGGAAGCTTTGCGCCAATTCTTTCTCCGACACTGTTTGAAGCTGTACAGAAACAACTTCTCGTGCGAGCGCATCCGAGGCATAGCAAAATATCTCACAATTTTCCTTTCACCGGTCTTTTTCGTTGTGGCGAGTGCGGGAGCATGTTTACCGCTCAATGGGCTACAGGAAAGAGTGGAGGAAAGTATCGGTACTATCGCTGTACGAAAAAGAAAGGAAAATGTGGTCAAGGATATTTGCAGGAAGATGCGCTCGCTCTCCAAGTTAGAGAACAGCTTCAATCAGTGTCGCTTCCCGAAGCGTGGGCAGATTATATGCTCAAAAAAGTTGAAGTTTTTGAGCATGACGAAATCCACGCTTCGGGAAATCGTCTCGGGCAGATGAAGGAAGATTTGAAGACGCTTGAAGCGAAGCTCGACGCACTCGTGGATTTATACTTAAACCACGATATTGAGCGCGACATATATCTGACGAAAAAGGACGCGCTCATGCGTCAAAGGAGCTCGCTTCAAGCAAAATCTTCATCTGCCCGAGCCGAGAGAAAGAATTGGGTCGAACCCCTGCGGAAATGGATTTTTGATTCAAAACGCGCGGGGTTTCTGGCAACCAGTGAAAATCTCCATGAGATGAGAGATTTTCTTCGTTCTTTTGGAACGAACCCCGCGCTAAAAGACAAAACTATTTCGATCTCATTTTGCCCGCCCTCCGAATTCGCCCGCGCCCGCAAGACGGATTTCATTCCCTCGCCATACAGCGCGCCTCCGGCGCGCCAAGATTTTGCGCTTACTTCCGACCAAGTTTCAATTTGTGACCCTACAGAGAATCGAACTCTGATTCCATCCTTGAGAAGGATGTGTCCTAACCGTTAGACGATAGGGCCATTAAACATAGGCAAATATAGCATTTTTGTAAGATAAATCAATAACTCTTCTTGAGGGTAAAGCTTATCCACAGGTACAGAAGGGAAAGGGTTGCGGGTGAACGATTGTTCACCTATAATAGATACATGCTAGATCCCAAACAAAAGAAGATTGTGAACTTTTATCAGAAGCACCGCCGTATGCCGACGTATGACGAGATGGCTCGGCTGTGCGGTTTTGCTTCGAAAAACGCTGTGTCGAAACTTGTCAGTCACTGGATGGACGACGGGTTTGTACAAAAGGACGGGGTGCGACATCTGATCCCCGGACCTATCTTTTATCGCATCCGAGTCCTCGGTATCGTCGAGGCAGGTTTCCCGACACCAGCAGAAGAGTCCGATCTCGACACACTCTCGCTCGATGATTTTCTCGTCGAGAACAAAGAGTCGAGCTATATGCTCCGCGTCAAAGGTGACTCGATGATCGACGCTGGTATCCAGGAAGGTGACTTTGTGATAGCAGAACGCGCGAGCGAGGCAAAAGTCGGCGAGATAGTTATCGCAGAGATGGATGGAGGGTATACGATGAAATATTTGCGTCGTGATAAAAGTGGAAAGTATTATTTACAGCCTGCGAATAAAAGTTTGAGTGATATGTATCCGGAGGGAGATTTGAGTATTGTTGCGACAGTACGCGGTGTTGTTCGTAAATACTAAACAAATGGAAAATGAAAGCGCCGTTATTCACATCGACGGAGATTCTTTTTTCGTTTCTTGTGAGTTACTCTCACGTCCAGATCTTCGTGGGCGAGCGGTAATCACAGGAGGCGAAAGAGGGATAGCCAGTGCCATGAACACCGAGGCGAAACGCATCGGTATCACACGTGGCATGCCGGTGTTCCAGATCAAACGAGACTTTCCCGAGGTAGTAATACTTCCGTCGAACTTTGGCATATACGAAGAGTACAACGCTCGCATGCTCGCTATTGCACGGCGGTATTCTGATGTCGTGGAGGCGTATTCTATTGATGAGTGTTTTGTCGACGTCACACATATCGGGACGACGTGGGAAGACAAGGTAGCTCTTGCGGAGGAACTCAAGGCAACACTCAAGCGCGAACTCGGGCTCACATTTTCTCTGGGACTCGCTCCAACAAAAGTGCTCGCAAAGGTTGCCTCGAAAAACCGCAAGCCAGACGGATTTACTGCGATGCAACATGGCGACATAGAAAGTTTTTTGCGAGATGTCGAGATAGGAGATGTCTGGGGTATAGGCTGGGCGACTGCGCCTCGGTTTCGCTCGGCGGGTATCCATACCGCGCTCGACTTTGCGCGGAAAGATAAAGCATGGATACAGAGACACTGTACGGCGCCACACGAGACTATCTGGCACGAACTTCGTGGTACAGCGCTCATGGGTGTCTCTACAGAATACTCTCAGATGAAGTCGATCCAGGCGACACGTATGTTTCCAAAAAATTCAAACGACAGCGAGTACGTGTTTTCGCACCTTTCGCGCGATATCGAGATCGCAGCAGGACGTTTGCGTCGTATGAGGCTCTATACCAAAAAACTCTCTATCTTTATCAAAGAGCGTGATCACAAACGTCACTGGGCTGACGTCGAGCTTCCCGAGTATACCAACTATGCGGATGTTATGGTTACGTACGCGAGGATTGCTTTTGATACGCTTTTTTCAAAATATCAGATTTACAAAGCAGCGGGCGTGACGTGCCACGGGCTTGTTGCTCGAGAGAATATGACGGCTTCGCTGTTTGCAGATCCATTTCATAAGGACAGTATGTATCAGGCAATGGATGCAGTGACAGAAAAGTTTGGCGACTACTCGCTCGTCTTTGCGTCGAGCATGAATGCGGTCAAAAGCTATCAGAAAGATACATCAAAAATTGTCCGTCGAGAAAAGATGTATCCTTTGCCGTATTTGGGGGAAGTGAACTAAGAATAGTATTTGACAAAAGGAAATATTGTAGTATAATGCCACAGAATCATTATTCTGTGTGATCTGGTATTGTCACGTATTTCTCTCCAGGCTTATGGTGGTTCAGCTGAGCTTTTAGCTTAGAGAAAAGGAATAAAGGTACCTGCAGACTGATTGAGTCCAAAAAGAGTAAACGTTCTACCAGGAATGCTTTGAGGGCCCCCTCCGCTATATTTCGACCCCGACGATGACTTATCGTTCAAGAAAGAAATAAATGAGGGCTATATGTTTCTTTTTCACCAAAAAAGAAATGTATGGAAGTATATTGCGTTTTTAAACCAGGGCTTACCGCCCAACAAATTGTAGAAAGATTGTCCTTAGTGGGTATTATACTTACAGAGGAAGAGGTAATGTATGAAAATGAATGTCACATTCTTTTCATAGAAGAGGATATCTTAGATGATTTCGAGAAAATTGATTGCTTTCTAAGTGCGTTCAGTGATCTCTCAGGTGTTGTAAAAATACCTGACTTCGATTTTATCCAGACTTTCTATAATTAGTAGACAGGCAACATGTAATGTGTTGCCTGTTTTTTATTTCCGTTCAATTTGATTAAAAGAAAAAATGTATCCTGTGCCTTATTTGGGAGAAGTGAGTTAGGTGAGAGGGTGGAGGGAAGAGGTTAGAGAAAACTATCTACACTCAATCTTCTCGCTAGACTTTCATAACCGTTGTACCGTCCGTAACTCTATCGCCAATTTTTATACTCAAATCTTTAGCATAGGGAAGTATGAGTATCGTTTGTGAGCCAAACGAGATACGTCCGATGATAGAACCCTTTTTAATTTTTTGACCAACGTGCACTCGTGTGGAAATACGTCGCGCGACATAGCCTGCAACCTGGATAACGCCTACGGAAAAACTATCACCTTGGATGATAGTGATGTTCTTTTCATTTTTGATATACGAAGTTTCTTTTTTCTTGCTGTGTAGTACGTTTCTGTGTTTGCCTGCGATATGTTTGCTGTAGACAACACGCCCTGCGATAGGTGCACGCTGGACATGCACGTCGCGGATATTCATCTCGATAACTATCATCGTCGCACGGTTGCCGAGTTCTGGTAGATGAACAGCATTTACAACGCCTTTTTTGATAAAGGTAAATTCTTTTGGGTTGATAGTCTGTATAGAAATAACTTTTCCAGATGCAGGGGAGACGATACCAACGAGAGGCACCTTTCGTCTAGGAGCTCGGTCAAACGTTTTTTTCAGCAAGTAGACGCCACCCATCGTTGCTAAAGTTTCGGTAAGTACAAACATGGTTATTCTCGCTCAACTTTTTCATCGAGCATGAGAGGTTCAAAGTCTCCTGCAACGCCTGTTATACGGAGCACGTCTTTGTCCACTTTTTTCAGTTCTTTACCACTAGCGTTGTAGTGGTTTAGCACGGTGCCGAGTGAGTTGCCGAGTTTGTTGTGATACTCTTCATAGCTCTTCCAGTGTTTAGAAAGTTCAGCCACGCGTTTGATGATATCTTTTGCACTCTCTTCGATCTGCATCGCTTTCAATCCTTGGAGAACTGTTTGGAGATACGCGAGGAAAGACGTAGGGGAGACGATGATGACTTTGTATTTTGCTGCAGCACGTTGTATCAGATTTTCTGTATCTTCGTTTATAGCACCAATTTTGTTGACGATAAGATCATAGTAGATCGCTTCGTGAGGGATAAACATAAATGCAAAATCCATAGTACCTTTTTCTGGTTGGATGTATTTCGATGTTTCAGTGATACGAGCTTTGAGGTCGTTCACAAATATTTTCTCGAGTCGCTCCTTTTCGGCAGGGTCGTTGGTCTCGCTGATACGGTTGTAGTTCTCGAGAGAAAACTTGGAGTCCACAGGGATAATTTTGTCTTTGACAAACACCACAGCGTCAGGAATCAGTTCCTTGCCCGTGGTCTCGTCGACACCGAGGTGAAACTGCATTTCGTAGCTACCCGGTGGCATGACGTTCTTCAAAAGTGTTTCGAGGTAGTACTCGCCGAGGATACCTCGCTGTTTTGGATTTTTCAGGATGTCTTGCAAACTTTGGAGCTGGTCAGTAAAAGACACGACCTGTTTGTTGGTCTCGTCGAGGCGAGTGAGTTTCTCGGTGATGTCGGTGATGATGCGTGTTGTCTCGCTCGACTGATAGCGGAGAGAGTCGGTCATCTGTTTTTGACTTTCGCCGAGCTTTGCGTCGACAGTCTGAGAGAGAGCGTTGATCTGGGTGAGGAGCATTTGGAGGCCGGTTTGGTCTTGTTGTACAACGGCAGGTTCAGGCTTGCGGAAAGACCGAGCGACCAGCACGCCGAGAAGTATGATCACTATGACCGCGAGGATGATAAGTACGATTTGCATAGAGCAAGTATACCATATTGTCAACTTGAAAAAATACTGAAATAAGTCTATAAATATGCTTGAATTTTAAAATAAATCAATATGAATAAAAATCCAATAATTTGGTATTTCAACGGGAAGACTCGTTATTTACCAGGACATGTAAGTAAAGAAGGGCTTGAAGAATTTGATGCTATTGTTGCAGCAATCAATGCCTACGCAAGGAGCTTAAGCGCTGAGCCGGAAAAGTTTTCAAACTTTACCCTCTGCCTCGCGATGGAGGTGGCTAGTGATATGGATTCCTATGCAGAAAACAAAGGTGTCAGTCAAAACACATTGAAACTGTTTGGTCTTGATACACCACACAAAGAGCCGCATTTCTTTTTGAATCAAGAATTCATAGAAAGAGAAATCTCTACTGGAGCATACAATCTTGAGCGCTTTATCTCTGTAGTAAATTTGTTTTTAAAAAAGCTGAAACCTCCCCAAGAAGATACTCCTGGTGTTGCGGGTGCACCAAGTTTCATTGATATTAGTACCAGTGGGTGCTAGTATTGCAAACTTCATACTTTCTCCGTTAATCACGGAAAAAGTATGAAGTTTTTTTATTTGCATCCGTGTTATTTTTTAAGATACTTCTCGAGTGTAAATATCCAATCTTCCTCGTCACTATCACTCTTTCTTTTTTCAGTTAGTAGCCAGTTGAGATACCCAGGGTCTTCGTTTGCAAGATCAGCAACTTTGCGGCCGTTGTATTTTCCAAAGGTGATCACGTTGATGAGCGAGGGCATAGAAGATATCTCGATCATTTTTTTAAGCGCCAAGTCATCGTCTCCACCAACTTCTTCAGTAATTTTTTTTAGTAATCGTGCAAATATCTCTTCGAGTACCATGACGTCGCCGAGAGCGTCGTGCGCAGTTGCCTCTATTTCTATACCGAGATAGTAGCGTAGGTACTGGAGGTTGTAGCGGGGGATAACACCGTCTCGATCGAGGTAGCGAGCGACGCGGAGTGTGCAGATATGTTGAGAAGGAGTGATACCTTCGCGTTCGAGCATGCCGAGATCGAACTTGGCATTGTGAGCGATGGTGACAACGTTGTCGTCCTCCAAAAGTTTTTTGACAGAAGCAAAGTGTGGCGATTCTATAAATGCAGGTTTGTCCGCTACCATCTTGTTAGTGATGTGACAGACTGCCGATGATTCGATAGCGATAGGAAGTGGTGGTTTGAAAAGTTCTGAAAATTTCTCACCATCCCCGGCTTCTTTGTAAGCGAGTTGGCACAAGCGGTCTTTTGATTCATTGCCCGTAGTCTCAGTGTCTAAAAATATGAGTTTCATATGCGAATTATAACATACATATATTACTTTTTTGCGTTACGATAGTATTTTAGGAAACCCTCGCAAAAAGGTTTCATGGTCTGGGGATCGTTTCCGAGGACCTGAAACCTTTTACACAAAGAAATACGTATTGAAAGGATAACATGATGTTTGATAAGACATTCAAAAATGTTATAATAACTACATATGGCATACAATTTTTCACCATTCAAAGAAGAAACAAAAAAGATTGCAACATGGTTGCAAAACGAGTTCGCTAGCATTCACACCGGCAAGGCGTCGCCAATTATCCTCGATGGTATCAACGTCGAAAGTTATGGCTCGTTTATGCCGATAAAGAATATTGCATCTATTGCAATCGAGGATCCAAAGACCCTTCGTGTCGCACCGTGGGATAAAAACATGGTCAAAGAAATCGAAAAGGCTATCACTGCGAGCAATCTGGGCCTATCGCTCGCGACAGATTCTGACGGTATTCGAGTTATCTTTCCTATGCTTACCACAGAAAACCGCGAGAAACTCGTAAAAGTCTTGAAGGCAAAACTCGAGGATGCACGCATCAGTATCCGTAAAGCACGCGAAGAAGTCCAAGACGATATCGAAGCTAAAGCAAAAGCCGGTGAAGGATTTTCAGAAGACGACAAATTCCGCGCAAAAGAAGAGCATCAAAAACTCGTCGACCAAGCAAACGCAGAACTAGAAGCGTTGTTTGAAAAGAAACAATCAGAAATACTCGGGGAATAATCCATGTCAGTCATTCTTTTCATTTTTATATTGCTTGTGTTGATAGTCGCTCATGAATGGGGGCATTTTTTCGTTGCAAAACTTTTTAAAATCCGTGTGGATGAATTTGGTATCGGATTTCCACCACTGGCGAAAAAGATGTTCCATAAAAACGGCACTGACTATACACTCAACTGGATCCCGTTTGGTGGCTTTGTTAAAATCTATGGCGAGAACTATGACAGTGCAAAGGACGCTCTCGGCAAAGTACCTGCAGATAGTTTTATTGCAAAACCAAAATATGCTCAGGCACTCGTCCTCGTTGCTGGTATCGTCATGAACTTTCTCGTCGGGTGGCTACTCATCTCAGTGACCCTGCTCGGTGGGGTGACTGCATCGACAACTGGTGTCAACGCAAAGTATATTGAAGGCGCGCCGGAACTCATGGTTATCTCTGTGTTACCGGAAACTCCTGCAGGTCTCGCTGGTATTGTGAGTGGAGACGTGATCACGAGCGTGAGTGCAAACGATGAATCAATAACAGAAGTGACAGGGGATTCACTCATAGCATTTATTGCAGAGCATCCGAGTGAAGAGCTAACGTTGAGTATCAAACGCGACAATACGACACTTTTTGAAACACTTACTCCAAATATTGATGACAACGGTGTTGCAAAGATAGGTATCAGTATGGAGATGGTAGGCAAAGTGCAATTGCCATTTTTCCGGGCATTTGGAGAGGGTATGAAGGCGACCGTGTTTACGACAGGTCAGATTATGAAAGGTATCGTGGGACTGTTTACCGGTGGTACTGATCTCGCGTCGGTTACAGGACCAGTCGGTATCGCAGGTATTGTTGGCGACGCTGCAAAAGTGGGTATCGCGCAACTACTCTCACTCACCGCTATTATCTCGCTCAATCTCGCAGTTATCAACCTTGTACCATTTCCAGCGCTCGATGGAGGACGTATACTCTTTGTAGCAATAGAAACAATTACTCGCCGTCCAGTACCGACCAAGGTTTTTGTCTGGGCAAACACGATAGGATTTTTCCTCTTGATCGGTCTCATGATACTTATCACCGTGCGTGATGTGATACATTTGTTTTAAGGCAAGTAGCATGTTGCAATTTGATTTCAAATAAAAAAACTGCATGCCTGTAGGACTAGCTGTCGAATATATAGCGATAAGAATAAAAAAGTGGCTATATATCAAATAGATATATAGCCACTTCCACATCATTTTTCGTTACATTGGTCGACAGTTTACTATATGTTCGATACCAACGTTTAAGTAATTTTCTTCACCGCAGTCCATGTGAAATGGTCCTGTGATTTGGAGTCTTGCTGTTGCCCCTTGTTGTCCTTTGTACAGTGCACGAGCGCACGTTAAGGATCTGAAACCCGGACCTTTGGCATTTTTTCCATACACTACTTCCAGCACATTTCCTGCTGGAGATTCTATAATTCTATAGAAGACATTTCTCAGTGCGATAGAAATGTACAGATTGCTAGGCAATCCTGCGATGGTGCTTTTTTTACCCATAAAGATTTTTTAGTTTCGCATATTATACCAGTGTTTCAAGTGTTGTCAATACATTACCCTTGTGGATAGCTATTATGCAGTAGGCGCTATTGCCAAACAGCTAAAAATTGTGTTAGAATCACACAGCCGAAATATTCCGGCATTTTTATTTGCCGTATTGGTTTTATACTAATACTTATACTCATACTTATACTAAATATATGGAGATTCGAAACATCGCAATTATCGCACACGTTGACCACGGAAAAACGACACTTACAGACGCGCTCATGAAAGAGTGTGGTATGTCAGCAGAAGGTGATTCGATGGACTCAAACGCCCTTGAAAAGGAGCGAGGTATTACTATCTACTCAAAGAACACCTCGGTTAACTACAAAGGAACAAAGATAAATATCGTTGACACACCAGGCCACGCCGACTTTGGTTCAGAGGTTGAGCGCGTGCTACGTGCTATCGATTCCGTGCTCCTCCTCGTCGACGCTCAGGAAGGTCCGATGCCACAAACTCGTTTCGTACTCAAAAAGTCTCTCGAACTCGGCCTCAAGCCTATCGTCGTGATCAACAAAATCGACAAGCCAGCTGCAAATCCAAAAGAAGTGCATGACATGGTATTTGAACTTTTCATGGAGCTTGGTGCGTCTGATGAACAGCTCGACTTTACTACTGTCTACTCTATCTCACGTGAAGGTATAGCAAAGAGAAATCTCGACGATGTTTCGACCAACCTCGAACCACTCCTCGATACTGTCCTCGAAGAAGTTCCTGCTGTGTCGGCTGACAAGGCGTCTCTCGCACTCAAGGCACAGGTGTTCAACCTCGCTTATGACAACTTCCTCGGACGTATGGCTATCGCTCGTATCTATGAAGGTACGATGACTGACGGTATGACTGTCTATGTCAAAGGGGAGTCAGGTGTGGTACGCAACTATCGCATCACAAAACTATTTACATTCAAAGGTATCGTCAAGGAAGCAGTGAAAAGTGCTGTCGCAGGAGATATTGTCATGCTCTCGGGTATCCCAGACGTGTACATCGGTGAGACACTTTCAAACGGTGACATGTTTGAGGCTATGCCATCGATTGCTATCGACGAACCAACTATCTCCCTCAACTTCCTCGTCAACGACTCGCCGTTTGCAGGACGTGAAGGAAAATTTGTGACTGGTCGCCAGATCCGTGAGCGACTCGAAAAAGAACTCGAAATCAACGTCGGACTCAAAGTAGATTTTTCACCGCCTGATGCAGAGGGAAGTGACGGCCCCGCATTTTACAAAGTGTACGGACGTGGAGAACTCCATGTTGCGGTACTTCTCGAGAACATGCGACGCGAAGGATATGAAATCCAAGTCTCACAGCCAAAAGTTATCATCAAAGAAATCGATGGTGAGAAGAACGAACCGTTTGAAGAGTTGTATGTTGACGTACCAACAGAATTCTCCGGAGCGGTTATTGAACGTATCACGAAACGTCGTGGACTCATGACGAGCATGAAAGAAACACACGGTATCTCACGTCTCACTTTTGAAATACCAACTCGTGGACTACTCGGCTACAAGAGTCAGTTTGTGGTGGATACCAAAGGTGAAGGTATCATGTCTTCACGTGTGCTCGGCTTCCGTCCATATGCAGGTGAGATCAAGAAAAAGGATGTTGGAAGTATGACTACTATGATTACAGGAAAAGTCGCAGGCTATGCACTCTGGAATCTTCAAGATCGTGGCGTGCTCTACATCGGACACGGTGTGGACGTCTACGAAGGTATGGTTATCGGAAATACATCAAAAGGTGAAGAGATGGCAGTAAACCCAATCAAAGGAAAGAACCTCACCAACGTTCGTTCATCTGGAAACGACGAAGCTATTGTACTCAAGCCACCGTTTACTATTACTATCGAACGCGGTTTGGAAATAATCAACGAAGACGAGTATCTCGAAGTGACTCCACTGAACGTTCGTCTACGGAAAATGTATCTTACGGAGCAAGCCCGTGGAAAGGGAAAGAAGTAATAGCCTTATAATATAAGGCGAATCGGATATTTGACTTTTCTCTAGAGCAATGATATTATAAAACTATCGAAAATAACATTTATTAATTGTTGACCAAAATCTATGGCACAAGCACTCAGTTTCAAACCAAAACAAGTCACCAAAAAGCTCCTCTCGGATCTTCAGGATCGTGCGTATGATGTGATTATCTCTCGCTATGGACTCGATGACGAAGAACGCAAAACACTCGAGACTATCGGAGAAAAATATGGCATTACTCGTGAGCGAGTACGACAAATTGAAAATGCAGCTATCACCATGATACGCAAAGGTGGAGGATTCAAAGAACATTCAGGTGTTTTTTCAGAGTTGGAAAAATTATTGCACTCAATGGGAACTATTGTTGGTGAAGATGAATTTTTGACTAGTGTCGCAAAAGATAAAGTAACACAGAACCATATTCATTTTTATCTCGTGCTTGGGGATGCGTTTACTAAACACAAAGAAGACGATCATTTTAAATCTCGCTGGGCAGTCAAGAAAGAAGTCGCAGAATCTGTACATATAGCACTTAAAAATGTCTACACCAATCTTTCAGACGATGAATTGGTAGGCGAGGGAGATATTATGGAGAAGTTCCTTTCACACCTCCAAGAACTCGGACAAGAATATAAAACAGAAGAAGCTCTCAAGCGTTGGCTCGCTCTCTCAAAGATGCTCGCTCGCAACCCACTCGGTGAATGGGGCAAGGCTTCATCAGGTAACGTAAAGACTCGAGGTATCAAAGACTATGCATATCTCATCATGCGCAAGCACGGATCACCTATGCATTTCCGTGAAGTGGCAAAAGCTATCGAGACGACGTTTGGCAAGAAAACACACGTTGCAACCTGTCACAACGAACTCATCAAGGACAAACGTTTTATTCTCGTCGGTCGTGGTATGTACGCACTTTCAGAATGGGGGTACAAAACTGGTGTCGTCCGTGATGTGATCCAAGAGATTCTCAAGAAAAAGGGACCTCTTACCAAAGAAGAAGTGGTGGATCAAGTACTCAAAGAGCGATACCTCAAGCGAAACACTATTTTGGTCAATCTCCAAAACGCAAAGTTTTTCAAGAAAAATAAAAATGGTCTCTACAGTTTAGTATAACTGCGCAGAAGCCCCCGACTCTTGTCGGGGGCTTCTTTTGTTTCTTATAGATTGCTATAATACTTGTATCTTATGAAACACACCAATCAAAGCGGTTTTGTTGTTTGGATACTCGTCGTCATCGGGCTTATTTTGGCCTTGACCGTTATGGGATTTTTCACTCAGAACGTAAAGCGTGCGTACGGTCCCACCTCTAACTCTCCAGAAGTTGTTTCAAATCCTACGACCCCTACTCCTACGCTACCAGTAGAGAAACCAGTACTTTGTGGTATCAACGTCGATACACCTGTAGAAGGCGGTACGATAAAAAGTCCTGCAGTGATACAAGGGTATACCAACAACGGTTGTGCATGGGAGGTAGTCGACGGCAATCTGGCGACGGTCCAGTTGTTTACATCGAGTGATGTTCCAGTCACTACACCGATACCTGTATCATTGCTTGGCTCGACAAACGCGGAAACGGTATCATTTTTCACTACGCTCGTATATCCCGACACCACATCCGCACTCTCTGGCTATCTTTTGTTTGTCCATAGTGGAACTGGGTTTACTCATAAGGTATCTGTAAAATATTAATCTAGCATGGAACAGAGCGGTACAATTATCGGAGGAATAGGCCACTTTCTGCTGTGGGATCTTTCTGTTATTTGGGCACCGTTGCTCGCATTTTATTTTGCCGAGCACATGTGGCACCACTACGTGTCAGAAAAATTTATCGAAGGTATCAAGTGGAACGTACTTGAACTGATTGTCCCTCGCGACATGAAGAAAAACCCGATGGCTATGGAACTCTTTTTTACGGGAGCGCTATATCAGCATACCAACAAGGGATTGTGGGAAATATTTGTTCAGGGAGCCGTCTGGTTTTGGTTTTCGCTGGAGATTGCGTCTATCGACGGACAAGTACACTTTTATATTCGCTGTCCGTCGCGCACAAGACAACTCATAGAGAGCCAGATGTACGCGCACTTCCCGCAGGTAGAAATAGTGGAGGTAGAAGACTACTCACGCAAAATTCCGAAAATAGTCAAAAATGGCCCGTACAATGTGTGGGGATGTGAGTTTGATAAAAAAGAACACGATGTGTTGCCTATCAAAACATATGTTGATTTTGGCATGGACAAGGATCCAAAAGACGAGTTTAAGAACGATCCGATTGCGGGTGTGCTCGAATACATGGCATCGATTAAAAAAGGCGAGCAACTCTGGATACAAATTATTGTGCGTGCTTCACGAAAAGTGTGGCACACTCACGGCACGATGTTTGGTCACCATGGATATCAAGAAGAATTGGAGCATCATTTACATCAAATTTTGGAACCCTATACCGCATACAAGAAAGACTGGCTTGAACGTGAAAGTCGCGAAGCGCGTACGCCGGACTATCTCAAGCCTGTTGTTGACGCTATCAATAAAGCTTCTCAGAAACTACCATTCGACACCGGTATCCGCTGTATGTATGTTGCAACACGAGAAGCGTGGGACAACAACACTCGTCGCGCCTTTCGTCTTATGTGGCGCCAGTACGCAAATCCAAAAGTGAATTCTTTGGAACGTGATCGCTCGACGCAATACGACTATCCGTGGCAAGATCCGTTTGGTAACAACCTGCTCGTGAAGAAAAACCGCATGCTTATGTACTACAAACTACGTGTGCTTTTCTACCCGCCGTTTTGGTTGACGGTTGAGTATCCGATACTTTCATTCTTTATTCCTTCAAACGCTCCAAAATATCACATCATGAATACCGAGGAGCTCGCGACCATCTGGCACTTTCCAAGTCGCAGTACTGAAACACCGACTATCGAACGCTCTGAAACACGTACAGCAAAACCTCCAGCAAATCTCCCATTTTAATTATGCTGGAATCCGAACCACTCCAAGAAACATCACAGAAACCTACATCGCAAAAACGCACCTACATAGTTGTTGTTGTGGTACTTTTTTCGCTTGTTGTAGGTAAGGCCTTGTTTTTACCACCAAAAGATTTCCCTGTCGATGTATCTGTCACTGTTGCGAGCGGGGACAGTGTCAGTGGTTTTGCTGAAAAACTAGAAGAAGAGGGCTACATACGAAATAGTACGATTTTTTCTGCCCTCCTCGTGTCGTTTGGCAATCAGTACTCACTCTCTGTTGGCGAGTACGTGTTTGACCGACCTATGGGTGTTTTTGGTCTCGCTCACCGCTTTCGAAATAGGACGTTTGGAATCGATCGAGTGAGAGTTACTTTTCCCGAAGGTATGACCGCATATGAGATGAGTGAACTACTCGACGACAAGATGTCGACGTTCGACAAAGACGCTTTTTTGGAGCTTGCTCAGAAAGAAGAAGGGTATCTCTTCCCTGATACTTACTATTTTTTCCCAACAGCAACACCTGACGAAATAGTGACGATACTTACCGATACCTACAGTAGGAAAATACTTCCATACGAACAGGCGATAGAGGCGAGTGGTCATACAGAAAAAGAAATAATAGTGATGGCGTCGATTATCGAAAAAGAAGCGAGTGGTGACGACGACCGAAATGTTATTTCCGGTATACTATGGAAGCGTATCGAGATTGGTATGGCGCTCCAAGTCGACGCGACGTTTTCATATCTCCTCGGCAAAACATCGGAGGAATTGACGCTCACTGATCTGAAAACAGATTCACCGTACAACACCTATACCAACCGTGGGTTGCCACCGGGACCTATCGGTAATCCTGGTATACTTTCTATCGAGGCGGCACTCAACCCGACAGCATCGCCGTACTTGTACTATCTTCATGACGAGCGTGGTACAATACACTACGCAAAGAATTTCGAAGAGCACAAAAAAAATAAATCTTTATACTTGAATTAATACGTAACTTACTACAGGATGAAAAAACACCTACTCGCATTTGTTGATACAGAGACTACGGGACTTGACGTCGACCGTCACGAGCTGATAGAAATCGGTTGTGTATTGGCACGTCAGGAGTGGACTGATGGCAAGCTTAAACTTATTCCCGAAAAAGAATTTGAAGTGAAAATCAAACCAACGAGGATTGTCGATGCCGACCCCATCGCGCTACGAGTCAACGGCTACAACGAAGCGGACTGGATATTTGCACACGACCTCAAAGAGGCGATGACGCTGTTTTCGGAAGTGACCAAAGATGCGATATTCATTGCGCACAACCTGGCGTTTGACGCGAGCTATATCGACAAAGCATTTCGCACCACCGGTGTCCCGAACCAGATGCACTATCCACGTATCGACACGATATCAGTCGCATTTGCAAAACTTCACGGCAACGACGATCTCAAGTATTCACTCCATGCACTTTCGGAACATTTTGGTATTAAAAATGCCAACGCCCACACAGCACTTTCAGACGCGCGAACACTGTGTCAACTGTACGAGAAAATCATGCAATCCTAGTTCGCTTCACCAACTCCCCGGAGGTCCGTCCCCTGGGAAGTTGCACAATCCATGATTTTGTGGCATAGTCATAGCGAAACAAATTCAAAAAAAGATGATAACAACACAAACACAATTGTGGTGGGGTCGTCTGGTTGATGGTCTCACTACTGAACTGACACTGTATATGGCAGTGGGTAGCATCAAGGATTTTAGTATACAGACACAACTTCTGCATAGTCATATTATCGATGTGCAAATACATGTTCGAGAAGTTATACTTCACTTCGCAATTCTTCCAAATACTCTTGCTGGGGTATACGAAAAGATTGAATACGGTGAACGAACTGCTACTGGATATGCGTGGTCTGTTTTGGAGTCAGTGGCTCCCGAGGAACTGTGCTGGGAGATATTTTCATGCATTGCAGACAGAGAAGAAGAGAAAGTTTCAGAGATGTTTTGTTTGGAGAGAATTCGCTCTTATGGTTATACTAAGGCAATCATTGCGACTTTTGAAGAGGATATGCGAGGTATCGATATTCAAGTACCGTACAAAGGTATTCTGGTCCCTCTACAGTTGAAGCAAGCCGCAAAAGGGCAGTTTGAACATAAAAAACATTATCCGCATATACCGTCCTTGGTATACAGCAATTATCAATGCAACGCTCACGTAGAAAAACGTTGTTTAGAAATGATACTGGAAGATTATATGCGTGGCATTGTGACACACCTAAATGTGCACACATTAAATTTGTAATGAACACTAGAGGCTTTAATTGGTCTGTAGTGTTTTTTTAAATATATTTGCCACAAACACTATTTTCGTATTTAATAGATACGTGAAAAAGAAACTCAAAATATTTGTTGGTGTCTCAGGTGGCGTTGACTCGTCGGTGTCAGCCGCCTTACTGAAAGATGCTGGTCATGATGTGATCGGTGTTTTTATCCGCACCTGGACGCCCGAGTGGACACCATGCACATGGCGAGACGAACGACGCGACGCTATGCGTGTTTGTGCGCACCTAGGCATACCGTTTCTCGAGTGTG
>JACCDN010445126.1_pt1 | contig 16836 bp, 17 predicted proteins | sample 7441691 | NCBI WGS metagenome assembly JACCDN01 (sample SAMN15323439, study PRJNA562643) | freshwater metagenome | isolation source: river surface water | place: USA:Blue River Watershed | collected 2017-08-16
GGAGGAGGTGGAGGTGGTTCATGAGTTTTGTAATGCTACAATAGCGCTCTTGGCCCGGTAGCTCAGTTGGTAGAGCAGCGGATTGAAAATCCGCGTGTCGGCAGTTCGATTCTGCCCCAGGCCACCATCCATCAGGCTTTCCACGTGATTGCCTCTAGAAACCACTAAAGTCTCGGCTTTAGTGGTTTTTTCTTTCTAGGGTGCGCCTGGAGGCTGCCCACGGCTCTAAATGGCGTGGGTTCTAGCGATTAACAGAAACGCTGATCGGATTTAGAGGGTTGCATAGTAAGCTCTGACCTGAATCTGAATAAATCCTAAAAGTGAGCTGTTGTGATTGAGTCCGCTGCCAAGGTCATAGACCTGTTGAGCTACATCGAACAAATCGAAAAACTAAAGCGCAAGCCGACTTTCAGCTTGCCGGATGAGTATTTTGTTGCGCACCGTCACGACCTACTAAATCTGCCTGAACTGCAATTTAATCTTCAGCAAGGTAGCGATGATGTTTGGCTGAAATTGCCACGTTTACAAGAAGTTGCTCCACCAGAACTGGATGATCTGCTTAAACCTTGGGTAACTGTATCAAAGTCACCAGAGAAACCTCCAGAGATTAAACAGGAGGTCACATTAGTCCAAGCTGGCGGTGAGACACGTCGAGAGTTATTGAATGACAACCAAGAGGTCAAAGCGCAATTTGATTGGTATGTTGAGTACCTTTGGAGCCCTTGGTCGCAGACAGAACGTCCTCGCCGTAAGTCCATTTCTTTCTATAACAAGTTGTTTGCACTCCAACAGGCAATTTCATCAGAGGGTGCAGAGACTCCTTTGGAGTTGGTTTGGGGCATTGGTTATGCGGTTTGGAAAAAAGAAGACTATGCAACCCCAGTCAAACATCCGTTACTTTTGCAGGCGTGCAATGTAACGCTTAACGAAATTACGCTTGATTTAGAAATACGCCCTAGAGACGTCGAAGCCAAACTGGAAATTGACTGTTATGCCGAAATGGAAATTTCTGGCATCAGTCAGCTTGAAACATTTTGGAAGAACGTCCAAGCAACAGGGACGAATCGCATTACTCCATTCGAGGAAAGCACGTTTGAGCCGACCTTACGGGCCGCAGTCGGTCACCTTGATCCGTCCGGTAGCTATGTGAACTCGGAAGGCTGGACTTCATTACCCACACCCTCCAATAAGATGCTTGTGACAAACGGGTGGGTGATTTTTGGAAGAAAACGGTCAGGAGACATCCTCCTTGAGGATGTTAGACGCCTTAAGGAAAAACTAGAAGTTGCAGAGATACTTCCGGGAGTTATTCAGAGTTTCGTAACTTCGGGTGATGATGCGGTTCGCAGACGGCCAGAGATACCTTTTAGAGGTTTATCTACAAGTCATAGCCCTAGCGGTGCGCGTGAACTGTTCTTCCCGATGCCTTACAACGAAGAGCAAGTTTCAATCATTCAAAAGCTTGAAAGCAACGACGGTGTTGTGGTGCAGGGGCCACCAGGAACCGGCAAGACGCACACGATTGCGAACGTGATTTGCCATTACCTTGCGCAAGGTAAACGAGTTTTGGTAACTGCAAAAGGTGAGTCTGCATTGGCTGTTGTGCAGGAAAAGCTGCCCGAACGAATTCGTCCACTATGTGTTTCACTTCTTTCTGACGAGCGAGATGGAAAAAAACAGTTTGAACACTCAATTCAAACGATTGCCGCTCGGGTGTCACAGCTTAATCCTGCTCAATCTGAAAAAGCAATCGCCGCAGGAGAGTCGTTAATTGATCAACTGCACGCAAAGATTTCAAATGTAGATAAGACAGTTGAGGATTACGCGCAACGTCAGATGCGAACGTATGAATTCCGAGGAAAGTCAGTTAGCCCTGAAGAAATGGCGCGAGAGGTTCTAGAGCAAGCTGATTCGCATCAATGGTTTGATGATGAGCTCCCTGAAAAAACAGACATAACAGTTACTGACGAAGAGGTCACAGCCTTAAGACAGTCCCGAAAGGCTGTGGGGGGCAATCTCGGCTACGTTGGCTGCACCATACCCAAAGCCAATGATTTCCCTGCGTGGGTTGATCTGCTGGCGCTGCACCGTGACCTTGTGAGAGCGAAAACGATTGAGGCTGCAGTTGAGAAAGGTGCAGTCTTACCTCTGATAGATTCAACATCAGACACGTTTGCCAAAGCGGATCAGCTTTCAGAATTTTTAGAACAACGGCAGCAAATTGCGGATCGATTGTCTGCAGTCAGTTTGCCTTGGATCGCCTCATTCAGAGATCGAATGGCTGACAAGGAAACGACAGATCCGTTGGTCGTGACATTGAGACTGGCTTGCGATTCGCTACTTGAGTTGGAGTCTGAAAGAGCAGCACTTGTTTCAAAAGCTGTACAACTACCAGAGAACTCAGAACTCAATGAGGAATTTAATGAAGCGCTCAAACGCTTAGTTGCAGGTAAAAGCGCATTTATATTGCCGGTAGGTAGTGCCGTTCCGCGAGGACTAGTGAGCTCGGTTACGGTTGCCGGAATAAAACCAAAAGGGGCTGAGGATTGGCAGTATGTTCGGGATTTAATCGAATGGAGATTAAAAGCACGAAAGGCTTTGGCTCGATGGGCATCGTTGTCCGGCGAGTTTGACTTTGAAGCTGTTAATCAAACACCTGAACAAGCTATCAGAGGTTTGGTCGGTTCAATCACAGCCATTAAAGACGCAGATCATCTTCAGTTTGAGTTTGATGCACATCTCGTAAATAAAGTTGGTGAGGTTTTTGGTAAGAATGTCTCTACGCAACTTCAAGTGAGCGATTTAAGCGCTATCAAAAACATACGTGAGAGCTTGCAGTCTCATCTTGATAAGGGGCGTCTCGGATATGCCTTGCGTCGCGTGCAGGAAATTCTGAAGAAACTAGACGGACATTCCGGCCGAATAGTTAGCGAACTACGGGATTTCTTGACGTACGGAATCGGTCAACTAAATTCAAATGAAGATACTTTGCAAGCTACGTGGCTAGCTAATATGGCAGAGCTAGAAAGACTACAAAGTCTTTGGATTCATATTTCCACCATCGCAGAAGTTGCCGAAAAAATTGAACACTCTGGTGCTCCCAAGTGGGCGAGCCGAGTGAGAACGCTGGTTGTTGATAGTGAGATCGACAGCGTTGTGCCATTTACTTGGCGTGAGGCGTGGGACTGGCGGGTAGCTGTGGGGTTCTTAGATCGACTCGATAACCATCACAAAATTCGCGATTTGATTGAAGAGCGAAGACAACTCACTTCCACATTAGCTAAAACATATCAAGAGCTTGTTGCGGAAAAAACTTGGCTTGGTGTGTTCAATAACTCGCCAGACAGCGTTCGACAAGCTTTGCAAGCCTACTTAAATGCCGTGCAGGCAATGGGGGCAGGTACAGGTGTTCGTGCCGTTCGTCATAGAAAAAATGCAAGGGACGCGATGGTTCGTGCTTACAAAGCCGTTCCGTGTTGGGTGCTTCCACAATGGCGTGTTTCGGAAACAATCCCAGCAGAGGTCGGCTTGTTTGATCTCGTCATAGTTGACGAAGCGTCTCAGTCAGATATTTGGGCCCTTCCAGCGTTACTTAGAGGAAAGAAATTGCTTGTTGTCGGAGACCATAAGCAGGTTTCACCATCAGCTGTTGGTGCGGCAGAAGAAAGAGTGAAAGAGCTGGTTAGCCGTTTCTTAGGAGAGCAGCCCCACGGCTCTGAAATGACTCCTGACAAGTCAATTTACGATTTGGCGCGAGTCGTGTTCGCGGGAAATTCTGTGATGCTGAAAGAGCATTTCCGAAGTGTTCCCGCCATCATTGAATTTTCTAACCGAGAGTTCTACGAAGGGGATATTCGCCCACTTCGAGTCCCTAAGGCGAACGAACGTCTTGATCCGCCATTGGTCGATGTTTTTGTAAAAGGTGGAAACCGTCGAAGCGACATCAATAAAGCAGAAGCCAAAGCTATCGTTGATGAAATTTCAAAACTAATTGCAGATCCTCAATTCGATGGCAGATCAATTGGGGTCGTTACGCTAATGGGAACCGAACAGGCAAGCTATATCCACAAGCTAATTGCTGAAGAAATTTCGCCCTCGGAAATTGTTGCTCGAAAGATTAGTGTCGGCCCTCCTCCTGTATTTCAGGGGCGTGAGCGAGATGTAATGATGGTGTCGATGGTGATTGGTCCGGGTGATCGGGGTGCGGCAAATAGAGCAGATATGCACCAGCGTTTTAACGTGGCTCTCTCGCGTGCTCGTGATCGAATGTATTTGTTCCGCTCTGTTTCAGAGCACGAAGCAAAGGATGACTCACTTACAAGTCGTGTTATTCAACATTTCAAGCAACCGTTCCGACAAGACATTAAGAAGGTGGGAAGCCTTAGAGACAAATGCGAATCTGGCTTTGAGCTAGAAGTGTTTGATGAGTTAGTAAAGCGCGGATATCGGGTCACTCCACAAGTACCAAGTGGCGGGTATTTCATTGACTTTGTTGTCGAAGGCAACGAGGGGCGGCGTCTCGCTATTGAATGTGATGGCGACCGATTCCACGGCCCAGGTCAATGGAGCGACGATATGGCGCGGCAGCGAGTGTTAGAACGTGCAGGCTGGACTTTTTGGCGGTGTTTTGCATCTAGTTTCGTGCGTCGACGCGAAGAGGTAGTTTCAGACCTTTTGCAAACTTTAGAAAAACTGGGAATCGAACCCGTTGGATCTGAAACCGTTGATAGCACTGTTTGGGTTGAGTACAAAGAGGTTGATCCCTTTGAGGTTGAAGTGGCTGAAGAAGGGGAGGCCACCTAATGGCAACAGATCGACCTTTGGCGCGACTTGGTATCGCAGACTTAGAAGAGATTTTTCAGAAGCAAGGAGAAGACTTAACAATCCTTTCTCGGCTGAAACACGAGTTAAGTTTTAGGCAAGTTCCAAGAGCTTTGGCCTTGCAGGAGAAAATTCGTAAAGCTGAAGCAGGTCAGAAGAAGAGTCACGAGCCTGAAGTCGCTGTTATCGCGGCGAAGCCTTCTGTCGAAGCGCCTCGCACCTCATCGCCCCCTACAAAGCAGCTAGACCTTCTAGGTGCTGGCTCTAAAGCTGCGGAAGTTCCAAAGGTAGAACTACCACCAGCTCCCAAAGTGACGGTTTCTATTGAGCCTCAACCATTGCCTCAACTGGCTCTTGATGATGCTTGCAAAATTCTCAAAGTTAGTATTGGTGATGTTTGGGAAAAAGTTGAGCTTGCTCGAAGGAAGACCGTCCTGAAATCAAGCCCGATTGCGACTAAAGGTATGTCTGGTGAGCAAGTGCAGAAATTGCTTTCGGAAGCGAAGTTGGCTAATGATGCAGCGATAGTTATCGCTGCAAGACGTTCCGGCTATCAATGACTTGATAGATCATATGGACAAGGCCACTATCAACTATTACTCTAAAAACGTCCAGACTGTTGCCGAGCGTTATGAGTCCGTGGTTAGCAATTTGTCGGAGAGCTTCGGAGAGGCTTTTAAGCCCAAGTCTAAGCTGCTTGATATTGGTTGTGGGTCAGGCCGAGATCTGGCTTTACTGGCCTCTCTAGGTCACGAGTGTTTCGGAGTTGATGCCACGCCTGAGTTCGTCGTCCTGAGCCAAAGCATTCACCCCGAGCTAAAAAGCAAAGTCCTGCACGCTGCCCTTCCAAACTTTGAACCTCCGTTTGGCGGTGACTTTGATGGGGTTCTTTGTTCTGCAGTCTTAATGCACATTGCCGAAAGCGAGCTAGTTCCCGCAGCTTTGTCTATCAAGAGATGCCTTAAGAACCACGGACGCCTGCTTTATTCAGTCCCGAGCAAACGCTTGGATGTGGTGACGGAAAACAGGGACGCCAACGGTCGGCTGTTCGTTCCCGACCAATCCGATCGACTTCAAAAAATCTTTGAACAACTTGGCTTCAGCCTAATTACAAAGTGGAACAACACCGATAGCCTAGGGCGTGATTCTGTTGAGTGGATTTCGGTTTTGATGGAACTAAGAAACGCATAAGACCGATGGCAGCTGCAATGTTCATTCCCGTAAATCCATCAGTTGAAGACTGCTGGCGTGGAATCATCCTTTACGGACAGAACTCAGCCTCCTACAAATTCGCTTTGGCTGAATCGCTCCTCCAGCTAAACCCTCAAGCTGGACAGCTAGTCAAGCTCGAAGACTTGGCTCCTCTATTTGGTAAGGCGATTGCAGCGCACATCAGCCATTCGCCCAAGCAAGGCACACGACCTGGGAAATTCCTGCAAAGTGTTCAGAGCTACAACTCTGACGGGAATCTAGATGCGCTTGTGAAAGCAACAGTAGCTGGTGGGTTTCAAGATGTCATTGATGCATTTCACAACATCGGCACCAGCTCCGTGTTGCACAGATTCTTCGTCGATGAACGCAAGGCTAACAAAGGCATTCGAATTACAGATGAATTTTCGAAGCTGGCGGAGGGCATACAACTGACCAACATCACTCAAGAAGTGGACTCTCGCTGGCGGTTGGTCGAAACGGCTTGGAATTTAGGAATTGCAGCGAACCACCTAGTTGTTCAGCACGACCACGAGCTGGGCGAAATCTTCACTTTTGATTCAGCGAGACGGCGTAAGGCTGTTACAAGTAGTCGGGGTGCCTTAAATGGATATCAGAAGGGGCGATGTTTTTATTGCGAAGCAGACCTGCGTCTTCTAGGCGAAGATTTCAATACGGATGTAGACCACTTCTTTCCGCACAAGTTGAAACAATCAAATCTACATCTGAATCTCGACGGAGTCTGGAACTTGGTGCTGTCGTGTCAGACTTGTAATAGAGGCCCACGAGGGAAGTTTGACAGAATCCCCTCCCTACGAATGTTGGAGAGATTGCACACTCGCAACGAATTTTTGATTGGTAGCCACCACCCGTTGAGAGAAACACTAATGAATCAGACTGGCGATACCTTGGATAAGCGGGTTGGCTTTCTGTCAAGAATTTACAAGGAAGTGCAATTAAATCCAGAGATGGCTTGGGAGCCTGCTACGAGGTAATCGTCCTCAAGTGCTTGATGGCCGTTCTCGCTTGACCTACCAACGAGTGTTCGGTTTTTAGAAAGTCATAAAACTCCTGCTCCTCATCCGCACCTTTGTATAAGTGAATGGAATTGCGATGGCCGTGAAGCCCTTGAAGACAATGCCATATTGGAGCAACATCTAATTTAGGGGCGCCATTCGTATCCTGCCAAGATTGAAGTACCTTACCAAAAGTTCGATGGCGAGGATTTGTCGGAAGTTTGTATTTCCGATGTTCTGCGTGTGCTCTAAGTGCGGCCTCAGCAATAGACCCACAAAGTAACGCAGTCGTTTTAATTGCACCAGCACGCAAGGAAAGGCCAACTGGAGCAGAGAGCTCGCTACCTGCTGTTCGATGCCTTAATCGAAAAAGCATAAAGACGTGAAATTGCAGATATTGGTTTTCTACAGCTATGGCATCTCTCACTTGACTATTCGGGATATGTGCCCATTTCTCACGAAAGGAAGACACTGTTGGAATATCAAAGTTACTCGGTTCGAAGAAAAATTCTCGGGGCATTGCGCTACAACGATAGGTAAAGATCTCAGTTTAAGAGGAGCTTTAGTCAGTCTTGCAAAGCAACCCGCAATGAAGAGTACGCCAGTTTCACGCCTTGCTCCACGTTGAGCCAGCGGTGAACGGCTAACAGGCTACTTCCAGCTTCACGCATTTCCTGCATCTGCCTAATCAACTTCTGCTCGGCTTTGTTGGGCACCTTCTTACCCTCTACGATATTGAAGCCAAAGGCTCGGCGACCACCAACAAAGTAGCCTTGCGCCTTCCTCATCTGTTTCACCTCGCTGATACGGCTTGCGATCCTTTCACGTTCGAAGGTGGCAAAGGCCGAGAGGATCGTGAAGATGATGGCGCCGACACCATTGCCAGTCACATCACCGCCAAGGTCAATCGAATGAACCGAAACGCCCTTTTCCTTAAGTGTATGAAGCACATTCAAAGCGTCACGAGTGTTGCGGAAGCCTCGATCCAGCTTTGGGAAGATAACGATGTCGCCGGACTGCAGGGAGTCCAGCAGCTTAGAGCCAGCTGGTCGAGAGCCAAACTCCTGTCCTCCACTCACACCTCGCTCCACGAATACATTGCTCTCGCTTAGTTCTAAGGCTCTCGACGAGGCGTAGGCCAACACCTGACGAACTTGGGTTTCTAGAGAGTCGCCTTCTTCAGCTTGTGTGAGGGTCGAAACACGTGTGTAGGCAAAGACGGTCATTTGGTCGCTCCTGAAAGAAATTTGGGAGCGAAATATTAGCGGTTTTCAGGTCAAAGACAACAACTATTGACGGAAATGCACAGCAATCCGCCAATGCTAAAGCCAACAATAAACTTGTTGACTTTTAAATTGACTGGAAGTAATTGTCTTTATGGACTCGCTGGGGTTGTGCATCAGGGGAACGTGCCCTGGGCTGTGTTTTTAATAGCTTCAGCAACTCTACGCTTGTATCGTCCAACAATCGCAGTCATCACATTCTTCTTTGCGTAGGCAACGCCAACCGTATCAGTCGAGTGAACTCTGTCTTTTGGAGGGACGATTCGCTCTTCCTCCGCAATCTGCCAGTGCGGCTTCTTTGGTTTTAAGCCCTCTGCAGCCTTTAGAGCGTCATATACGGTTATTCCTTGTTCCAATGCGGGAATGTTCGGTTGTCCTTTGAAGGTGTATTTCGCTTTGCTTGATCTAGCAAGTTGAACTCCACGCTTGCCTTTATGGGCGAGTGCTAGAAGCTCCTTGAATCGACGTTCGAGGAATCTTTTCGGAAAATTCAGGGGAAGGCTAACAGTTAACACTTCATCAGCGTTGGGGGCTTTTTCGCCTGTGGCTAGAACCTTTACCGAAGACTCAACGCTCGGTTCGGCAAAAAGGTACGCCCCACGATCTACGCCGTCGATCTTGAAAGTCCACCAAGCCTTGAAGTCGTCGCCACGAACATCACCAAAGTCAGCATAGAGCTTCGCCAGCTTGCCCTTGCCACCCGACTCGCAGCATTCGATGTATTCGGCGTTGCGTTTTAAATACTCCCACCACCAGTAATAGACCGTATTCCGCCAAGCTCCTTTTGGGGCTGGTTTGTTCTTCGTTCCGAACTTTGGATTCTTGTAGGGAAAGTGACGTGTGCGGACAGTTTTTCGTTCGTTCATAGGGCAAAGAATAGCATCATTTCATAACACTTTAAAAGAACACATTTATTTAGGTAATTCCGAAAAATGCTCTATTTTGGGAAGATGCATCTATGGATTAAACAACGTACTTCACGAAGTTATCCATAACAAAAAGGAGTTTGAAATGATTGAGCCATTTGGTGATTTTGTGATTTCCACATCGGATGATTTTGTTGCAGATCTGGAAGGCATTTCAGAGGCACTTAACCAATTTACTTGGAGCGGCAACGATGTGAAGTGGGGAGTTTTTGATACACGCTGGGGGGTGAAGTTATTGGTTGATTCAGGGGGTGCCTTTATTAATCCAATCCCAACCTTGTTTCCTGATGTGATTACAGCCGTTTTTGTAGAACGTGAAGATGGTTTGAAAGTACGAATTGAAAACCCAACATATGAAGAGTCAGAGTTGGCTCTTGAAGTTGAAATCAAAACTGCACCTCTGAAGCAAATCGCTGAGAAGGTAACAGCGTTTGTGAAAACTGGAAGCTTTGAGATTTCTTGCTGGATCACAGAACTTCATCAGGGGTTGACTTTAGAACGTATGAGGTTCTATTCGGACGGACGTGCGGAGCGTACTCGAGTCGTTTCGGGTCTGGCTAGCTGGTACGAAAACGTTTCTGAAAACATCGTCTAAAAGGGGTATCTATGAATGTAATGACCACTTCTTTTCTCTCTGCAAACACTAAAATCGAAGCGGAGAAAGACGAGCATTTTGATCGCATCTATGCCCTTCGTAAGGCGTGCGAAATAGAAATGTTTGCATATATCGAAAAATTCATTCTTGATGGACGTCGATTAGGTGAGGTATTTCCTGTTGCTCATCAATCTGTTCTTGACGATGTAAGTAAGGAAGGATGTGTTTACGGTCACTATGTACTGGAACACATCATCGCTAACGAAGAACTATTTAAAGACAAGGACTACGTACTCCAAGGCTACAAAGCGATGTTCAATGAAGGGCCAGAAACTCGATTGGAGCGCATTCAATGAAACCCGAAAAACGCATTGCCCGCATCATTGAGCTAATGGATCGCCTAGAAGCTGGCGGAGAAGTTACACGCAGCAGTCTCTCTCGGGTTTTAACGCCCGAGCAGATGGCTAGCTTCGTTGCAAGCTGGGACACTGAGAAGCGTTCCCGCAACTTTGAAAAGCCAAAAGAGATCGTGAAATATGAAAAGTTGCTTCGGGATGGTGTACTTGCTTACGGCAAATACGAGGCCACTCACCAAAAGCTAACTTCGTATAAGTCGGGAAAACTTATCGAAAAAGCACAAAGCACTCTCGATAAGGCCGTTCAATATGCCCAAGAGATTGTGGTGGCTGATTCCTCGCTAAGGCTTTGGTTTGATCGTGATCCTGCTGATTCGGATTTTGGTCATCCTGCAGGTGCGCCAAGAATCATCACGTCCAAAAGCTACGACAACGAATCTCGGGGTGAGAAGCTGCCGTTCATAAATTCGATTCGTGATCTAAAACTTGCAGCTTTATCTTCTGCATTGGATGAGTTGCAAGGTAACGATCTAACGGCTTTGGCAGAGGAGAAGCCCTTGTGGTTGACCTCTACTGAACGCCCTAGAAACAGGGACTTTACGGGCTGGAAATTCTGACTATTTCTCGACTATCACAGCCGAAAAAACGGTCGTTCCCCCCCAAAACTCCTGAAATCTAGGGTTCATAAATAGTATTACCAGCGTCAAAGCTGGGTGATTACAAGCCCCAAGTCCCTAGCCCCTATGTGCGGGTCATATCAGACTTTGTCAAGCTAGCGAAGACCAAGGCACCTTAAATGATGATGAGCACCAAAAACGAACGGGGTGCTTAGTTAAAAAAAGATTCTCGTTGTGATCGAAGGCTCTGTGAGACTGCAACCTTCAAGGCTCCGAATGTCGCTTGCTGGCTATCGGTGGTCTACCGTTGAACAAAGCGGAAAGTAAAGGGAGACCAATTAACCACCCCTTCCACTCGACAGAGTGGTTTTTCCAAGCAAGTCGTGGATGGATACGCTGAACGCAGATCCTGATGCTCTTTATCTAGCGCAGCTAGGTAAAGTCGTGTCTGAAAAACGCTACCGCAGTAGTCTGTCTCTGTTGAATCTAATCCAAGACCTACGAGCGAAGCGAGTCACGTGCGAAGCACGTGAATCCGAGTGATCTACGAGTGACTGATAAATCTGCCAGAGAATGAATGGTACTCGTGGATGAAATGAGAAATTACATTCGTAAAAAAATGTCCTAAATAAAAAACACAAGAAAACACAGGAAATCGTTTATGACAAGCTCCATCAATCAACGCAATCAGATGCTTGGTGTACGTGCCACCAAAGACTTCGTCACCAAGTTCGACGGACTTTGCGATCGTCTTGGCTACAACCGCTCGGAAGTGATCCGCTACTGCCTTAAGAAGTTCTTCAACGAGCATTTCAACAATTCAGAGAACTTCAAACGTGCCCGTTCCGAGATGTGCTGATGCTGAGACTAAAGGAATGGATGCGAATCCGCAAGAAGAAGGAAAAGAAGAATGAGCAACGAAGCAGTCAAACTCACAGAGAAAGCGGGCACGTCCATCAGCAAGGAGAAGCTGCTAGAGGCGATACGCAAGTCGCCCAACAAACAATTCACGTATTCGCAGTCCCAGAACTCTAAGGTGGTGACGGTGGTTGTGACTTTGTAAAGCGTTCTGATAATTTATACGCAGACTTTTAGATATTGTTCCCAGGTAAAACGACATTTTTCGCAAACAATTACAGCTTTATCTGCCTGAAAACTTTCATTTACAAAAGAGCATTGAGGACACTCGACATAAGCTTTCCCATTTTTGAATTTAATTAAATCTACATTCGAAATGTTAACCATAGTTAGGTACTCACCAGAGATCTCGTCAATAATCTTCAGTGCCAACTTGCTTTTCGTAATTTCATACCGATGGATTTTTTGCGTCTCTTTATTGAAAACTCGGTCACCAAGAACTGCCCAAACTTTTTTCTTGTAAGGCGATTCAATCATTAGCCCTGTCTCTTTTTTTATATTGGCAGCTTCTTTTTTTTGGACAATGTCGTTTAATTTCACATCGGCTGTCGTTGGTGCGGAGCTTTCTTTCTCTGGACTTTTGACTAATCCGTAAATTGATATTCCAACATTAAGCAGAAGTATCAGTGTGTAGTTGCTGGTTGACTTAGGTAAAAAAGCAAATACGAAGACGGTCGACCCAAAAAAAACGAACCACCATTTCCAATAAAAGCCACCTGTTTTAGAAGAAATCAAGGCTGGAGCCAAAAAATGAATCAAAGTAGCAGACAAGGCAATCCAAAAGTCACTAGGATTCCTGAATCCATACTCGCCGAACTCGGGATCCAATCTAGTGTTTTGTGCAAATGATGATCCGATACAAAGCAGAATTATCAAATATCTCATTTCTCGTGAACCTTGCTTGGACTTGTAGAGCAATGCCCCGTTGAAGTTGAGCCACACCATATGCACTTATTGGCCCCGTGACCGTGGCGATGCTTTCCGAAGGGACTAGTCGAACAATGACCGTAGCTACTTGAACCACAGAACTCACACTTTTTTTCGTCTTCGATGTGTTCGTGCTTCTTTGACGGGCTTGTGGAACAGTGCCCGTAGGAGGTTGAGTTGCAGTAGCGACATTTGGTCATTCAGCATCCCTTAAGTTCTATATTATTCGCCCTTACTTTGAATCATCGAGGACAGAATCAAATTTCTTATGTGTTGCTGGATAGCCTTGTCTAATATTTCAATTGTCTTTCTTCCAAGCATTGGAATTCGATGACGGTCCTCGGTGGGCGTATTACGCCATTCCTCTATGGTTTCAATCCCCGCTTCCTTGAGAGTCAACAGCACTCTATTTAATCTTTCTGGGGCAAGGTTTAGTTCAATATCGACAAGCAGGTGTTGCCTGTAATAAAAATCCAAATTCATTACTGTTGTTCGAAATGGCTCCGGTAGTGAATCTGGATTTGTTGCGGAAGGTGAAATGGAAATGCTGCCGCCCTCGCGGCTGAATCCACTAGCAATCGCCCGTATGCCCAATCTCCGGCGAAACCACAGTTCCGCCTCAAAGCCTAACAAGATTTCTTGCCATTTTTCTGGCAGAAGCGCCAGAAGAGCTAACTCTTGACTGGTCACTTTTTTGAATGTTTTGCTTTCACCAGCTCTTGCACTTGAATTGCAAGGTCTCTTATTTGAACGTTTGTTCCGGCTCTGTCTTCTAACATTTTGGCTACAGAACCGAGTGCTTCCAATAGTTCTTCCGGGCTTTCAGTATCTGAAGTACTAGCATTTTGATCGGAGATTTGCTTTGCCAATTGCTTTGATAGCTTTGTTAAATCTGTTAGGTTGGACATTGCGAGACTTTCAAGGATTTGGAAGAAATAACTAGCAGGGTAAGTTTCTATCTAAATCATAACCACAAGGGCTTACTTATGAAAGGCTCCAAATTTTGCAGAAACACATAGACACACTTCCGCTCCATCTGCGAAGCTTCTGGACAATCCTGCCCCTACCCCTTCGCTAGGGTTGATCCGTCCCTCTCGGAGCCTTCGAGGGGCTTCTCGGGGTCTTTTTAGCCTTGGGCTCTGAATGCGAAGCCTTGGACTGCGATTTTGCGAAGGGTTTGCTCGGCTTGACTTCGGCTTCAGTCTCACTCCCGTCCACATACCCAATATCGGCAGCTCCCGTGGCCTCGTCGACGTTGTCGGTTTTCTTCTTCGTCTTGGCCTTAAAGCTGTGCAACTCAGTCACGTTCATCAGGTTCGTTAGGCGAGAGGCGTAGAACTTCTCGATCATCGCCTGACTTGTTCTGGCGTTTTTAGCCAGCTGCAAGGTATTGATGCCTTCGCCGAGCATCAGCCTGAACATAATTGACGAATGACGGAGAGAGTAGAGCGTGTGAATTTCGTTTTCGTTCGAAATTCCAGCTTGTTTAACTGCCTCACGAAATAACCGACCAAGAACATTCATCATCGTGTTGCGGTTGGGATATTCAGGCATAAAGACATAGTCGGTCTTCTTTCCGTAGCCACGCTTTTGCTGTTCATCCTTGATCGCCACATAGTTTCGATAGGCTGCAGGCATCGTCACCACATCTTGATCGGTGGTCTTCGTTGCAGGGTGACTAAGGATCAAGAAGTTCGCATAGGCTGGATTCGTTGCATCAGGGATCGGCTTAACTGTCACGTGCGAGTGTTTCAGAACACGAAGGTCAGAAGGGCGAATAAACGAATTCACCATAAATTGGATTAGGTACTTGAGTTCGAGAGTGATCGTTACGCCTCGAACTTTCACGCCATCTTTGGTCATCTTTTCAACGGTTCGAGTTAGCTTACCCATCTCCTTCAAATCGAAAAAGTCCCGCTTAGTCAGCGCAGTCGTTTTCCCATTCACTTTTGGAAAATTAGGGACGCTGTCGATCAGTCGGTTGTCGTTGGCGTACTTAAGAATCTTGCGGAGAACGATTAGGTAGTGATTGACCGTCGCTGGCGCAATCCCTCGTTCAGATAAGTTCTTGATCAGATCACTGATCCGAGCGTTAGTCACTTCACCGATGTCGGTTTCAGCGAAGAAGGGGACTAGGCCGTTGTTAAAGCGATTTTTATCGTCAGCGTAACGGCGTGTCTTTCCACCATCATTAATCGTCTCAAGGTAGTCGTTACCCACATTCGTGAAGGTTCGACTCTTGATGGGCTTGGCTACGCCGACACGGTGATCCACCAGAATGTCTGTAAAGAACTTGATAGCTGCTTGCTGCGCCAGCTTGCGATTGTCGGTTTTCAGGCTGCGAACGGAATAGCGACCATTTACATAGACACGGGACCAGTAGTATGGTGACGACTCCACCTTGAAGATGATGAGTTTCTTCGGGTAGTTTGGGATACACTCAATCGTCCCCTTGATGGGGTTAGCACCGCTACCTTTGTAGGATTTTTTCGACGTTTTTTGAGTCAAAACTGGCCTCACGGGGTTTAGTGGTGACTTTAGTGGTTTTGGGATGGAGGGCTAGAAGCCTCTATCCATAAGGGATTCTAGCGTCGTCACTCGGATTCGTCTTTTGAAAATCCGCGTGTCGGCAGTTCGATTCTGCCCCAGGCCACCAATTTAAAAGCCCAACTGTTCGCAGTTGGGCTTTTTCTTTGCCTGATCGCAGTGCAGAATCGAAAAATGCATTCTTTTTAATCCTTTTGCATTCACCCGCTGCGTCAAGGCTGTCTCCCTTCATACAAACAGCACAAGCCACAATTCTTAAAATAATGAATCAGCTTTTTGCGCATCTGTGGTTGTTTGAATGATCGAAAAAGACAAGTCCGTCTTTGCACTTTTAATGGCTTCCAGTTTCGCTGGCGTTGCGTTTTGCGCCAGCCATTTGCTCAACGCCTGGCTGTTCCAAACCGTCGCCATTTCAGATCACATCAGCCTGATTTACTTGCCAGCGTTCTTTCGCTTATTCAATGTGTTGGTATTGGGCCTGTTTTGGGGCACCTTGGGCACCGCCATTGGTGGCGTTTTGCTACTGGCATGGTCACAAGATGCCACGCTGTGGATCGGCTTGTTAAACATATGCGTGTCCGCAGGTGTTGCCGCCATCTCGGTCGTTCTGCTTCAAATGTTGCTTCGCCGTCGTTTGTCGATTACCCGCTTGGGCGACTTATTGAAACTGTCCGTGTTGTACGCCCTGATGAACGCCTTGATGCACCACGTGCTTTGGACTGTTGTAGACCCCTCTCAGCTGCTCTACCCCAGCCAAGTGTTTGAAATGATGCTGGGTGATTTGTTTGGTGCGATGTTGGGGGCTTGGCTGTTGCGCGTTTTAGCGCGCAACACCGGTTTGATCAAACTGGTGCGCGCACGCAACAACGCCTATCGCTAGGCGCTTTCACCAAAAAGCACGCATCAAGCCGTGCGCTTGGTTTTTGACAAATCAACGCCCAGTTGTTTGAGCTTGCGGTACAAGTGTGTGCGCTCTAAACCTGTTTTCTCAGCCACGCGCGTCATCGAACCACTCTCTTTGCCCAAGTGGTATTCAAAGTAAGCACGCTCAAAAGCATCGCGTGCATCGCGCAACGGCAGCTCTAAATCAAAGCTCTGGTGCGTGGGCGGCAACACCACAGCTTGCGGGCCCAATGCAGCAGGTGCGTGGGTCAGCACTTGCCCCGTTGCGCTCAAGGTGGGTTTGGCAGTTTGCGACACAGCTGCTTTTTTGTTCAAACCCTGTTCAACCGCCTTCAGCAGTTTTTGCATGGTGATGGGTTTTTCTAAAAATGCATGCGCGCCAATGCGGGTGGCCTCGACAGCGGTGTCGACAGTGGCGTGGCCACTCATCATGATGACGGGCATGTTCAACAAACCTGCGCCAGCCCATTCCTTGAGCAAGGTGACGCCATCGGTGTCAGGCATCCAAATATCTAACAGCACCAAATCGGGTTGGCTGGCAAAGCGTGCAGCTCTTGCTTGGGCTGCGTTTTCTGCCAATTCAACCGCGTGCCCTTCATCATTGAGAATTTCAAACAAGAGGTCACGTATGCCCAACTCGTCGTCCACCACCAAAATATTTGCCATGAAAAAAGCGTCTCGTTGAATTTATAGAAGTTGTGTTTGTTGCATTTCTGCA
>JACCDN010027822.1_pt1 | contig 16825 bp, 21 predicted proteins | sample 7441691 | NCBI WGS metagenome assembly JACCDN01 (sample SAMN15323439, study PRJNA562643) | freshwater metagenome | isolation source: river surface water | place: USA:Blue River Watershed | collected 2017-08-16
CCTTTGATGAGCAACATAACCTGATCAAAGGTGGATCCTGGATCTCGTGTGGCAATGAGGCACTACGCGCTTCTCGCTACGCCTTCCGTAGACATTTCTTTCAACATGCCGGATTCCGTTATGTTGTAGGCGGCGCAGCGCGTGTGCCACAGGTGTCACGTTATGAAGACGATGCCTTGCTAGCGCAGTATGCCGAATTCCATTTTGGGCAAACCTATTTTGATGTGCCAAACTTCCCGAAAGCCATTGCGCAGATTGCCCTAACGGCCATGAAGGATAAGCCACTGCATTGCGCCTTGGATATCGGGTGCGCGGTCGGCCGCAGCAGTTTTGAGCTGGCAAAGGGGCTGCCTGGTCATGCTGGGTTTAAATCGGTGGTCGGGGTAGATTTCTCTGCACGCTTTATTAACCTTGCGGATAAGCTAATTCGTGAAGGCATTGTTCGTTATGCGCTCACGGATGAAGGCGAGCTCCATTCATTTCGGGAAATCTCTTTAGCTAAGCTCGGTTTGCTGGATTGTGCAAAGCAAGTTAGTTTCTGGCAGGGCGACGCCTGTAATCTGAAAGAGACCTATAGCAATTTTGACCTAGTGGTCGCGGCGAATCTGATTGATCGTCTTTACGATCCGGCCAAGTTTCTGGATGAGATTGGTCAACGCATTGTCCCCGGTGGCGTGCTGGTGCTGACCTCGCCCTACACCTGGCTGGAAGAGCACACGCCAAAGCCACAATGGCTCGGCGGATTTAAGCGTGATGGCGAGCGTTATACAACGCTAGATGCCTTGCATGCGCTCTTAAGCCGAGACTTTGTGCCACTGGGAGAGCCGCAGGATGTGCCATTTGTCATTCGTGAAACAGCACGCAAATTTCAGCACACGGTTGCCCAGTTAACATGCTGGGAGCGCAAGCGCTAAACACCCCCTGGGTTGTTAGCGGTTAACGTAGGGCGTGGGGTCAGGAATATCCGCAGCAGCAAAGCCTTCGGCACGCAGGGCACAGGAGTCGCAATGGCCGCAGGCTTTGCCGTCAGGCGTGGCCTGGTAGCAGGAAACGGTGAGGCTGTAGTCCACGCCTAATTGAGTGCCTGTGCGGATGATGTCCGCTTTGCTCATGTCGATCAGGGGCGCGTGCACGCGAAAGCGTGCACCTTCGACACCGGCTTTGGTGGCAAGGTTGGCCATCTGCTCGAAAGCAGCAATGTATTCCGGACGACAGTCGGGGTAGCCGGAGTAGTCCACCGCATTAACCCCCAGAAAAATATCTCTGCTGTTGAGGGTTTCTGCTAATGCCAGTGCTAGAGATAACATCACCGTATTGCGGGCGGGGACGTAGGTGCTTGGAATGCCCGGTTGACTGTGTGCCTCGGGTACGTCGATAGAAAAATCAGTCAGCGCAGAACCGCCAAACTGGTTCATGTCCACATGAACGATGCGGTGGCTGAGCGCACCAAGTGCTTTGGCTTGGCGCAGCGATGCATCTAGTTCTGCGCGGTGGCGTTGGCCGTAATCAAACGCAATGGCGTGGCACGCAAAGCCTTGATCACGGGCAATTGCGAGCGTGGTTGCTGAGTCTAGGCCGCCAGAGAGCAGCACAACAGCGGGTGGCGCATTTTGTTCGTTACTTGCCACGGGCATCACTCCAGAGCAATTTGTGTAGCTGAATTTGAAAGCGCACGGCTAAGCCATCAGCCAGAATCCATTCGGCCAGGTCGGTAGGATTCAGTTGCCCAGCCACTGGCGAGAGCACAACATCGCAACGGGTGGTCAGCGTATGAGTGCGAATCATCTCTTTTGCCCACGCATAATCTTCAGGCGAGGCAACCACGATTTTTACTTCATCCGCTGGGCGCAGATCCGCGATGTTGCTGAGTAGATTCTTGGCGCTTTCGCCAGAACCTGGCGCTTTAAGATCCATGATACGGGCAACACGCGTATCCACTTTGGATATATCGAGCGCGCCTGACGTTTCCAGACACACGTCGTAACCGGCATCACAGAGTACGCTGAGCAAAGGCAGGCAGGTTTTCTGTGCAAGCGGCTCGCCACCAGTGACGCAAACATGGCGGCTTGGGTAGCGTGCTACTTCGGCCAGCACAGCGTCAATCCGGGTTGTTGTGCCCCCGGTGAACGCATATTCTGTATCGCACCACGTGCAGCGTAATGGACAGCCTGTCAGACGGACAAAGACAGTAGGGATCCCGGACCGCGCCGCTTCACCTTGCAACGAAAAAAAGATTTCGCTCAGTCGAACCGTGTGTTCGCAGTCCGAGCCACCTGTTTCTGCCATCACGCTTTACTTCTTGAGTTGCTGTTTGGCAGCGCCGGCAGCCTTGGAGTCTGGATACTTGGCAACCAGATCTTTCAGGGTTTTTTGCGATTCAGCTTTCTGGCCCAATTCCGCCTGGCAGTTGGCAATGTTAGCCATGGCATCTGGTGCGCGACCATTTTTTGGCCATTTCGCCAGGAGTTTCTGTTGCGAGCTAATGACCTGTTTGCAGTCGCCAACCGCGTAGTAGCTGTTACCTAGCCAGAATTGTGCGGCAGGCGCCTGTTCGCTATCAGGATAGGTTTTGGTGAACTTATCAAAGGCGACAGCGGCTTCTTTGTATTTGCCTGTTTTGAAAAGGCCCAAGGCAGATTCATACGCCTTGAGTGCAGCGGCAGGATCGTCTGCCGGCTTGGTATCGGTTTTGGTTTCGGCAGCTGCTTTAGGTTCGGCTTTCGTTGCCGTGTCAGGGGCTACCGGTGCAACTGGTTTGGCTACCGATTTGCCTCGGCCGGCTTCAATAGCCTGCAGGCGGTTATCAATGTCGAGGTACAGATCTTTTTGTCGTTTCTCAAGATCATTAATGCTGTTGGTCAGCACTTCGATCTGGCCACGAAGCTCCGAGACTTCACGGCTCATCTGTTCCGAAAGACGATTTTGCTCGATCAGTGTTTGGCTTGTAGATTTCTGCAAGTCAGCAATCTGTTTGCGGGCAACGTCATCGTCAAACAGGCCAGCTTGAGCAGGCAGCACATAAAGCAGACCGGCAGCGGCCAGCGCTGCCGGAAGGGTAAAGCAACGGGTCATTAGCGGGGTTCTCAGCGGGGTTTTCAGTACTCGCCGTTGTACAGCATGTCGGCGCGACGGTTTTCTGCCCATGCTGCTTCATTGTCACCCAGTGCCTTTGGCTTTTCTTTGCCCAGGCTCACGGATTCGATTTGTGACTCCGGTGCACCCATCAGCACCAGTTGCTTCTTAACGGCATCGGCACGACGCTGACCCAGTGCCAGATTGTATTCACGGCTGCCGCGATCATCGGTGTTGCCTTGCACTAGCACGCGGGCGTTAGGCTCCGACGCGATGAACTTGGCATGCGCTTGGAGCTGGCTGTTGTATTCCGATTTGACGTCGTACTGATCGTAGTTGAAGTAAACGCTACGCTTTGACAGCGGGCTGTTCGGGTCGCGCAGCTTAGCCAGCGCAGCGGCAGAAAGTTTTGGTACACCGGAAGTGCCGGTAGCGTCGACGCTAGCCAGATCAGAGCTGTTGTCAGGGGTCGAACTACAAGCGGCCAGAAGGGCAACGGCCAGAGCCGGTACCAGACGGAGGAAATGTTTGCGAGTGATGTTTTGCACGAGTGTTACTCCAGAAGTTTCTAGAATTGTAAGCGATCAAGCCCTTGAGATAGAAGCATTTTCCATGCCGAAGCTTAAATACTGGTTAACGATTAGGGCCCCAGGCCGGTTCGCGGGCATCGCCGTTAACTGCCGAAAGCTTCTGGCGGATCTGCCCATCGGCCGAAACGGCGGCTAGAACACCCCGTCCGCCGAGAATGGTGGCGTACAGAATCATCTGGCCATTGGGCGAAAAGGTTGGTGATTCATCTCGTTGGGAGTCGGTCAGAACGGCAACCTGGCGGGTTGCGAGATCCAGTGTGGCAACACGGAAGCCACCATCACGGCGGGTAATAAAGGCCAGCGTACGGCCATCCGGCGACGGGCGGGCGGTGACGTTGTAATTGCCATCGAAGCTCACGCGTTGCGCACCGCCGCCACCGGCTGGCATTTTGTAGATCTGCGGGCTGCCACCACGGTCTGAGGTGAAGTAAATCCACTGGCCATCAGGCGAGAAAGCGGGTTCGGTGTCGATGCCGCTGGTATTAGTAATACGGGTTGCCTGGCCGGTGGCCAGGGCAATGCTATACAGCTGAGTGCCGCCTTCGCGGGAAAGAGCAACGACTAAGCGGCTACCATCTGGCGACCAGGCAGGAGCAGAATTAGAACCACGGAAGCTTGCGACCGCGCGGCGTGCACCGGTTTTGAGCGTTTGCTCAAAGATCACCGGTTTGCTCTTTTCGAAAGAGACGTACGCCAATTTGGTGCCATCGGGTGACCAGGCTGGTGAAATGATGGGCTGGTTGTATTTGAATACGGGTACTGGATTCTGGCCATCGGCATCAGCAACGATCAGCTGATATTGCGCTGCAGGGCCGTTGCCCTGTTTCAGGACATAGGCAATGCGTGATGAGAAGTAACCTGGTTGGCCGGTGAGTTTCTGATAGATAAAGTCAGCGACTTTGTGGCCGGCCAGACGCATCTGGTTGCCAGGTACGGTAATCGTGGTGTTGCCCAGGGAGCCCCGTTTAACGATATCGGCAACGCGCACACGCACTTCAATCTGGCCGCCGGGGCGTGTGGCTGTGGCGGTTGCTAGTGCATCGGCACCACGTGAACGCCAGGCAGCAAAGTCGACTGAGCTATTTTCTTCGGCGACCAGTGTGTCGGTGTTGATGATATTGAAGAGACCCGTGCTGGCTAAGTCATTGCGCACAACGGTGGCGATTTCTTTGCCTAGCCCCTCGTCGCCGCCGAAATTGGGTACGGCCACCGGAATGCGTTGCATGCCGGCGCCCACGACTTCAACATTGAGCTGAGCTATTGCCGGGCTGACCATCAGAGCAATGAGTGATAGCGCGGCAAATAGGCCACGGGTCGTGCGCGTAAGAAGTGTGGGCATTTTCATGGAGATAATTATAGTCAGTGATGCTTAATGATGTCTGAGGGTTACTGAGGCGGCTTCTCAAACGGCAGGTAGGTGATGTCAATCACCCGATCTGGCGAACGGCCTTCTGGCACGGGGAGCGGTGATGATTTGCGGATAGCACGCTCTACAGCCGTATCCAGCTGTGGATTACCGCTGGACTTGATGAGTTTCACGTCAATCACTTCCCCGGAAGGAAGTTGCGTTACCCGGAAAACGGCGGCCGGGTTGCCTTGCAAGTTCGGCGGCAGAATTACATTGCCACGAATTTTGGTTTTCAGTTTGGACAGGTAGCTGCGATCATCACCTTTGGCGCGTTCGGCGCCAGCGGCCTTGGCTTCGGCGCCGGCTTGAGCCCGCATGGCGGCTTCGCGTTGCGCACGGGCATCAGCAGCGGCTGCAGCCTGTTGTTTTTGTGCGGCCTGCTGCTTCTGGGCAGCGATTTTCTGCTCTTCGCGCTTCAGCTCTTCCAGGAAGTCATCCTGTGCCTTTTTCTTGGCATCTTTGGCGTCAGGCTTCTTCTTGTCGTCTTTAGTTTCTTTAGCGTCCTTGGCCTTCGGATCTTTTTTGTCAGGCACCTTCTCGGGTGTCTTATCCTTTTCAGGCTTTTTATCCTGCTTGATGGCGATGTCTGCCTTCTGATTGGCAGGGGCTGGCGTCGGCTTAGGCGGCGTCTTCACAGGCTCCGGTTTGGGCTGCGGTTTTGGCTCAGGCTTAGGCTCCGGTTTTGGTTCGGGCTTCGGCGGCATGGGTTCAGGCTTTGGTGGCTCTGGCTGGGGCGCCGGGTCGCCAAAGGTTTGTGCCTCGCGTTGCGCGGCAGCCGTTGCTGCGGCCAGTTGTTGTGGCGTCCAGATTTCGGCCTGCATGGCAGCAGGTTCGCTGTTCTTCCAGTTAATGCTGAGCACAAGGAAGAGCACCAGCAAGAGGTGCATGGCAATCGTTAGGATTAATGCACGACGTTCGCGCGCCTTTTCTTCCGCAGCGGGATCAAAAGCCCTCGCGCCATCGCCGGCAAAGCGATGGCCGTTCCAGTACGCTTTTAAACGCGACAGAAAACGAGGCAGCGACAACGTAACAGCTCCGCTTATTTGCCGGTAGGTGCAACGAGCAGGCCAACGCGCTTAACCTGAGCGCGTTGTAGCTGATCCATGACTTGCAGCACGGCTTCGTAAGGCACGTTTTTGGCGCCAGCGATCAACACGGGTGTATCCGGGTTGCCCTTCTGCATGGCCAGTAACTGATCTGTCAGCTGCGGCAGCGTAACCGGCTGTTCTTTGCCGTTCGCGCCACGGTCGACAATGGTGAGGCTGCGATCGTCGTGAACGCTGACTTCAATCGGTGCAGCTGGCGGTGTGGCGGCTGTGCCAACGGTTGGCAGATCAATATTGCCGGTCGGCATCATCGGTGCCGTGACCATAAAGATCACCAGCAGCACGAGCATCACGTCGATATAGGGAACGACGTTGATTTCGTTTTTAAGTTTACGGCGGTTACGCATTGCGCAGACCCCTTACTTCATCTGACGCTGGAGGATGTTCGAGAACTCTTCCATAAAGGATTCGAAGCGCGAAGCCAGGCGATCGATGTCATACGAGAAGCGGTTGTAGGCCACCACAGCAGGAATCGCGGCGAACAGGCCAATGGCCGTAGCGACCAGCGCTTCGGCAATGCCCGGCGCAACAGACGACAGGGTGGCTTGGCCGACATTGGCCAGACCCCGGAAAGCGTGCATGATGCCCCAAACGGTGCCGAACAGACCAACGTATGGCGATACTGAACCCGTTGAGGCTAGGAAGGCGAGGTGCGATTCGATGCGATCCAGCTCGCGCTGGTAAGTGGCACGCATGGCACGGCGCGAGCCATCCAAGATATCTTTGGACTCTAGGAGATGCTGGTCGCGTAGTTTGTTGAACTCGCGCAGGCCAGATTCAAAGATGCGTTCTAGTGCACCGGCATTGTGTCGATCATTGAGCGCGGCCTGGTACAGATCGTTCAGGCTGCTGCCAGACCAGAAAGAGGCTTCGAAGTCGGTAGCTTTGCGCTTTTCTGCGCGGATCGTCATCCACTTCAGAAAAATGTAATACCACGACATGAACGAAACAATGAGCAGCAGGAGCATGATGCCCTGTACGACGGCGCCGGCATTGAGAACCAGGCTAAGGATGGACATGTCTTGTGTTGGAGTCATGATGCGTCACTAGGTTGTAGTTGGCTGTGTAGCCAGTCGGGAATAGAAACGGGTCGGAGGGTCTTCAGGTTGACACAGGCGAGCTTAACGCCGCCTGTGACGAGCGTTTCGCGCGTGCCGTCTGCGTTGAGGCGATCGACCCACTGCTCGAATTGCATCTGGGCTCGACCCAGGTGCGTTAGTTTTAGCCCGGCTTCAAGGCTGTCATCCAATCGGGCGGGGCGTTTGTAATCAGCGTGCACCGATTTAACCACAAAGACAATGTCATGTTTTGCGAGCAACTCTGTGTGGTCATGTCCAAAGGAACGTAACCATTCGGTGCGGCAGCGTTCGAAAAATTTGAGATAGTTAGCGTAATAGACCACGCCACCGGCATCAGTATCTTCGTAATAAATACGAACAGGGTGATGAAAGACGGTCATGCTACCGTGACTCCGATTCTTGCCAGAGCGGCATGTTGCTTTCGTCAGTTGGTGACTGTAGGCCTAGGTGATGATAGACGCGGCTAGTGGCAACGCGACCTCGCGGGGTGCGTTGCAGGTAGCCTTGCTGAATGAGGAAAGGCTCCAAGACATCTTCGATTGTGTCGCGTGCCTCACCGATGGCCGCAGCAAGGTTATCAACGCCCACCGGGCCGCCTCCAAATTTCTCAATGACGGCAAGCAACAGTTTGCGGTCCATCAGATCCAGACCGACAGGGTCCACATCCAGCATGGCCAGTGCTGCATCGGCAGTGCGGGCATTAATGCCGCCTTGTTGTTTAGGCGCGCGGATTTCTGCGTAGTCGCGAACCCGGCGTAGTAACCGGTTGGCAATACGCGGTGTGCCACGCGAACGTTTGGCAATTTCCAGTGCACCATCATCGGCCAGCGCCAGCTCCAGTAGCCGTGCTGAACGAGCGACAATCTGTTGCAGATCATCGGGTGCGTAGAACTCTAGCCGCGCAACAATGCCAAAACGATCGCGCAACGGGTTGGTGAGCATGCCAGCCCGGGTTGTCGCACCGACGAGTGTAAATGGCGGCAGATCCAGTTTGACTGAGCGGGCGGCCGGGCCTTCGCCAATCATGATGTCGATCTGGTAATCCTCAAGCGCCGGGTAGAGAATTTCTTCGACTACCGGTGAGAGGCGGTGAATCTCGTCGATGAACAGTACATCGTGCGGTTCCAGATTGGTGAGCAGCGCGGCCAGGTCACCTGGACGTTCCAGTACCGGTCCACTAGTCTGGCGTAGATTAACGCCCAGTTCGTGTGCAATGATGTGCGCCAGCGTCGTTTTGCCCAAACCCGGGGGGCCAAAGAGCAACACGTGATCCAGCGCATCGCCGCGTTTTTTTGCGGCTTCGATAAAGAGGCCGAGCTGGTCGCGCACCTTGTGCTGGCCTGTGTAATCGGCCAGACGCTTCGGCCGCAGTGCACGTTCTAGCGCTTCTTCCTGTCGGGAAGCGCTGTTTGGCGTGATCAGCCGCTCGGCGCCGGCTGCGAAGTCGTCTGTTTCTATCACAGGCGCTCCGCATGGGTAATGCTGTTGCGATGGTTTAGCCACTGGTTGGTGACGGCCACGGCCAGTGCCAGTAGTGTCGGGCCGATGAAAATGCCGACAAAACCGAAACCAATGATGCCGCCAAAGGTGCCCAGTGCAATGAGCAGGAAAGGCAGGCTGGCCGTGTGTGCAATTAGCACCGGGCGAACAACGTTATCGACGCTGCTGATGCCGGCAGCACCCCAGACCACCATAAAGATTGCCCAACCCGTCAGACTTTGGTCGTAAAGCCAGTAAGCGGCACCCAGCCAGATCAGTACAGGGCCTGCCGGTAGCATGGAAGTGAGGAAGGTGGCCGCGCCAAGCAGACCGGCGTTGGGCACCCCCGCGATCTTGAACCCAATGTAAGCCACCAAGCCCTGTGCGGCAGCCGTGCCAAGAATGCCAACCATCACACCAATGATGGTTTTACCGGCGACATCGACCATATGGGTGCCGATATCGCCACTGAGACGGCGTGCCGCATTGCGCAGCCACATCGACCATTGCTCACCATCGCGGTAAGCAAAGAAGGCAATAAAGATGGCCAACAGAATTTGCAGCACGCCATTGACTACGCCGGTTGCGATGGCGGTAATCAAACGTTTTGCAGGCTCGTAAACCCGTTGCAGTAGTTCCGTACCGCTGTTGGCATCATTGAGCAGGTGGTTCCAGTAAGTCTGGATGTGTTCGCCGACCAAAGGCAGTGCCAGCATCCAGTTAGGCGGATCACCGAGGCCACCCTGAAAGCGGTCTTTTAAAGTTTCTACCAGGATGGCGCCTGCTTTGGTGACCTGGCCGCCTAGGAAGAAGGTGGGTATCAGAATCACAATGGTGAGCAGCAGCGTCATAATGGCTGCAGCTAATGTTTTACGGTTGCCGAGCTTTTTGACCAACCAGGAATAAGGCATCCAGGTGGCCACAACAATAATGAGCGCCGTGAGCAGTGGCGATAGGAACGGACGCAGTACCCAGAGCACGCCCACAATCAGAAGCGCGATGATCGTAATGCGGGAGATCTGTAGTCCGGGTGAATACATGCGCAGGTTCCTTGGTTGTGCCGGTTACTTCAAGCCGGACAACTGTTTCAGGGCAAGGCGGATGGCATCGGTCGTGCTGACACCGGCAGGGAGTGCTTTTGTGGCGCTTTGAGCCTCGCGGGCATTGTAGCCGAGAGCGACGAGCGCATCGATGGTGTCTTGTAATGGATCGTCCGCAATAACATGGCCGGCACTGATGGCGGCTGCATTGCCGGCCACGAGATCCAGTTTGCCCTTGAGCTCTAGCAGCAGGCGTTCGGCAGTTTTTTTGCCGATGCCCGGTATGCGCGTGAAACAGGCCACATCCTGGCGGGCAATAGCGGCTGCCAGCTCATCCACGTTGAGGCCGGAAAGAACGGCCAGCGCCATGCGGGCACCAACGCCGGAGATCTTGATCAGCTGACGAAAGGCGGTACGTTCGCTTTCGCTGAGAAAGCCGTAAAGAAAATGACCATCTTCACGCACGGCCATATGAATGTGCAATGTAACGGGGGCATCCAGCGCGGGAAGCTCACAGAAGGTGTTCATCGACACATCGACTTCATAACCCACGCCCTGCACGTCAACCATGATGGCTGGTGGCTGTTTGGCGATGAGTCGTCCGCTCAGGCGTCCGATCATGGTGCGGTTCTCCGGGGCGCAGCGCGTGTTGAGCCGCTGACGGTTACTTTGTTCAGTAGTTCGCTATCGGCCAGAGCCAGAAGGCGGCCGCCTCGCTGGCGTCGGCCGGGCGCAGCCAGTTGGCCAAGGCCTTGAGAGCCATGAGCATGGCAGATGGCGCAGGCCAGGGCATCGGCGGCATCGCTGCCGGGTTCGCCGGGCAATGTGAGGAGACGCATGACCATGTGAGCCACCTGTTGCTTGGCGGCTTTGCCATGACCAACAACGGATTGTTTCACCTGTAGTGCAGTGTATTCGCTCACCGGCAGCCCTCGGGCAACCAGCGCCGTAATCGCCGCACCGCGTGCCTGACCAAGCAGCAGGGTGGATTGCGGATTAACGTTGGAGAAAACCTGTTCCACAGCAGCGATATCGGGTTGGTAGGTGCCAATAATTTCAGTGATGCCCGCGTAAAGCGTGTGCAGGCGTTCAGGTAGGCGTTGGTTGCCATCGGACTTAATGCAGCCGCTGGCGATGTAACGCAATTTCTGCCCTTGCATTTCGATCACGCCAAATCCGGTCATGCGCAGACCCGGATCAATCCCGAGAATGCGCGTAACCGTCGACAATGAATCAGGCCTCGTCAAAAACAGCGCTGGTGTACACGGCCTGAACGTCGTCCAGGGATTCGATGGCGTCGATCAGTTTTTGCATCTTGGTCGCATCATCGCCGGTAAGTTCGGTTTCGTTCAGTGGGCGCATCGTTACTTCAGCCATTTCCGGTTTGAAGCCGGCTGCGGTGAGCGCTTCCTGTACGGTACCAAAGTCATTGGGCGGGCACAGCACTTCGAGTGCGCCATCCTCATGAGTCAGTACGTCATCGGCACCTGCTTCAATGGCGGTGTCCATCAGTTTGGCTTCATCGGTACCGGGAGCAAACAGAAATTGTCCACAATGCTGAAACTGGAACGCGACACAGCCATCTGTACCGAGATTTCCGCCATGCTTGGAGAAAGCGTGGCGCACATCGGCAACGGTTCGGGTTTTGTTATCGGTCAGACAGTCCACGATCACCGCAGCGCCATTGGTGCCGTAGCCTTCGTAGCGCAATTCAACGTACTCAACACCCTCTAGTTCGCCGGTGCCCTTTTTAACGGCGCGGTCGATATTGTCGGCAGGCATGTTAACGCCTTTCGCACGATCAATCGCCATGCGCAGACGCGGATTAAAGTTGATGTCACCACCGCCCATTTTGGCGGCTACGGTAATCTCTTTGGCCAGACGCGAGAAGACGCGCCCCCGTTTTTCATCCTGGCGACCTTTACGGTGCTGGATATTGGCCCATTTACTATGCCCAGCGATGATAATTCCCCAATCAATTGATTCGAATGTGCTTTTTCGGCACGATCTTGCTACTTAAAAAAGATATCGCATTATCTCAAAAAAAGCCTATGGAATGGGGCAGGGGCACAATGAGTCCTCAAATAGTGTTCAGCGCCCTAAGGTTTTTGAGCGCCACTGGTCAAATTGACGCTGATTATGAGCGCTGACCGATTCCACGGTATCGGGTGGTAGTTGCTTGAGGCACTCTGCCAGTACGCCTGGATCCAGCTTTTCACGTTTTGGCGCATCTGCTGGAGTATTTGCAGATTTGCCATCCCAGGCGAAGCGATTGCGATAGACCGGCGGGTCGGGCAGGCAATCGTCCTGATAGGTTGGCGGGCCACCCGCCGCAAATGGTTGAAACGAAATCGTCTGCTCAAAAATCAGCGGTTTGCCGGTGGGCGTTGGCGGTAGGGGCGGCATTTTTGCGATTGCTTCCCGGGCCAGTTTCTCGGCGGTTTCGGAGGTGGTCCAGAGTGTCTGCAAGCTGACTACGCTGCCATCGGGCGCAATTTCGATACGGAATCTCACGACACCCTGATCAGGGCCTTCAATGGCCGTGCCCATCATGCTGCGAACCTGTTGGCCCCAGTTGTAACGGTAGCGTTTGCTGTTCTTCAGTGTATAAGTGCCGGCTAGCGCCCACTCTTCGGCGCTGGGGGCTGGCGGCGCTTCCATGCGGGCAGGCTGTTTTTCGGTCTCGGTATTCGCCGGTTGTGAGACTGCAGCAATGGGTTCGGTAGGCGTTGCAGAAGGTAATGGCTGTGGGGAGCTTGGTGTTATGGGCGGCGGTGGCGGTGGTGGCATTTCGAGATAAACCACCTGTGCCTTGGCCGTTTCCGGTTCGGTTTTTTGGAGTCGGGTCTGATCGTTGAGCCCGACATAAGCAACAATCCCGGCATGCACGGCCACCGACAACAGAAGTGCCCAAAGGTATTTATGTCGGAAGAGGTGCATGATTGCTGCAGTTGGGCATATTGCGCAGATTATCTGTGTGCAATTAGTCCGTAATGATAGGGGGCACCGGTTCCAAGGGTTGTGTTCTCTACGATTTTAAACCCGGCCGCTTTGCACCAGGCGACACACTGAGCCGGATTGGGGCGAATCGAGAGTGGTGGCCCACGGGGTGTTTCGATATCGGTACGCCAATGAATGACATAAAGCTTTCCAGCGGGTGCGAGCACACGATAAGCCTCTGATAGCAATTCGATGGGCGTTTCGATATGGAGCAGATTAAAAATGAAGGCGGCATCCTGCGACGATTCACCCAGCCCAGTGCCTGCTTCGAGGAAATCTCGTTCTAAGACTTGGATATTTATGCAGCCTGCTTCATTCGCGCGCTTTTTGAGCTTTTCAATCAGGTTTGGCTCGATATCCAGCGCGCTGACAGTGCCTTGCGTACGTGCTGCGATGGGTAGCGTAAAAGTGCCGTAGCCCGAGCCGAACTCAACGGCCGTAGCATGAGGGTGATGCGGAAAGCCGAATTGATCCAGTACATCGGTTGGATTAAAAAAAGTGTTCCAGTATGCCTCTTCGGGCATACCGCTTTCGCGGCCTTTCATACCGAGGTACGGATCTAGAAAACCAGAACCTTGTCGGCCCAGGCAGTCCATTCCGCCAGTTCTTTAAGCGAACTGCGCTTTGGCCCCTGAACCACATCAGCTTCTGTCAGGCCGCGGGCATCCATACAGGTGCCGCAAAGCCCGACCTCCCCGCCAACCATACGAACCATGTCCCCTGCGTTGTAGTAACCCTCGGGAACCTTTTGGCCGCTTTTGGCACACGCTACCGCATCACCCAGGAGGAAGACACGGATGGTCTCACCATCCAGCTTGCTGAGTGAGCGTGCCAGTCTTAATCCGTTATAGCTGCGTTCGGTGCCGTAAGGGGCATCGTTCAGAATAAAGAGTGTGTTCATGGGTCAATGCCTGAAAGATTTAGTGTTTTGCAGGGTTGGTTGTTTTGGCCGCAGCATCAAAACCGCCCTTGGCTTTCCACTCGGCATACCCGCCCTGCAAAATGCGGACGTTGTCATAACCGGCAACACGTAGTGCAAAACCGCCTTGGGCAGAGAGGCTACCGGTGTTGCAGTAGATGATGACGGGTTTGTTCTTGGGGATTTCGTCGCGCTTGTTGAGTACCTGGCGCCATTCAATATTCACGGCGCCCGGAATGTGCTCTTTGGCAAATTGGTCTTTGTCGCGGGCATCGATGACGTAGAACTTCTTCCATTCATCTTTGGGAATTTGCTCCGGGAATATTGTGGCCCCACCGTAATCTACGAAATCCAGATACTCCTCCATCCCCTTGATCGTGTCTTCCTTTACATCGGCTATGGCTGGGCTGCTCATTAGTGCGAGTGACAGGCAAGCAGCAGAAATTAGTTTTAATTTCATTATTAGACTCCTAATGATTAATTAGTTAACGGGCGATTGCCCGTTTTGATGCTGCTCTTGAGGCTTTCAAAGTCGCGACGGACACTGCCTTGATTGATGAGTCCGGATTTTGCTTGTTTTGGCACATTCTCGACATCGAGCACATCGGCCACCATCTGGTAACTTGCAGCGCCGTTAAAGTCTTTGCCATCCGCCACAATCATCTGCTTACCGTAAAAGACAGCCGGTGCTGGCAGCCCAGGGGCCAGTGTCGAGGGTAGTAGTTGAATCGGCACGAGGTAGGTATTAGCCACTTCGGCCGCGACTTGAATGTTGCCATTGCAACGCTGGCCGGGCGGATCCTTGGCAATAAAGGTCAGCACCTTTAAGCCATTCTTGGTTTCTGAATTAGGCACCGGCATGGAGGCCTCGATCGCCTGGGCATTAACTTGGCCAACCACAAGCGCACTGGCCAGAATGGTGAATAACTTTTTCATGGGGTGGCTCCTAGGTTTTGTGCATTACGGTGTTGTTTCTGGAGTGAAGCCTGCGGCCTGCCATTCGGCAACCCCGTAGGATAGTTTTGAGGCATTAAAACCTTTAGCCCTCAGCAATGTAATTGCTTCATCTGACCAGCGGCAGAAGGGACCCCGGCAATAGGCCACCACTTCAACCTCGGAAGAGATGGCCTTGAGGCCTTGTTTGATTTCATTCAATGGGACAGAGCGGGCCATGGGCAAATGGCCTGCGGCATACTCTTCAGAGGGGCGGACATCGAGTAAAACTGCCTCACCGGACTGTAATTTTTTGAGCAGGGTTTTATGGCCTTCAACGCTGGCGCTGGATTGCTGGCTGCCAATCTCAGCCAGTTTGAGGCTGAGTTCTACAAGATGAGTTTCGGCAACATCACGAAGGCGGACCAATAAACTGGGGACATCATCGCCACTCAGGGCATGCACCATGAACTTGCCGTCTCGATGGCTTTCTACTAGGTGCGCACTTTTAAGCGCCTTGAGATGCGCGCTGGCGAGTTTTATGTCGATATGAGCCTGCACCGCAATTTGTTCAACGGTTTTGGCGCCCTGAGTCAGTAGGTCAAGCAACTCTAGGCGCTTAGGGCTGGCTAAAGCTTTACTAATTCGAGCAACCTGCTCGTAGAGGGGGGTTTTCGGATTAGCCATGCCAACATTCTAACGTTTATTAGAATGTTGGCAACAAATCCTTAAGGCTGATGGTTAACGCTTCGCATTGTTTCGCATTGTGCAGGTTAGGTGCCGTTGCCGGCGGCTGCTTAACGCCGGGTAAGAGCGTTAAGCAGCAACCAGATGTGCGCGCAGTGACTTCAGTGCCTTGGCTTCAATCTGGCGGATCCGCTCGGCTGAAACACCATACTCGTCGGCCAGTTCCTGCAGCGTTGCGCCGCTGTCATCGGCCAACCAGCGGGCGGTGACGATATGGCGACTGCGGGCATCGAGTTGTGCTAGCGCATCTTGCAGACCATCGGATTGCAAACGATCGCGGTCGCGACCCTCAAGCACCGCGGTGGGTTCCATGGTGTCATCGGCCAAGTAGTCGATCGGGGCGAATTGATCTTCGTCGCTGACATCCGGACCCGGATCTAGCGCAACATCACGTCCGGTGAGGCGCATGTTCATTTCGCGTACATCGGCCTCCGATACGTTGAGCTGCGTTGCAATGCTCTCGGTCGTAGCTTGATCCAGGTGGCTGTTGTTACCCTTCATACTGCGCAGATTGAAGAAGAGTTTGCGCTGAGCCTTAGTGGTAGCCACTTTAACGAGGCGCCAGTTTTTTAGGACGTACTCGTGAATCTCGGCCTTGATCCAGTGCATGGCAAAAGACACGAGGCGCACACCGCGCTCCGGGTCGAAACGTTTCACAGCCTTCATCAGACCAATGTTGCCTTCCTGGATCAGGTCGGCATGCGGCAGGCCATAGCCCAGGTACTGGCGCGCGGTCGAAACCACCAGGCGCAAGTGAGACACAATCAGCTGACGGGCAGCGTCCAGATCATCCTGGTCGCGCAGACGGCGCGCCAAATTCTGCTCTTCCTGTTCGGTGAGCATAGGATATTGCTGAACGGCACGGATGTAGGCGTCCAGATTGCCAACCGGCGACGGCATCGCGGTCAAAGCATTCATTTTTGGGTTTGCAACGGTCATAGCAGTCGTTGTCATGGATTTCCTCTCGTTATTATCGTTGTTTTGGCACTCAAAGCAATAGAGTGCTAAATCCGCGAAAAGTTCCCTGAAATCCGAAATATTTTTAGGGGACGACGATCAAAAAGCCAAAGGTCAGAAAAAGAACCAATAAAACAGTGCCTTGCATCAGGTTGGTGCGCTCGGTGGCCAGTGCAATATTGGCGACCCAGAGCGTGGCCAGTAGCATCACCATTTCGTTGTTTGGCAGGCCAAGTGTCAGGGTGTGGCCCATATAAGTGGCGGCTAGTAGGATGGCCGGCACACTCAGAGAAAGCGTGGCTAGGCCGCTGCCTAAGGCAATATTGACGGAGCGTTGCAGCCGATTGTGTAGTGCGGCATTGGCCGAGGCCAGGCATTCGGGAGCAAGCACCAGCATGGCAACAAACAGGCCGCCCAGTGCCCCCGGGAGATTTTTGGCTTCCAGTTGGTCGTCAATAAGGACGGCAAGCTCTTCGGCCAGAAAGACAACCAGAA
>JACCDN011183427.1_pt1 | contig 16819 bp, 17 predicted proteins | sample 7441691 | NCBI WGS metagenome assembly JACCDN01 (sample SAMN15323439, study PRJNA562643) | freshwater metagenome | isolation source: river surface water | place: USA:Blue River Watershed | collected 2017-08-16
GGCGGGTTTAATTTCAGGGCAAGATTATCAGGCACGATTGTTTGATGTTCTTGCTGGAAAACATGGTGATCATATTGGCGGTGAGCGCGATGCTGCCATAGCCTTGATGCAAGGAGAGGTTGATGCCGCGTGGATGATTGACAGTAATTATCAAGCATTTTCGCAAGAGGGAACGCTGTCTGCAGGTGACACTATGATTTTATCGCAGACGGCGGCTTATGATCACTGTATTTTTACGATCGCTCCAAATGTTGACAAACAAACTGCAGAAAAATTTAATGAGATTTTATTTTCCATGAAGTGGAGTGATCCTGCGGTAAGATCATTGCTAGAGCTTGAAGGTTTAAAAGAATGGCGCGCAGGCAGAACCACAGGTTTTTCTATGCTCAGCCGAGCTGTTGATAATGAAAAATTTTACGATTTAAACGGAAAAATCATTGAGCCAAATTACAAATATTAAACTAAATACTAAACAAAAAGAGTTCATCGATATCGAAGATCTTGGCTTTGATATGGGTGCACATTTGTTGATTAAAAATGCCTTAGATAAAATATCGGTTGGCGATGGGATTTTGGTCAAGGGCTCTGTTCCTAATTGGCAAGGGCAGTTGGCAGCTTGGTGTCGTGCTCAAGGTCATGGATATTGTTTGCAAGAAAAAACCGATCAGCTAAATATCGAAGATACGGTTGTCGTTACTCGTGGATCTTTTCAGAATGAGCGTTGGTCCCATCTTGAAAAATCTGGATCCATTAATAGTGCCGAGATCAATGCTGTTGTTGAAAAAGCAAATCCATTTTGGGGTTTAGCAGCTCGAGGTGCCACGGTAGAAGAAGGTGGTCCGCAATTTAATTTTCGTTTAGATCAGAAAAAAGATGTTTGGGCAAACAATGCGGCGGAGCTTTATGCGCAGGCCTTGGCGGCACAGTGGGATCCTGAGAAAGTTATATCTTGGTCGACGCCGCGGACACACAGTCAAGAGCTAGAGACTGCAGTTGTACAAGTCATGACATATATGATTGAAAATGAAAATGCAGCGCTGTTAGTCCCGGCAAGATTCTTGGGACAGTTGCATCCGCACTTTCGTGAAATTCAGGCTTTGTTGGCAATTCAGGTTGCAGACGAGGCCCGGCATATCGAGGTCTTTACTCGGCGAATTGGTCTTTATGGTGAGCAGCCAGCATTGTCTACAGTGGGTGGGCAGGTATCTTTAAAAACTTTATTAGACGAACCTGATTTTTCAGTGGCAGGTTTTTTATTATCAGTTTTAGGCGAAGGTACATTTATTGATCTGTTGCAGTTTCTGCATCAATTTGCTCCAGATTTGGTGACTCGTCAAATTTGTCTTTTGGCAGCACGTGATGAAGCTCGTCATGTTGCTTTTGGTATGAGTCATCTTCGCGAGCATTTAGAGGTAGAGCCAACGTTGCGTGCACGTTTGCAGCGATCGCTTGAGCAAAGATACGAGGGTTTGGCGACAAGTAGTGGTTTGAATGCAGAAGTATTTGATTCATTAATTCTAATCGCTGCCGGTGAAACAACGGTCAAAGCTGTTTCACAAGGGTATCAGCATGTTCAAGTTTTATTGCGCCAAATGGAAAATGGTCGTCGCTCGAGATTGGAAAAACTTGGTTTTTCTTCGGACTTGGCTCAACAGTTGGCGTCTATGCACACAAGAAACTTTATGTGATTGATTCTTTTAGAGCTTCTATTGTTAGTTTTTCTGCTTTGGATTTCCCAAATTCTGGTCGGTAAATGATTGTGATTTCGTCTTTGTAGGTTGGGGTGTTTGGCTTTTGTTTGAGATTAAAGCCTGACAATTTGACTGCTCGTTCTGGTAAAATACCGACGCCGATTTTGTTGTTTATGAGTTGTGCAATCAGTTCCAAACTTTCGCTTGAAATAATTTTTTTTGGTTTTTCTTTCCATTTTTTTAAAATGGATTGTGTTTGAAATAAATTAAGATTGCAAATGACTGTATCAAGGTCTTCATAGCCTTTTGCTGACCATATGCCGACAGTGTCGGTTGCTAATTTTTGTATGACCAAGTCTGGGACCTCGGTTGGGTTGATGACGATGCCAATGTCAATATTGCCTCTTTGAATTTCGGCTTGGATATTTCTTGAGAGATCATGTCTTAATTCTATTTTGTAATCAGGTGCCTGTTTTTTTAATTCAACCAAGGCGTTTGGAATTGCATATTGTGCCACTGTTGGATGACAGCCAATACTGATGGTCCGTCCTGAAAAAACTTGGTTTTCATCAGTGGTGATGTCTAAATCATTGTAGGCTTGCTGTAATTTTTGAGCTTTCAGTAAAAAAGATTTTCCACTTGGAGTTAGCTGAATTCCCGAACGAGAGCGGTAAAACAAAATGCTGCCCAGGTCGGATTCTAAACGTTTTATACTTTCAGAAAGTGCAGGTTGGCTGATCTCTAATTTTTTTGCAGATTGAATAATCGTGGAACAGCTGCTGGTTTCGACAAAGTTTGTAATATCTGTCATTCTGTATTTCATATATGATCACCTATTAAATGTATAGGTAATATCGTATTATACTTATGTTTAGAGTTCAAGTACTTCTCTGGTCAGGAGGTTCTATGAAAACAATACTTATGTTGTTAGTCAGTTCGTTATCGGTCTTATCAGCAAATGCCACGGTGATTGTCAGTGAGCAAAACATTCCAATGAAAATAGATTTGAACCGAGCAAAGGTAAAATGGTCAAACCTTGGGTATGGAGATAGCTATTTTGTTAAGGTTATCATCCCTGAGTTAACAGATATTACTTTGCTCAATCATCGTAATGAGGGTGAAGACGGGCCATGTATGTTTACTTCAGGCACAGATAATGTTGATAATCTTATTAAAGATAATCTAAAAACAGTCGATGTTATTATGAATGTTAGACTGCAAAGAGATGCCTGGGTCACGGGAGAGGGGGATGCTAAGAAATGTAAAGTCTTGTTAACCGAGGTTCTGCATGCAAAAATTAATGGATTTGATTTTGAACACACGCGGTCTGTGGAAATGCCAGAGAGAAATCTTGATGATTGTCGTTAAGATTTTGATTGATTGATTGATTGATTGATTGATTGATTGATTTTGGAGGAGCATTTCATAGTCGCCTCCGAAGCCATCTTTGGATTTTTTCTTGTTCGGGTTTAGTTTTTCAACTACGAAAAATAAGTAGATATATCTTCGATATCTACTTAAGGAGTTTATTTGTGTTTAAATTTATTGTATTTGTTGTAATTTCAATTGCTGTAACTAAGTCTATAGCAAGCCCAGATGTTTTTGAGATTGTTTTAAAATGCAGTCCCAATATACCTTCAAATTATTTTACAAATGAAAATTTGAGTTTGGTATTAAATAGATCACAACTCCCACGTATTACTGCTCATTATATAAAAGAAGCAGATAGATCTGCGGATTATATTCTTCCCGTTTTTGATAGCGGAGATCTTGTTGGTACTGAATATTTTGAAATAATAAAATTGGATGGGATAGTTACGAGAGAACAAGATAACTCGAAAATTATTCAGCATAGAATTAAATTAATAATACAAAATGGAAGGCTTCATTTCATGGATCCAATTGGTCGCTTTGTTGAAACGAAGCCATACGACCAGCGCGAGTGGAGTTGTTTGGAAAGTAAATAATTTTCTTGCACTTGTAGGGCGTGTCCTTATTTGGTCGAACAATGCTGAGGTCGATTTAAATTGGTTTTCACAGCCGTGCGATCAAATAAGGACGCGCTCTAGTATTTAAAAAAGTTTAATTTTCGAAATTGATTGAGGAGTTAAACTTTCAATTTCTCCTCAATCGAGTAAATTTGTGTCTTGTTGAAAGTTAGTTTTTCAACGATGCAAAGTAAGCAGAGACATCTTCCATATCTTGCGGAGTTAGCTGCGCTGCCATTGGGCTCATCATTTGGTTTTGACGAACTCCGGATTTAAAGTCGTTTAGTTGTTTAATCATATATGCTTTTTTCTGACCAGCAAGATTTGGGAACATGTCTGATAAGCCGATACCATTTTGACCGTGGCATCCAACACATGAAGAAATAATGCCATTTCCCCAAGAGATTGAACTTGAAGCTATAACTAAACCGATAGCTGCTAATTTTATTTTCATGTTTTTCATAGGCACTCCTTTGATGCTAATTGCATTTTTGAATTGAATTTAAATAGGTCGAAACATCGTTAATGTCTTTTTCTGATAAATCTTGAGCCACACCTTTCATAAATGCATTTGTGCGCTCGCCGGATTTGAAAAATTTCATTTGTTGAATCAGGTAGGATGTTTTTTGTCCTTTTAATGACGGGGCTTGCATTTGGTTTCCATTCATATGACATGCGACACAGCTGTTGTTATCAAAAACTATTTTGCCTTGGACTGGGTCTCCTAGTGTTAAATCTAATGTCGGTTGCACGTCGCAGGCTTTTTGCGACGAAATATAATCGCTAATAGCTTGAATCTGTTCTGGAGTGGTCAATAAAGATGCCATGCTTTGCATAATTCCACCCATCATTAGATCTTTACGAGTTCCATTCTTAAAAGCAATTATTTGATTTGTTAAATAGTCTTTATTTTGTTCGAAAATTTGCGGAGTTGATAAAGCAGCCGAGTACGGTCCATGACAACCGGTGCAGTTCGATTCAAAAAAAGATTTTGCATCAAAAGCTACTGGTGGAGCAGGATCGGGAGTAGGTGCGGGAGCTGGTTCTGGGGGGACGGGAGTAGGAACTGGAGCAGGAGCAGGAGCTGGAACGGGAACGTCAGTCGGAGGATTTGTTGGAGCTGTGTTGGTGGCAGGTAGCGCGCCGTCATCAAGCCATTTTTCTATAAGGCCTAATTCTTGATCTGTCAGTTTTCCTGTCAACGGCATATTTTTTTTCACAATCACTCGGTCACGCAAAGCTACTGTTTTAGTAACTGCGACGGAATAATTCATCCAGTTTGATATTGCTGAGTTGGCGTTGTGACATTGACTGCATTTGCTTTCAAAAATTGGTAAAACTTTGTCGAAAGTTATTTTCCCAGAGGATCCTGTTGATTGACCGCTATTGCCGGCGTTTTGCCCTGTCATCTTGTTGGCAGCATCGTTTAAACCAGATGGGTTGTGTGCTCCATGCGGATTGCAGGCTGAAATTAGGATGCATATTGATGCAGTAATTAAAATTTTTGATTTAGATAATTTCAACATATGAGCCCCTTAAATCCAAATGTGTAACAAGAGATATACAAAATCTTGAACCGCAGGAAGAGTTGACGATTCGGCAAGTCCGGGTCTAGTGGTGAGAGATTTTTCATATCTGGCATTAATGTCTGTATTTGCGTTGATAAAATATTTTCCACCAACTCCTGTGCGAGTAAAATAATCTGATGAATATGATAAATCAGGAATAAAATATTCGTATTTAACCAAATAACTCCAGCGTGGACTGTAATCCCAATTCAATTGCACGAGATCTCCTTGGGCTGCACTATTAGTTAAAGATGTTGCCCATGTTCCAGTTGGAAAAAATGTCCTGCCCATTGCCGGATTGATCGTGGTGTTGTTCCAGCCTTTTGAGTTCACTTGTTCAAGCAAGAGAGAACCATTGAAATAGTTGTTTGTAAATTGACCAGTCGGAATTACCAAATACACAGAAGACGCATCCGCTGCTATTGGGTAAGCATTAGAACTGTCGTGTTTGTAGCTGGCGCCGACAATCATCGGCAGAGGGAATGGGTTGAGACGAATATTTGCGACAACTCCATAAGGGCTGTCATCGGTTTTAGTTTGTTTATTTGAAGAGTGAAAAGTAGCACCGCCGTCAGAAAAACCACTGGTGGCAGCTAGGTCATAATGAAAAACAGAGTTGACGGTACTGGCAAAGGCTAGACCGGCTTCATAATCTACCATGGTATTACGAGTCTGTAATCTGACATAAGTTCTGTGCTCATCGTTTGCCAAACCAAATGGCGTACGGAAACGACCAACAACAATATAAGAGTTTGAAATCTTTTGTTGCGCCAACGTGGAATCCGCATCAAGGTTAAAAAACGCATAAGAATCACCTAGTCCGCTGCCAAGTAATCCAAAGTCATTAGAGAGAACAACTCCCATACCTTCATTACCAGTATCTGCATTTTCTATCACAGGGATATGAACAGAGGCGTTATTGTTCATAATCACCAATCCGCGTCTTTCTTGGATCTGAGAATCAGAATGTAAAAGCTCAGAGCGAAGATCCAATTGAAACCAAGCTTTTTTAGAAAGTGTGCTGATTTTTAAACCACGTTGTCCGTAAAGCTTGCCATCTTCGTTTCGAATGCCACCACCAAAAGGGCTGACGTGACAAACTGTGCAGCTGACATAGCCGTGAGTGGCTGCGTATTCTGGGCGGGCCCAGCAAAAAACTGTGAAGAACAGTATTGTGAAAGTTAGAAAATAGTTTTTATTAATGAGTTTGGTTTTCATGAATTCGTTTTTGTGCTCACTCTGTAGAAAAGGCAATAATTAAGAAAGTCACATATATTTTGTATAAGCGCATGGGACATTTAATCCTATTTTTTAGATCAATTATTTTTTTACCTCAAGCTCGAATCGTTTTGTCTAAGAGTTGGACAGTGAGTAGAGGAGTTTGCTTGAGTTGCGCAGCAGAAAAGATGTTCAAAACGCTTGTGACAAATTGTCTCAACAGCAGCTCGGCTAATTAGGAATAAAAATGTCTGCCTATAGTTTAAACTCTTGCGAAAAAGTGATCTTTGGTTTTACAACATGTCTCTGTTTTGTTTTTCATTTGAGAGTTGCGATCATAGCAGGTCTTTGAAGCTGAGGGGTAAAATGTTTCAAGTGCGTTGTTTAATAGTTGTTCTGTGTTTTACTTTATTATTTTTAACATCGAGAAAAGCATTTGCAGCAGAACAGTCTTTAGATTTGGATCAAGAGACTCAGTCGGTATCCGCTGCGAACAACAGTTTGACAGCAGCGAATTCGGTGGCCAACAAATTTTCATTGATGGGCAGAGTAGATTTAACCACCGAGACATCCAATCCAGATCGTCCAAAGGCACGTGAAAATCATCTGGATAATAATCACTTTCTTGTTTTCTTAAAGGCGAAAGCTTCACCCAAAGTTAATTTTATGGGAGAGATCGTTAAACAGAGCTTTTATTTTGTCGATTATTTGGCTCGGCCAGATTTGTCTGTAGAGTTTGGAAAAATCATTGTGCCATTTGGTGACACTCGCCGATTTCATCATTTTTATGGTGGGGTGCAAGGTTACGGTGCCAAGGGCGTTATGTTTACAAATCTTTGGGCCGAGAGTGGTGCAAATTTAAAATGGAAGCTTGCTGAGTCTGAAGTCGAAACATATTGGGTGGATTCGATTCAAGATGATAGTACAACGGCAGATCCTGGCTTGCAATCAACAGTGGAGCCCAGAACTATTCAAGCGGGCGGATTTCGTTGGACGGCTGGGGTTGTCAGTGGTGTCACTGGGATTTTGTCTGGATATCGAGGCGAGTACCAACCGGGAAAAGCTGTCGAGATCGCAGGACTTGATTTGTTTTCAGAATATGGAGTCTGGGGAATGAAACATTTGCGTTGGTCCTATGGAGTGGCGAATGCGTGGATGCGAAAATCTTCGGTCAGTGGTGATTTTGTAAAACGTGGAGATTATTTAGAGCTTGCGACAAATTCTTTTGGTAGCGGCGAGGCTCGAGTTCGATATGGAACCTACATTGATAACGACAAGGTTCGCACAAAAAATGATATACAAAGTTTGAATGTTGGTTACTCGTTGCCAGTGGATGTGTTGCGTGTATTGACCGAGTACCAATGGAATTATGAATCTGTAAATGAAATAGATAATGATTTATTTCGCATTATGGTTTCACTTGATTTTTAAAGTATTTATTTTTAGGGGTTGAAAAATGGATTTAAAAAATTTAACAAATTGTCGTTTGCGAAATGCGCCTTTGTCTGTGAAGACTTTGGCTGCTGGATTTTTGTTTGCGATCAGTTTGGCTTATTTGTATGCCATTGGAAATATTGTGATGGTTGTTGGTTGGACCCCAAGAGCCATTGCCATTCATTATTATGGCGCAGAAGAGGTTTTACAGTCCGAAAAAACACCGGCTCCCACTCAGGGAGAGCAAGGTTTGGATCTGGAGGCAATGGCCGTAGAACCTGTAGAAAAAACCATAGGGCCTCGTCCCAGCTTTAAGAATTTAGTACAAGAAGGACATTTTCATTTGTTTGGAATGACTAGCTTCTTTTTTGCTCTGACAGTGTTGGCGCTGTTCGCTGATATTTCTGAAAGAAAAAAAGCATTTTTGGTTGGTGCGCCTTACGTGGCTATTGTTTTTGATAATTTAAGTTTTATGGCGACCAGATTCTTAGGTCCAAAGTTAGCTTATCTGACGGCGATGTCAGGGGCTGTGATGGGAATTTGTTTTGTCAGTCTTTGGTTGTTGATTGTTGTAGAGATTTGTAAAAATCCGGAGGTTTCAAAGTGAACAGTATAGTGAACAATTTTTTGAATTCATTTATTGTCTTGTCTGCGGTGTTGTCATTGGCTTTTATTCCGCGCTCAGCCAACGCTGCTGAGTTGGTATCATTAAAAGATTATTTGAAAAAAGAGTTGGCAGGGGCTGCGAAAATGTCCAAAGAGAATTTTTCAGTTTCTGCTGACAAGAAAAAAGAGCTATCGAAAATTGCACCAGATGCTCAAGATGAGCAATTTACATTTTATTATGCAAAAAAAGCAGATGGTGCTTTGGACAAAGCATGCACGGTTGTGGCTCAACAAGGTAAAGAAGGCCCGATGAGTATTGGCGTTTGTTTTGACAATGTCGGATTGGTGCAATCTGTAACCATTTTGTCTTCAGAAGAAGAACATGGAAAAAAAGTTGCTGAAGAATCGTGGTTGAAACAATTTAAAGGTAAAAAAGTCAGTGATGCATTTCAGGTTGGACGAGATGTCGATGGCGTTTCGGGGGCAACGATGTCATCAAAGGCTGTTGCTGAAACTTTGCGTAAATCATCTTTTGCATTTTCAAATTTTGTTGGGAATAAAAAATGAAAAAAATATTTTGTGGATTTTTGATTTTACTTTCTGCTTGTGGGGCTCCTCATCCATTTCAGCGTGGCGAGAAATTATCAGTTGGTGATGATTTGGTAATAGCTGCTGGCAATGAAGATCAAGAAAATGGTCTGAGCCAATCTTTTTTTCAGCAGACTGTGTTGCCGATGTTAGATAGAAAATGTTCGCTTTGCCACGGCAATCCGGCTCCTGATTTTGATTCTGCAGAAAAGATGGTGGTGTTTAAAAAACCTGAGGTCAGTGAGTTGCTATTGGTTGCGGCTGGAAAGGCCTCTGGCCATAGTCCGATTTTGCGTGAGAATTCCGTTGAGTATGGTGTTTTGGTCAGTTGGATCAATGGTGCATCAGGTGCAGATGCACCCACACCTACAACTACGACGACGATCACAACAACAACTACAACTACAACTGTAAGCTCGACCACCACGACAACTGTTCCTTCGCATGTGCCGACAGGGGATCAGTTGAATTTAAATTTTTTCACGCAAAAGCTTTATCCTGTTTTGGATGTTAAGTGCTCATTGTGTCATGAAAATCCAGGTAATACCTTTGAGGCAGCTAAAAAAATTGTTGTGTTTAAAGACATCAACAACAGTGAACTTTATCTTTACGGTGCCGGAAAAAACGGTCACCGTGCAGTTTTAAAAGAAGGTTCTCCTGAGTTGCAGACTTTGGTTGATTGGATCAATGGTGCGGTTCTGAATTGATGCGATTCAGAATTTCTCTTTTAATATTATTTGTTGTTAGCGGTGCCAGCGCTAAGGATTCTTTTTGCGAGGTCCTACAAAAGATTCCAAGCATGGGTACTATTTTTGAAATTCAATTGGTTCGTAATTGTTCAGACAAAGATGACAAAACATTGTTTTTAAAAATCAAAAAAGAGTTGGATGAGATCGAGTCCGAGTTGACTTTGTATCGAATAGATAGCCCGATTCAGCAGCTCAATGAAAAAGGTGTTCTGTTAGGCTCGTACCCACATCTTGAATTTTTACTCAGGAAATCTTTGAAAGCTAATAAAGACACAGGTGGGGCTTTTGACATCAGTATTTACCCCGTCTTGCTGATGATTCAAGAGAGCTTTAAGAAATATAAAAAACCTCCGTCAACAGAGGAATTGGATCCATTAAAAAAACTGGTGGATGTGAGCTCTATTTCCATTGAAGAAAAAAAAATTTCGTTTGCTAAAATTGGCATGAAATTAACATTTGATGGAATCGGCAAGGGGTATGCTGTGGATAGGGTCGCATCTATTGCGGAAGCAGTAGGTGTGAAGAGATATCTTTTAAATTTTTCTGGCAACATGCGTTGGCGGGGATTGCGAGTAGATGGAAAAAAATGGCAATTGGCGATGTGGAATCCTGTGCTACAAAATACGAAATCGATCGACGCAGGGCTTGCCGGGGCTATGGCTTCATCAGGGGCCGAGGTCAATCATTACTCAGAGGATTTGCGTTGGCATCATATCATCGATCCTATCAGCCTAAGGCCACCTATGTTATGGTCGCAGGTGACGGTTGTGGCGTTGGGTACAAAGGTTACCGCCATGGATTGTGATGTGTTGTCGACCGCGACCTATATTTTGAATTTTAAGAAAATGAAATCGATATTGCAGGTCTCATATCCATTATATCGAGTTTGGGCCGTGGATTTAAAGGGAAAGATGCGATTGGCAACCCCATAGATTCTCATATTCAGTAAGGCAGATGAGACGCATTGTCTCCCAGTCAGTTAATACTGCTGAAAAAGATTGAGTATATATTTCGAACAGAATAGAAATTTAACGTCAGATCGTTCAATTTAATGGAGGGGATTATGAAGAAAATTGTTCAGTTGTTGTCAGTTGTTATCGGGGCCTTGGTTGTGGGAGCTACTGCCGGAGCGCAGTCTCGAAATTTATGTACGGGACCGTTTCACCAACCAGAAGTTTGCAATCGCATGAAGCATTTACGTTCTGCTGTGAACGTTTTGGATGGTCAGCGTGAGTTGATGCAAATCAATTATCCATACATATCAGCTATTGGTTCAAATATTTCTGAAAATGTGACTGAGATTTTAAAAGTGATCACCATGGAAAATCCGGATCATGTTGAAAGCCTACGTTTGGTTAAGGCTCAAGCTGATAAATTACAAATTTTGGCAGGTAAACAAAGCTTAATTACTTATGAGCATTCAAATTTGATTCGTCAAACCTGTGCAAATTGCCACAGTAAGAATTCACCTCCGCCAAGTGGTGTGAATTGGAACGAAGTATGGAATTATGACTGGGAAGTTGTTTCTAAGAATTGCAATACTCCCGGCCGCAATCCATACACTTGCAAAAGTATGAATGGATTGTTTACAACCTACTCTCATATTATTACGGCTTTTGTTGTTGGTCTGCAGAACTTTGATACTTTGAAAGCGGATGCTCAAGAGATCGTTAGATTGTTACAAGATCTAGGTAAAAATGGTGCATTTCACATTGGCGAAGGCGTGCGCGCTAAAGCAGAATCTGAAGCTCGTGAGGTGATTACCTTAGCTGAATTGAAAGATGCAGCTGCATTTGAAAAATCTTTGACCTTGTCAGATTCTTGCACCACTTGCCACACTGAAAATGGTCGCGGTACATTCAAGCCGATGGCACTAAATTTTGGTAAAAAGAAAAATTAATCCATTTACTGCCTGTTAAGATATTTGCGAGCCAGAATTCTTCTGGCCCGCAGTCTTCTGAAGGGTGTGTTTATTAGATCGCGCTTAAATAGATTTTCTATAGGTGCTCGATCAAATGAAGACACACTCTAGACTTTAAAAAACAAAGTTGAAAATCCAGAGGATTTATCAGCTTTGTTTTTTTTTCCTTTTCGTCTAGCAAATCATCATTTTCTTACTACTGTTGAACTTTTTGACAGCTTCTAACCTATTAATTCAACAAAGTTTTTTTTGTCGGCTTCATTCTATTTTGCGGTACATAAATTGTAATATCAGGTTCCACCATGACTCTTTAACCCAGCAAGAGGAACCGAAGATGAAAGTTAGCTTAAGAAACAACAACAAAATTGGATTTTTACTTCTGTCCGCAGTCCTATGTTTTACTACGTTGATTCATTCTGAGTACAGTCATGCCGCTAAAGGTGGCGCTGCTAAAAAAAGAAAAAAAGGTCGTATCGGCATGCGCATGTCAGCGCCAAGCATGAATGATCAGTGTTTCATGGATTATGAGGATGACAAAAAACAAATCACTGGAGGCGCCAGTGAAAAGAAATTTCAATTGGCATCGACCTCTAAATTGGCAACTTCTTATTGGGCATTGAAAAAATGGGGACCCAATTATCGTTTTACGACCCGTTTTCATGTCTTTAACATAAATGGAACCACTGCCGATGTGCATATCGAAGGTGGTAAGGATCCTTTCTTTGGTCGCGGGATGGGTTATTTTGTAATATCCGAGTTTGTTAGTAAGTTAGGAATTACAAATGTTCGTAATCTAACATTTGATGAAAATTTTAAAATATTTTTAAATGTAATGGACTACCAAAAGAAAATAACAGCCCAGGATGCGAAAACTTTTTACAAGTCTCCACAGCAAGTTAAAATTGTATTGAATGAGTTTTTACAAGGTTCAATTAACAAAGATAAATATATTGCGATTTCAGAAAAATCGAAGCGTATAAATGGATTTAGTTTTGATAGAAATGTACGTTTCAATGTCGAAAATATTGATTATCTAAATTCACAGCAGTTTGAGAAAACACATGACGTCAATGTGGTTAAAAATGAAAATATTTACGAGATTAAATCGGCACCATTGTATCGTGCATTGAAAGAAATGAATTTACATTCGCACAATTACATTGCGGATATGATTTATTTAGCGGTTTCAGGTGTGGATCTAAGCAATCCGAATTTTGACGGCTTGTTATCTGCTGCAAGTCAGAAATTTGCTCCATTCATTAAATCTTCTTTGGATTTGGATGCTTCTGACATTGCATTTGTAAACGGCGATGGCGATGCTAAAAGGACGGCCTCTGGTAAGGTTTATAATATGGCGACTTGCCGAGCCATGCTTGAGATTATTGGCGGTTTAAAGTCATTGCTTGGTAAATCTGATATGGATTTAGAAGATGTGATGGCGGTCAGCGGTGTTGAGCAAAGCACTTTGGGGATGCGATACGTGGGTATCCCAGGTTTAGTGATCGCGAAAACAGGAACAGTAGCTAACGCGGTGACCTTGGCCGGTCAGCTGAATACAAAAGATGGTGAAATATTATTTGTTTATATGACTCATACCAATGGCATGGGGCAAAGTAATAAAGCCAGAGATTTGATAAAAAAACAAGTTGTAGGAAAAATTCGTGAACATGATGGCGGCGATCCTGTTGAATATGAATCTGCTGGTTTTCTGCCGTTTGATCGTAAATCAATTCTGGTAGCAGTTAAAGAAAATATGCCGATTCTGAATAAAAACAAAAAAGAAACAGAAGTCCCAGTCAAGGTTGCAGAAGTGACAGATGCGGTTCTGTTACCAAATCCGGAAGATCAGGTTGGTAGTGGTCAGGATCAAGTAGTGGGTATGGTGATTCCGTGAAATGATGGGACTTGTAGAATATGAGGACTCAATCAGTAAAAAGCATTTTTAGGAGTATAAATGAAAAATAAAAGTCATATCATTTTGCTGAATGCGCTTTTATTATTTTGCAGTTGGACATGTGCTGCTGAAGCAAAAAAAAATGTCAATTCACATTCTACATCGGAAGTATTAGCGAGAACTCATGTTGACATGTTGGTTGAAGCTATCTTTGAGCAGAAAACTGAAAAAGTAAAATCTCAAATTAAAAATGTACCAATCAATGCGCGTGATCAGCAAGGTGTCACTTTGCTGATGGCGGCATCCAGTGTTGGTGATATGTCTTTGTTAAATTTAATATTACAACGCAAGCCTGATTTAGAGCTTAAGTCGGTTGAAGGTGAAACCGCATTGGGCATGGCATTACATAGTGAGCAAGTGGCTGTTGTTAAGAAACTGCGTTCTGTTGGCGCATCATACAATAGCACCTGTGGGGCAGAGCTCTCTTCGTTATTTATTTGCGCAGTGACAGTAAATAATTATCAGGCAGTTGTTGATATTGCCAAAGTGAATCCACAGGTTGTTCGAGATATTAATTTAAAAGATGGAAACACAGCCTTGCATATCGCCGCAGAGAGTGGAACTGAGAAAATTGTTAAAGTTTTATTGACCTTGGGTGTGGATAAAAAAATGAAAAACAAAGAAGGTTTGACTGCTTTGGATCTTGCCAAACAAATGAATCGGAAAAAAAGTATTTTACTTTTGCAGGGAAAGTAGAAATGGAATTCAGTTAGAAGTATTTGTTGGAAGTCATATTTTTTTAGAAAAATCTTTTTTAAACGAAAGGCTTTTTAAGCGAGTTTTGGGGTGTTGAAATTTAGAGTTCATTGAGCTGTTATAATGGGTGGGTTGTGAAAAATTTAAGGGTGGGTTTTCTTTTTTTACTTTTGTCATTATGTTTTTATTCTGCACAGGCGCAAATTGCTTGTTCGAATTTGTATTTACCCAATGCCTATTTGGGGCGTTCAGCAATATATCGTGAACTTCAGCGTTTGCATGTTCCTACTGTGATTAAGAAAACCTCAAATGGATCTTTGCCTGTGGTGTTGTTAAATTCACAGACAGCAAGACAGATGCATTCGCTGCTTGAGAGAACGATGGGCACAGTGAATACTTATCAGCCAAACAGTCCGAATGATCATGGAGCACTTCGTTTTCAGGATATGCTTGTCGACAAAGATATGCCGAGTATGCGATCCAGAGGAGAGTTGCATGGAACTGGAATTTCTTGGGGTGATTTATTATCGCTTTTGGATTATTCACGACAGCAGGTAGAGATTGGTGGTCATCAGCAGCCGCATGTGCGAGTCGAGACAGTTTATGCGTTAAGCGAAAATGAAATGCGGACCGTGAACCTGTATCATCGTATGCGTCGTGCTGCGATTGTTCGCGTTCCTTTCATTATTCGTGGTGAGATTTGGGGGCAGGGTGGCCGAAACTCTGTCGACAGTGTCCATGAAACTTGTTATGGTTTTTGTAAATCTAATTTGTTGCCAGTAGCTTTAAAGGAAATGGAAAAAGAAATTTTACGAACGTTGCCAATGTTTATTAATTTGCCAGAAACTTTATCGAATGGTGAAAATTTAGAGCATATTATAGACAGTTTATTGGCCAAGGATGATGTGCAATTATGGTTGCACGATGTTGAAGAGATATTTCTTAATGAAAATCACACTCGGCTAGAGGCCTATCTGGCGACAGAGGTCGGATTGCCGCAGTCTCTGCAAGAGTTTCATATTTTATCGATTTTTGACAAAATGGAAGCAGTCAATTGGTTGGTGGGGTATCATTTGACTAAACAATATTGGCAGTTGATGCAAAATCTTGAGATGTCAGGTAATAAAGATAATTCAGATATAGAACATCGCCGAGCTTCGATGGTTTTTATTTACGATAGCCTTGTCAGTGATGAGGGGTTTTTATCTTCAGAATATAAACGTCGCGGTGTGTACTCACAGTGGGAGCATTGATGCCGTCATCGGAAAATATATTTTTAATCAATCAATCCAGCGAGCGTATGCCGAAAAAATTTATTTATTCTTGGTTGTCTGAGCTTGTCGTGATGTTAGCTAAAGATAAAAAACATGTACGCAGTAAATGGAAAAAACAAAATTTGACTGTGGTGTTTTTAAATGTCGGGCCAGCAAAAAAAATCAATTTCGAATTTCGTAAAAAAAAATATGCTACTGATATTTTGAGTTTTGAGGGTGTAGATTCTGCTACTGAGCTTGGCGAACTTGTGCTTTGTGCTCAAGTTTTAAAACGCCAAGCAAAAGAACACGGTCTTAGTTTCCGCCTAGAGCTGGGATATATGCTGATTCATGGTGTCTTGCATCTTTTAGGTTATGATCATGAAACGAATGCGAGAGACGCAAAACAAATGTTTGAATTGCAAGATCGTTTGTTTGCAAGCTTGAGTGAAAAACTAAATTTGTAAGCCATTATTTATTAAGCAGGCTATAGTATGTTTAATCAAAATCTCTGGTTTCTTGGTAAACATACTTATGGCGTCCTTAATAAAACCAAAATATTATGGATGAGTTGATGTTTTGATTCGCAGCGTCTTTGCGCAGTTGTTTATCTGTAAGATCAATTATTTGACAGATTGTATACAAAGTCCGAAAGTATTCGCTACTGCTGTGGCGAGGATTTTTATCTATGAGCTTAGTCTCTGAAATGTATGATATTAAAAAACAACTCAACGACCTGAAAAAGTTGTCAACCGAACTTCGGGGGTATCTTTGACCTCGACAAGAAAAAACGTCGTTTAGACGAATTGTTGATGTCCTCGGAAAATCCTGATTTGTGGAACAAGCCCGAAGAGATGCAAAAATTAAATAAAGAAAAAGCATTTCTTGAAAAATCTGTGGGCGAGTTCGAAAGCTTTCGTCAAGGCGTTGAAGATGCCGAGGTTTTGCTTGAGATGAGTGTCGAGGCGCAAGATGAAGACACCTTTGCTGAAGCTAAAAATGAATTAGCGAAATTAACTAAGCAAGGACAAGATCTTGAGCTGAAGAGAGTTTTAAATGGCGAATTGGATGCCAACTCTGCATATCTATCGATCAATTCTGGCGCTGGCGGAACTGAGGCCTGTGATTGGGCAGCGATGCTAATGCGTATGTA